>Ga0315316_10004511_pt1 | contig 10177 bp, 13 predicted proteins | sample M160m3416metaG_FD_203702 | JGI IMG/M metagenome (GOLD analysis project Ga0315316, IMG submission 203702) | Ammonia-oxidizing marine archaeal communities from Monterey Bay, California, United States - M1 60m 3416 | ecosystem: Environmental > Aquatic > Marine > Intertidal zone | place: USA... | reverse complement strand
ACAGGCACAGAAATTGCAGGAAAAACTATCGGTATTATAGGAATGGGAAGGATTGGGAAAGAAGTAGCAAAAAAAGCAAATGGTCTAGGTATGAATGTAATCTATCATAATAGAAGGCCGATACAGAAGAGTGTAGAGAAAATGTTGAGAGCAAAATATGTTTCAGAAAATTCACTGTATAAAAAAAGTGATGTAATTTCACTACATGTTCCATACAATAAAAATACACATCATTTAATGAATTCAAAAAAATTTAAAAAGATGAAAGAAACTTCTTTTTTGATAAATACATCTAGAGGAAAAATTGTAAATGAAAAACAACTAATAACTGCTTTGAAGAAAAAAGAGATTCAAGGTGCTGGAATGGATGTTTATGAGTCAGAACCTATTAAGAAAGATAGTTCATTACTAAAATTAGAAAATGTTGTTTTAGCACCACATGTTGGAAGCTCAACAGAAGAAACAAGACAAAAAATGTCAGATATTACAGTAAGAAATTTAGTTTTAGCATTAGAAGGAAAGAAGTTGCTTTATTCAGTTTAATCCAATTGAATTAACACATCATCAGGATTTCCTTTAACACAGTCAGTTCCAACAGCTTTAAGTTTTTGAAATTCAAGTGTACCTTCAGGTATTTTTCCTATTTTTTGTAGTTCACCAATTTTTACAGTTACAACATCTTTGTGTTTTTCACATGTAATTCCAACCATATAAGAATCATCATTGTGAACTATTTCTACAACATATTCTGGGGGATTGACACAATCATGCCCATTTTGTTTTACAGAACATCTATCAGGAAACATAAAATTACCATTTTGAAGGAATATTAAATTCGTTCTATTATAGAATTAAAGTTCCATAATGAATTTTTTTGAGAATTTGGGGATTTCAGAATTCCTTTATCCTGTAATTTTTGTACAATTAGAGCAGAATATGCAGGAGCACCAGTTGCACCAGGGGAATTATAGTTCACAATATGAAATGAATTATGTCCTTCACGTTCCATCACATCAGAAATAAAAGTTCCATCTGGAGAGATAACGGGAGTCCGTATTCCTGCAGTTCCTTTTTTTGTAAAATAATCTGGTTTTAGAGAGGGAATAAAATTCATAACACGTTGAACCATTGCATCTTTTGAAATTGAACTTTTGAACTCCTGTGTAACTAATGATATAAAATCAGGATTAAGAAATAATTTTTTTGCACCACCTGACAAAATTTCTCCTAATTTTGATATAGTTGATGGAATATCAGTTACAAAACCATCATATGTTTCAGGTGTAGGTACAGGCACAGCATTTGGACCAATCTCAGTAGTCCCATTAGCACGTTTAATCCAATGAGGATCAAGAAAAGGAAATTCAGAATGTCTTGGAACTGAGTAAATATTTGTTTTTACAATATCAGCATAACTACTATCAGCTATCCAGTATTCACCTCTAAAATGAAGATCAGAGTGTGATTGAAGTAGATCAAATTGTTTTGCAATATCAAGTGAGTTTCCACCAGAGCAATTAATTAAATAATTACATTCTATTGAAGAATTATCCGTGAAATTTATTTGGATTATATCATCATTATTGAAAAATGATTTAACATTTTTCTGAAAAAGAAATTCAGTTGAATTTTGAGCCGATACTTTCTGTATTTCTTGTGTGAGTTTAGAATAATCGGTGGATACATCACTCTTGCATAATAATCCAGAATAACATTCAATATTTTTTTCTTTTTCTTTTAATTCATTTGAGTCAAGTAGTGATAAATTATCTTCAGAAACACCATTTTGTATTCCCCATTTTTGATATTTTTCTAGAATTTCATGTTGTGTCTCATTTAATGCAACTTCTATAGTTCCGATCTCATTCCAAGGTGACATAGTATTTGTTGCAAGAGTTTTCCATAAATCATGAGATATTTGTGCAGATTTTGCAAAAATTTTTTTCTTTTCAGGATTTAGATAAAATGGAGTATGGACAACACCAGTATTTCGTCCACTAGTATGTTTTGCAACATTAGATTCTTTTTCAATAACACATACACTTGAATTATAGAAATTTGAGATCCAATATGAAATTGTTGTACCTAAAATTCCTCCACCTATAATTGCAATATCAAATTTTTTCAATAATACTGATCATATTCTCTTGAATTTTAAATTAAAGATGGCGCCGAGAGAGAGATTTGAACTCTCGATCCCTTGCGAGAACGTGCTTTGTGGTTTAAAGATTTCCAGGCACGCGCCCTACCAGGCTAGGCGACCTCGGCATTAGCTTTCGCTAAATAATAATTTGGTAGTGATTATAAAAATGCATTATATGATTTATTTGAAGACATGAATTATGACAATTTTTTCAATAATACTTCCATCAAGTGTGATAGCTTTTGATGTGATTTTGTATGTACCTTCCAGTATATGATCACCATTATTTTTTATTTGATCCCAAACAAAAGATGCATTCTCATGTGAATCAAGTTTAGAAATTACTTGAGATGATATAGGTGAAAAAATAGGTATGCTATCTAGTTGTTTTATTACTAATCCATAAGATGTATCAGAAAATTTGAGTTCATCCGTACCTGAATTGATGATTGTGATTGATATTGGTTCACCTAATGTAAAATTAGTTTTTTCTGTAACAATAGATAATGATGTGCCATCAACATAGACCAATTGATCTTCTACACCATATTCATACAAAATTATTCCAAAAATTGGTCCAGATATAACACCAAGAATTATTGCAAGAAGTAAGCCTTTTGGAAACAATTTTTATTCTTTTTTTGGTGTACTAGTACGCCAATTTTTTGGATAGGTGTTTGGTTTCATAATTATTCGTTTTGTTTGAAAAGCATATCCTTTTGTTAGATCTTTTATTTCATTTTCAGATAAAAGAGATTCAGCCAATGCAACAATTTCACCTTTTTGAGAATAAATTCCAACTAGATCACCTTTTTGTAAATATGTAGAAATCTGCAAGACTCCAGGTATTGCCAATTGTGCACCATGACACATAGAATCTATTGCAGAATCACGAATAACTACAGATTTTATTTCACTAAATGTTTCTTCTATAGGTCTAATAATTTTCAAAAGTTTTGATTCATCATTATTTTCTTTCCATGTTGCATATGCATCTGCTAGTTGATGCATAGTAACAAGATTTTCTTCATTGAATTGATGTACACGTGAACGACGTAACTCTATCATGGAACCACCAGGTCCAAGCAATTCACCCATATCATAATATAATTTTCGAATGTAAGTTCCTGCTTCACATAACACTCGTAACAAAACTAGACGTTCTTTTTGTTCTAATAATTCTAATTCATAAATTGTTCTACTTCGTGTTTGTCGTACTACAGCAGAACGTTGTGGGGGTTTTTGAAAGATTTCACCACGAAATAATTCAAGTATTTGTTCAAGCTTTTCTTTAGATGGTAACGAATGCAATCTACCTAATGCATGATATTCTTTTGGGCCTAACAATAATACTCCAAGAGCTTTTGTTCCCTCGCCTAAACCAAGAGGTAAAACTCCCGAAACTTGTGGATCAAGTGTTCCACTATGACCAGCTTTAGGAATTTCTAAAATTCTTTTTGCCCAAGCAACAACTTCATGACTTGTAGGCCCTGGAGGTTTATCAATCAAAATCAAACCATACTCTAAAAGCTGTTCAATAGTTCTTTTGTTGTAATATGTCCCATGTTCTGGATTAGTCATATCCTCGTCTATTTTTACAAGATTTTCAAGTTGTTTTAGAGTCAAAGTAGTTCCCTCACAGTTGATTTTGCAATTTCTAACACTTGATCTGCATTTATTCCGTCTGTTTGGATTATTTTATTAAAAACTGAAAGATCATCTCCAAATTCAAAGTTATAGAGATTTTTGTAAATTGCTTTGTTTTCATTGAATCTTTTGTTAACAACTTCTAGTGCAGAGGATTCTTCCATATTATCACGATTCTGCATACGTTTTGCACTATTTTCTAGAGTTCCATTTAACCATAATTTTATTCCACTGTCAATTAACCAAGGAAGTGTATAGCTAGTAATTACTACATTACCTTTTTCAAATAATTGGATTAATTTTTCATCAACTTTCTTATCAAATTCTGAATTTTCTTTTCTCTGATTAAGAAATTTCATTCCGTCTTCAGTATCCCACCAATCATCACCACTGGAAGAAAATCCTTTTTCTCTAGCAAGTTCTTTCAAAATATCTCCACCACTAAGATAATTTAGATTGAATTCTTTTGCCAATCCTTTAGCTACAGTGGTTTTTCCAATGGCAGGAGGGCCAGACACTACAATAGATTTTGACAATTATCCTAGATCCATTTGTGTTTTAGTTAGTTTCATAATGAGCCCACTAAATGCAATGGATGATAGGAAATACCAAGCCCACAAGTACAATGCATTTTCGTCTTGACAGTATGCACCTTCTTCGACTTTTAACGCAGTACATGTCAACTCAAACCAATCACCAGGAATTACATTTAATGGGATTGGTGAGAGTGCCACAGTGTATGAAAATAATTGTGGAAGTACAAAATAGAAAATCAACATTAATGGTATAATTGTAATCATCATTGGTCTAATATTCATCTGCATCATTTCCATGTTCATTTTATTCATGTAAGATGATTTTTTATTTGCAGATGCAATTCTTGCTTGATCCTTTGATCTAAATGCAGCCATTCTTTCTTTTTGCCAAGCTCTTACTTCTTTTGTAATTCGTCTCTGTTTTACCTGATCAACCATTTTACGTCTAATTGATGAATTGATCAAGTTCAATGCAATACCAAAACCAGCAACTGCCAACATTGAAAGAATTACGCCTTTTATCATTGGATCGTCAGTTCCCAAAGGACCTTCTCGCATACCAAAGAAATCCATTTGAAGAAATACTGTATCAATGAAGTTTAGTATGAAATTTAATTCCATTAAGCACCAACACCTATTGCATCTATTACATTTTGTGCTGCTTCGTCAATTTTGCCTTCATTGTTTAATATGACTTTTAGTGGAGATCCTGATAAAACAGAACAACTGGCCAACATTGCATCTTGTACTGCAAGTTCCTTTTTTATTCCTTCGATTGAAATTTTATCGCGATTTCGAGTATCATCCTTCATTCTACGATTGTAAATCTCTTCAGGACGTGCAGATATTGCAATAAGATGGGTGGGTTCAAGAATTTGAATGACATGATATGGTAGACCTGGATAGAATCCCTCATTAGTAGAAATGAATGCATGTGTATCAATAAATACTACATCATCTGTTAATTCAGATATTTTTGTAGCTGCATGTTTTTGTAAATCTTTTTGTTGAGATACAGGTAAATGTCTAAGATTGTCCCTGTCAGAAACTTGATTATTTTCTGCTTCATCCATCATTACAGTTCCATAACTATGAACACTTGCACAATGTTTTTCTGAATTTATTAATTCCACAATACGTGTAACTAGAGAAGTTTTCCCTACACCAGGAATTCCAACTATTACAACTTTTTTACGTTCTACCAAGTAAAGCACCCAACCGTGGCATAACAACTTCCACCTGTTCTTTTACTAATTGATTATAGTAATTAATTAGAATATCTACGGAAAGCAAAATTCCAATTCCGGTACCAAATACACCCAATACATCTGAAACACCTGCAATTAAACCAAGAATTGCAGAGCCAATTATTGTAACTGATGGAATGTATCTGTTAAGTAATGTTTCAATTGGCTTGTTTGAACGTCTGAATCCAGGCACTTGAACATCCGCATCTAAAAGATTTTGAGCTGCTTTCTTTGGAGAAAGTCCACCAAGCTCTACCCATAATCTTCCAAAGACAATTACAATTCCAATCATAAATATCACATATCCTATAGCTCGTATAGGATCTTGTGCAGCTAAATCTAATCCTCTTGGAGGAGTAATGAAGTATACAATACCTCCAATTGGTGATGAAGGACTAGTAGGATCAAATTGTCCAAGAATATTCAAAAACATATTATTATTACGCGGGTTAAATTGTGACCAAAACATTTGACCGATAAATACTGCATTTGCAGTCAATGCAGATGCCAAAATAACAGGTATGTTTGAAACATACATCATCTTGATTGGATAAGTTGCCGCAAATCCCCTATACTTTGTAGAAACAATTGGAATTTCTACTTTCATACCTTGAGTGTATACAAGTATTGCAAGAATTCCTGCAGTTAAGAACAAACCAAAGATACTCGGCAGTTGATTAGATCTAAAGAACGCATCTGCCACATCACCATACGCAGCCATCTGACCAATGAATGGGAATATGCCTATGGCACCACCGTCACCTGCAGGCATTGGACTGAACAAACTCCACAGAATTTGTTGTGCGACTCCAGCCATAATGAATATACTAATTCCACTACCTAGACCCCATCCTTTCTGAATAGTCTCATCTAAGAACATGACAATTATTGACGCACCCATCAGTTGCCCTATCAGTATATACAGAATATACGGCTCAGTAATACCAGGTCCATAAACAGCAATTGCGTATACAACTGATTCGGCTACAATTACAATGTAAGTTACAAGTTTTGTTGCAGTTTGAAATACACCACGTTCAGCCGGATTTTTGAAATCAAATTTCAAAATATCCGAACCACGAAGTAATTGCATTAACAAACCACCAGTTACAATTGGTCCAATTCCTAATTCAACAAGAGAACCTTGTTGTGATGCAAAAATTACTCTTGCAAATGCTAGGAAATCAAATTCAGGTGCTGTTGCACCGAAGAGTGGAGTCTGACCCATCACTAGATAAATTACTAGACAACCAGAAGTCCATAATATTTTTGATTGTAATGGAATTTTCTTTTTTGGTTTTGGAACTTGAGGAATGTAAGGTTCAGCCTTGGCTACAATTTTTCGTATAGTTTCAGTTAATGTTCCTTCAGCCATCGTTGTTTTCTACATCTTCAGTTTTTTCTTGTGTTTTTTCTTCAGTTTTTTGAATAGAGAGAATTACTTCACCACCTGCTTGTTTTACTTTTTCAATTGCAGAAGGTGTTGCATTTTTTACTTTTATTGTATATGCAGTATTAATTTGACCACCACCGAGTAATTTTTCAATTTTTAGAGTTTCTAAGTCTAAAATATTTTTAGAGTTTTCAGATTTCCCAGATTTAGAAAATAAGTCATTCAAATCTCTAACATTTATCCAAACTTTCGTAATGCTTGGATGTGGAGAATGAGTTCCTTCATGACCAAAATGATCTTGATCTTCTTTAATTACAGTACTAGCAAGATGTTTCAAATGTCCAGAACGTCCAAGACCACCTTTATGACCAAATGATCTATGTTGTGCAACTTGACCCCATCCCATATGTCTTCCTCCTCGAAGTCTTCTGGTTTTTCTTAATCTTGTTGCCATGTTACATCATCCTTTTTACGATAACTAAAAGTTCTTTGTTATGTCCCAAAACACCCTTTTGACCATAAAGTTTTTTGCAACTTCGTTTGAATCCATGACGTGGGGGATCCAATGCAAACCAAGGTTTCAGAGGTTTTAATTTTGAAAGAGACGTTTTACCTTCGGCTAATGCAGAGGCTAATTCATCTACAGATTTGTATCCTAATGCAATTATATCTTCAGAAGTGATTTTTTTATAACCAGATTTTCGTGCTTTTTTATCTAAAAGTTCTTTTGCAGTTTCGACATCTAATTCTTGCCACGACACATAATGTTGGACCTTTCTTAACATTCCAATAGTATTATCTATTTCAGGAATAATTACAGCACGGTGTTTTTTTTCTAATTTTAATAAATTCATTGTAGTAGTGGCCCAATAAGGTACATCAGCAGTTCCACTAATTCTTACAACAAGATATGCTTTAGACATTACAATCATCCCTGACTGAATGTCTGTCTAAGACATTCAAGTAATGCTTTTGATGTTGAATTCATTGTTGCAGTAGAACCGTTTGTATGAGTCCATGCATCTTTTACACCTGCTAATTTTAATAAATTGCGAATTTTTCCGCCTGCAACTAATCCTAATCCTCTTGGACCAGGTAAAATTTCAATTGTTACACTTCCACCTTTTCCTTTAACAGTAAATGGAACAGAATGTTTTTCATCACATCGACATTCCCAACTTCCGCATCCAAGTTTTATTGGACTAACATTTAGAAATGCCGCATTATTTGCTTTTTCTATTGCAATTCTCATTTGTTTAGATTTACCAAGACCAATTCCAAGCCAACCGTTTTGATTACCTGCAGCAACTAAAGCTTTGAATCTAGTAGATTGACCATTTGGTGTCATCTTTTGTATTAAACCAACGTCAATGACTTCAGTTTTTAAATCAGGTAATAATTTTTTAATGATTCCTGCTTCTTGAATACGTAAACCTTTTTCATAAATCTCTTCCATCGTAGTAATTTCACCAGATGAAACTTTTTTTCCCAATAGTGTTTTTGGTTCCCATACTTCAACAACAGGTTCACGTCTTGGTCTTCTTGGTCTATCACCTTGTCGACCACCTCTACCTCCAGGACCTCCAGGTCTACCTCCAGGACCTCCAGGTCTACCTCCAGGACCTCCAGGTCTACCTCTAGATTGCTGTTGTTGTTGGGGTGTTTTTTTAACAGTTTTTTCAATACTCATTTAGTTTTTACCTCACTGTCAATTTTTGATTTAACACTTGCAACATCATTTTTTACTTTAAGATGTTCACCACTAATTCTTTCATCAGCTGGAAATGTTTCTTCATCAGCTGGTACTTTAACACCTGCATCAATTACACCTTTTAGTGCTGCAGCCATTCTGTCAGTATACCTTCTAGTACCACTGTATAAAATCGCGTCAGTTACTCCGTTTGATAATGCTTTTTTTCCAGCCATGTAACCAGTCAGATACGATGCAGGGATATTTTTTCGTGAACCCTTCCATCCATCTTTGAGTAGAAATCTAGAATGAGCAGATGCCAATACTTTGTCCCCAGTAATCACTGGTTTGACAATTTGGACTTGAGTATTTTCATTTGTAATATTAACTGTAATAAAATCTCGCTTTCCCATTAGCATGATTTTTCGTTTACGATAGTTAGTTTTCTCACTACGAATTCTTTGTAATATCTTTGAATATGCCATCTATAGAGGGAAAACTTGAGATTGGTATTATAAACCTTAGACGCCAAGCAGGTGAACTAACAATGCTTTTTGGACATGTAAACGATTTTCAGCTTCATCCCAAACAACAGATTGTGGACCATCGATAACATCAGAGGTTACTTCTTGCTCACGTTTTGCAGGAAGACAGTGCATGAAGATTGCATCTTTTTTAGCCTTGTTCATTAGAGATTGATTTACCTGAAACATTGGAAGAAATTTTTTGATGCGATCAGGATTTTTATTATGAATAGAAACAAAAGTATCCGTCATCACAACATCTGCATCTTTTACTGTCAATTCAGGATTATCAGATATTTGTAAGATTCCAGCATCAGTTCCTATTTTTACGACATCAAAGTCAGGTTCATATCCATCAGGGACCGCAACAGACAATTTTATTTTTAATTTCGCGCATCCTAATATCAAAGAATTACAAACATTATTTCCATCACCTACCCAAGCAATTTTTATTTTTTTTAGATTTTTTTTATGTTCTTTAATTGTCATGAAGTCTGCAAGAATTTGGCAAGGATGAAAAGAATCTGAAAGTCCATTAATAACAGGAATAGAAGAGTTTCTTGCAAATGTTTCTAATGATTTGTGATCATACACACGAGCCATTACCACATTTACGTAACGAGAAAGTGTTTTTGCAGTATCTTCAATAGATTCACCACGCGATAGTTGAAGATCATTTGAGGAAAGTGTAAGTGCATGACCGCCTAATTGAAAAATTCCCGTTTCGAAACTTATACGTGTTCGTGTGGAAGGTTTTTCAAATATCATTGCTAATGTTTTATTTTCTAAAAGGGGTTTTTCTTTTCCCTTTTTTTGTTGTTTTTTAAAATCTATTGCAAGATCAATTATATTATTAAGTTCCTTAGAATCTAGTTCATCTAGTGTAAGTAAATTTACATTATGTGGTTTTTTCCCCATAGTTTACAGAATAGAAGATGTTTCTTATAGTTTTGGAGTCTGATAGATAACCTTTGTTTAGAGTTGAATTTTGCATTTC
>Ga0315316_10004509_pt1 | contig 10178 bp, 10 predicted proteins | sample M160m3416metaG_FD_203702 | JGI IMG/M metagenome (GOLD analysis project Ga0315316, IMG submission 203702) | Ammonia-oxidizing marine archaeal communities from Monterey Bay, California, United States - M1 60m 3416 | ecosystem: Environmental > Aquatic > Marine > Intertidal zone | place: USA... | reverse complement strand
TTTCAGGTAATGGCCCTTCAATAATGGCAATTACTGATAAAAAGAATAAATCAAGAGTTGAAAAAGAATTTTCAGGACTGGAAGGTAGAATAATGACAGCCAATATTAATAACAAAAAGGCACATGTACATGAACTGTAAAATAGAAAAATCTAAATTAAATGGAAGAATTATCTGCCCATCAAATAAAAGTTATACACATAGAGCAATATTTCTTGCAGCATTATCGGATGGAAAAAGTATTGTTAAAAAAATTCTTCGTTCAAATGATACTCTAGCAACAATTAGTGCATGTAGAGGATTTGGGATTGAAGTAGAAGAGGTAGAAGACAGAGTTACAATCAACAACACAATTGATTCAACTGTTGAAAATTCAATGATAAATGCTGAAAATTCAGGAACAACTATTAGAATTGCAATTGCAATTGCGGCATTATCAGGAGGAAATACAATACTTACAGGAGATGAGAGTTTAAGAAAAAGGCCGATGCAACCAATTTTAGATTCTTTAGAAACAATGGGTGTAAAAACTGAATCCAATGATGGAAAACCACCAATACACATCAATGGCAAAATCGAGGGAAATAATATTAGTATAAAGGGAGATATTTCTAGTCAATTCATTTCAGCATTAATGATAATTGCACCAAGATTACCTGATGGATTGACAATTGAGATTGAAGGCGAATTAGTGTCAAAACCATATGTTGATTTAACAATTGCAATTATGAAAAAGTTTGGTGTACAAGTTAAAACTGAAGAAAAATATAAAAAATATCAAATTTCACATCAGATTTATAAACCAACCACATTTTCAATTCCATCAGATTTTTCTAATCTGGCACTACTTTTAGCAGCAAATGTTTTGTTAGGTGATGGATTAACAATTGAGATTAATTTAGGAGATATGCCACAGGGGGACGAAGCGATTGTGGATATTTTAGAGAGATTAGGAGTAAATGTTAGATTAGAAGAAGATATCATAACAACAGAATCCCCAATACTATTGAAAGGTGGGAAGTTTGATTTGTCAGATACACCAGATCTTTTACCAGCAATAGCAATTCTAGCATTAAAATCAGAAAAACCAATTGAATTGTTCAATGTGAAACATGCACGGTACAAGGAAACAGATAGAATAGCAATAATGTCAAGAGAATTAAAAAAAATAGGTTTGGATGTAGAAGAAAAAGAAGATGGAATGATCATAAAGAAAACAGAAGGAATACATTCTGCAGAATTAAATTCAGAAAATGATCATAGATTATTCATGGCATTTTCAATAGCAGGTATGTTTATTGGAGATTGTACAGTTTCAGATCCAGAAGCTGTAGAGGTTTCATACCCACAATTTATTTCAGATATGAAAAATGTCGGTGCTAATCTTAAATAAAATTATGTTCCAATTTTAATATCACTGGTGCAAATTGATCTAATTGTTTCAATAGCAGATAGTATTGCAAGTCTACTTGTACGAGGATTATTAGAATCTGGAACATTTTCGATTTTAGTGCTGATTTGTCCAAATTTTCCACGAGCTGTTATCTCATGCGTATTTTTAGTAGTATTTGGATCAACAATAATTTTTACAATCGTTTCATGACTTCCCAATCCAGAAAGGCTAAGTAACGCAGAGACATTAATATTTTTTGGGAATAATCTTACGGCTTCACTTGCAGTGCCTTCAAAAATTGTGGATATTTCTTTAATTTCATCAAGATTTATTTTAAAATCATCAAAAAATTTTGCGCCTTTTAATGAGTTAGGATGTTTCGTTGTAGTTAAAATAACTGAATCAAGTTCAGCTTTTACAGATTTTATTGCATCAATTCCAGATATTGCACCAGATGGAAGATAAACTGTTTTTTTTAGTTCTTTACATGCATCAGAAATTATTTCAAATACGGATTCATCCAATAAAGCACCACTACTCATTATTACCAAATCTTTTCTATTTTGAAGTATACTTAATGCATTATCACTAACTGCATCTTGAGAAGCAGCTTCAACTACCAAATCAACAGGATTAGAAGATAAGAGATGTACATTCTCAACAATCACAGGTTTATTTTTTAATTTACTAGCAAGAGATGTAGATTTTTCTTTATCTTCATCAAAGATATGAGTTAATTTTGCAGGGATTGTTCCAGTATCAATTGCAATTGCAATTTGTGTACCAATTGATCCACATCCAAGTAAGCCAATTCGTTTCATGTATTTTTGAATGGAATTTTGTAAATAAACTCTAAGTTTATGCGTATAACGATTATAAGCATCATAGACGATCTTTGATTGTTGAACGGTAATTCGATTGGTAGAAGGCTGGTTCTAACTAGTTTTGGTGAGAGTCACGGTAAGTGTATTGGTGCAGTTTTAGATGGATGTCCAGCAGGACTAGAATTAGAAGAAAATGATATTCAAAAGATGTTAGATTTGAGAAGACCAGGTCAATCACTTGTGTCTACGCAAAGAAAAGAGGGAGACGTGGTAGAAATTCTCACGGGTACATTCAGAGGATACACCACAGGAGCTCCAATTACCATGATTATTTGGAATAAAGATCAAAAGTCAATAGCGTATGACAAATTAAGAACTGAAATGCGTCCAGGACATTCCGATTATCCAGCATATATGAAATATAAAAAATTCAATGATCATAGAGGAGGAGGAAGATTCTCAGGTAGATTGACTGCAACACATGTTATGGGAGGAGCAATTGCTAGAAAATTGTTAAAAGATACAATTGGAGTTGAGACAAATTCATACACATCACAAATTGGAAAAGTAAAAATGAAGAAAGAAGCTACAAAAAAAGAATTCAAATCAATCTACACAAATGATGTAAGATGCCCTGAAAAAAATACTGCAGATAAAATGAAAAATGTTATTTTAGGTGCTAGAAAAAAAGGAGATTCACTTGGTGGGATAATAGAGTCCATAACTACTAATTTACCGGTGGGTTTAGGAGAACCAATTTTTGGTTCACTAGAATCAGACATCAGTAAAGCAATTTTTTCAATTCCAGCAGTTAAAGGAATAGAATTTGGTTCTGGGTTTGCAGGTTCTGAAAAATTTGGTTCAGAAAATAATGATGCATATGTAATGAAAAAAGGAAAAATTACAACTAAAACTAACAACTCAGGTGGAATTCTAGGAGGTATTTCAAATGGAATGCCAATTACACTTAGGATTGCATTCAAACCTGCATCATCCATCTCTCAAATTCAAGAAAGTGTCGACATAAAAAAGAAGAAATCAATAAAATTACAAGTAGGAGGAAGACATGATCCATGCGTGGTGCCACGTGCACCACCAGTAGTTGATTCATTGGTTGCATTGACCATAGCAGATCACGCACTACTTAGTGGTTCAATAAAACCAACATTATGAAAATGACTGAATTAGATGAATTGAGAAAAAGAATCGAAACAATTACAATTGAAATGCTATCTCTATTAAAAACAAGAACAGAGATTGCACAAGAAATTGGTAAAATAAAAAATCAGCAAGGAATGAGCGTATCTAACGAATCTAGAGAAGATGAGCTTAGAGAATTAATAAAAAAACAATGTCAAGAGATTGATTTTGACTCAAATACAGCACTGAAATTCTTAAATTTTTTATTAAATGAATCGGTTAAAGTTCAATCTTTAGAATCAAACACGCATTTAGCAATTTTTCTCAAAGCAAAAGAGTTAGAAAGACAAGGTAAAAAAATAATCCACTTAGAAGTAGGTGAACCTGATTTTCAGCCTCCAGTTAATGTAAAAAAATCATTATCAGAAGTATATGATAAAGGATTTGGAAAATATGGTCCAGCTAAAGGTTTACCAGAATTTAGAACAAAATTAGCAGAATTTGCAAATGATAATTTTGATGGTAAAGTGAATTTAGAAAATATCATGATCACACCTGGTGCGAGGTTTGGTGTTTTTCTTGCAATATCCACATTATTAGATCCAAGTGATGAAATCATAGTCATAGAACCAGCATGGCCAGCATATAGACAATGTGCAATAAACTCAGGAATCAAAGTGAGAAGTATTAAAACAACATTAGAGAACAAGTGGGAGCCAGATATTAAAGAAATTTCTTCGTGTATAAATGAAAATACAAAGATGATAGTTCTTAATTATCCAAATAATCCTACTGGGAAAATTTTACCTAAAACATTACAAGATCAGATTGTGGAAATTGCAAAAAAAAATAATTTGTATATTCTCAGTGATGAAATTTATAGTAATTATTCAAATGAAGAATGGAATAGTATTTTATCATATAATTATGAAAAATCAATTATTACACAATCATTTTCGAAATCACACTCAATGACAGGTTACAGAATCGGTTATCTGGTGTCCAGTAAAGATATTATTGGAAAATTAACGAAATTACAGGCACTTTGTTTGACAAATGTTTCAGAGCCAATTCAGTACACAGCTATGAAATCACTAAATGAGGATGTGACAGAAAATGCAAAAATTATGAATTCAAGGTTAACAAAATTGGAAGAAATATCAAAAAAAATGGAACTAGAGTTTGTAAGACCAGATGGTGCAATGTATATTTTTGCACGTACTAAAAATCCAATTAATACATCAGAATTATCAGAAGAATTGTTAAATCACGGTCTTGCCATAGCACCAGGAATAGGATTTGGAGATTATAATGAATTTTTCAGAATATCTGCATGTTTGGATGTAAAAACACTAATTGAAGGCATGGACATATTAAAAACTAGGTTATAGATGTAGAATGGCTAAAACAATTGCAATAATTGGTGCAGGTGGAGCAATGGGCTTATGGTTCTCAGAATATTTTTCAAAGAAAGGATTTGAAGTTACAGGTTTTGACAATACCAATCCAGTTGCAAAGAATATTAAAAAAGCAGAATCATTAATCAGTGCAATTTTGAATGTGGATTATGTTTTATTATCAACACCAACAAAGAAAACACCAGAAATTATTAGGTTAATTGCAAAAGAAATGAAACGAGAATCATATCTTATAGATATAACCTCACAAAAATCAAAAACAGCGACCGCATTAGGAAAAATTCCTGCCAAAGTTTCACCAATCTGTATGCATCCAATGTTTGGCCCAGGTGCAAAAAATTTAAAAAATCAGAATATTGTTTTAATTCCAATAAAAGATGGAAAGAAAGAGCTTAATGTTGCAAAGAGTCTTTTTCCAGATGGTAATTTTGTAACAATCGATTCAACAGAACATGATAAAAAAATTGCAATGATTCTAGGTTTAACTCATCTAATCAACATAGCATTTGCAAATATTTTAGCAAAAGATGATAAAATATCATTAACAGAAAAAATGGCAGGAACCACATTCAAAGCTCAAAAAATACTAGCAGAAAGTATAATGACAGAATCACCAGAATTAATTGAAACAATAATATCAAATCCTGAAATTAGAAAAGTTGCAGAAGAGTTTTGGAAAGATGTTGGAAGATTATTGGCATCTGCACAAGAAGGAAAGGGCGAAGAGATTATTGAATACATCAACACAAATAAAGAAAAAATTTCACAAAATGTTGATCTAGAAAAATCATATAAGAAACTAACAAAGATGGTCAATACAATTGATAAATAATGCATAAGACCAAAATTGTTACCACATTTTTAACAAACTCAGATAAAATTTTGCTCTTAAAACGAAGTCAGAAAGTAAAAAGTATGAAAAATTTATGGGCAGGTATTAGTGGGATTATAGAAGGAAGTGAAAAACCAATTAAGCGTGCAAAAATTGAAGTTTATGAAGAAGTTGGTATTGGAGAATCAGATATCAAATTAATTAAAGAAGGGAATGTTATTTTAATCGAATCTCCGCAGTATGAAAATCATCAATGGGAAGTTTATCCATTTTTATTTTCATGTAATAATAGAGAAATTAAATTGAATTGGGAAAATTCAGATTCAAAATGGATAAGTGTAAATGAATTGAATGATTTTGTAACAGTTCCAAGTTTGGACAAAGTATTAACTAGATTGTTCTAATTTTTCAGGATCTTTTTCATATTTTCTTTGTTGTGGTAACATGAGATACACACATGCTCCTCCACACATAGTGCATGGTACATTGTTTCCAGGATGTTGCCCCGTCCTTCCATGAATTTTAGCTGCTTGTTCAGGATCAATTGATAATGCCAATTGTTTTTCCCAATCCAAAGTTCGTCGTGCCTCAGTCATCTTCATATCCCATTTAATTGCTTTTTCTCTTAGTTTTACAAGATCACCTGCATGTGCCGCAATACGATATGCGATTAAACCTGCCTTCACTTCCTCGGCATTAGGTAAAGCAAGATGTTCTGAGGGAGTTAAATAACATAAAAGATCAACGCCCTCACTGGCAGACACTGCAGCACCTATAGCACTTGCAATATGATCATGCCCAGATGCAATATCAGTCACCAAGGGTCCTAGAACATAGTAAGGAACATCACCAATGAGTGATTTTGCCAATCTTACATTTGCAGCAACTTCATTTAATGGAACATGACCGGGACCTTCAATCATGACTTGAACTTCTTTTTCATTTGCACGTTTAGCTAATCTAGAGATATTGATCATTTCTTGAACTTGAAGTTCATCATGAGAGTCTAAAATTGAACCAGGTCTCAACGCATCACCCAAACTGAAGGTTACATCATATTTTTGTGCTAATTCCATCATGTAATCATAATGAGTTATGTAAGGATTTTCTTTATCATATTTTAACATCCATGCTGCAGTGATAGTTCCACCTTTGCTAACTACACCAGCATAACGTTCTACTTTTAGAATTCTTTTAGCAATTTCTTTTGTTATGCCAGAATGAATTGTTGTGTAATCAACTCCATCTTTTATATTATTCTCAAATGCTTTGAGAAAGTCATCTTCAGTTATGTCTAATGGATTTTTGTGTTTTTCTACTCCAAAATTATATGCTTCATAAATTGGTACAGTTCCAAATGTAATTGGTGCAACCTCTAATAATTTTCTTCTAACAATTCCAACATCACCACCATCACTCAAATCCATAATTGTATCTGCGTGATATTTTACTGCAACTTTGGCTTTCTCAACTTCTTCATCAATATCAACATTCAATGTGGAAGTACCAATGTTTACATTCACCTTAGTTTTCGTACCCTTTCCAATTGCAACATTATGAATTTTTTCTTTACGCACATTGTTACTAGGGATGATTATTGATCCACTTGCGATTTTTGGAATTAACCAGTCTAGTGTTACATCTTCATCTTTTGCGACCTGTTTCATTTCATCAGTAGCTACACCTCTACGTGCAGAAGTCATTTGAGTTGCCATATATCAAATTGTTAAATGGTGGATTTAAACAATCGTTTAATTTACGATCAACATGAATGTTCTTTCTATTGGAGGTTCAGACCCATCATCAGGAGCAGGAATTCAAAGTGATATCAAAACATTTGAGAATCATGGGGTATACGGACTCACAGTAATTACAGCCATTACTAGTCAAAATACAAAGAAAATTTCCAGGATTTTACCAATTTCATCAGAAATAATCAAGTCACAATTAGAATCAGTATTGAATGATTTCAAAATCGATGCCATTAAAATTGGAATGTTGTATGAATCTTCAATAATTAAAGCAGTACATTCTATGATTAAGAAACAAAAATGTCCAATCGTAGTTGACCCAATAATTGAATCCACCACTAAGACTATCCTCTTAAAAAAATCTGCTATTAAAGATTATAAAAAAATGATAATACCGTTAGCAACAATAATTACTCCAAATAAAAAGGAGGCAAAAATTTTAGCAGGAACATTATCTATTCAAAAAGCAGCAAAAGAGATACAACGGTTAGGAGCAAAAAATATTATAATTACAGGTTATAATGAATCAAAAGATATTATTGAAGATTTTATTTTAGAACCAAAAAAAGAATATATTTTAAAAGGTAAAAAAATTAAAATAATTAATCATGGAAGTGGTTGTAATTATTCTGCATCAATAGCTTCATCACTTGCATTAAAAAGATCAATTCATGATGCAGCTCAGAATGCAAAAGAATATGTATTTCAGTCTATAAAAAGTTCTAAAAAATTAGGTAAAGGAATCAACATAACACATAAAAAAATATCTAAAATAGAGAAAGAACTTTCAAATTCAATTATCGATTTTCAGAATATCAAAAATATTTCAAATCTAATTCCAGAATGTCAAACAAATTTTGTTTTTTCAAAAATTAAACCAAAAAAAATTAATGATGTGTTAGGAATTTCAGGAAGATTAGTTAAAACAGGAGATAAAATTATTCAGGCAGGAGAATTAAGATATGGAGGTTCACAACATGTAGCAACTGCAGTTGTTGAAGTTTCTAAGAAATTTCCTGAAATTCGTTCAGCAATTAACATAAAATATCAACCAAAGTTAATTGTTAAAGCAAAGAAAAAAGGAATGAAAGTCATAAGTTATGATAGAAGAAAAGAATCTAAAAATTCAAAACAAAAGGAGAATTCATCGATATCATGGGGAATTTCTAGTTGCTTGAAATCTATGAAACCAGACATCATATTCCATAAGGGCGATATGGGAAAAGAACCTATGATCATAATATTTGGAATCAATCCAGAACAAGTAGTGAAGAGAATTTTGTCAATAAGATAAATCACTAAAGATTGTATAATTGAACATAAATAGAACTGAAAAGTGCATACAAACTCATGAAGGCAGTAATTTTAGCAGGAGGGCTCGGCACTAGACTACAACCATATACAAAAACTCTTCCTAAACCAATGCTCCCATTAGGTGGAAAGCCGATTTTAGAACATGAAATTGAATGGATTAAAAAAAATGGAATAAAAGAAATTGTTCTATGTGTGAGTTATTTACGAAAAAAAATTGAAGAATATTTTGGAGATGGTAAAAAATTTGGCGTAAAAATTGAATATGCCATTTCAAGTAAGCCACTTGCAACAGCAGGTCAGTTAAAAACTGCTGAAAAATTCATTGACGATACATTTGTTTGCCTATATGGGGATTCAATCTATAATTTTAGTTTGAGAAATATGATTAAACATCATACTAAAACTAAATCCAATATCACTATGAGTCTCTATGATTACAAATTTAATTTGAAATATGGTGTAATTGATACAAAAAATAGCGGTCAGGTAACTTCGTGGAATGAAAAACCAGAATTTTCAGCAAAAATTAACATAGGTTGCTATGTTATGGAACCAAAAGTACTTGAATTAATTCCAAAAAATAAACCATATGGAATGGATAACGTTATACGAAAAGTACTTACAAAGAAAAAAAAAGTCAGTAGTGTAATTTCTAAGAAAGGATTTATCGATATTGGAGATAAAGAAACATATGAAAAAACAAATGAAGAGTATAGGAAAAAATAGGTATGATTAGATAATGTCAGATATTGAAATTCGAGATATAGTGGAGTCAGATATTGAAAATGGTTTTCTAGAAAGTTTAGACAGTCTAAGAAAAGCAAGCGATCTTGATAGAGAAAGTGGAAAAGACATACTTAGAAAAATTATTGCAAATCCAGATCACATAATACATGTAGCAGAAATCAATGGGAAAATTGTTGGTTCAACAACATTACTTATTGAACAGAAATTTATTCATAATGGAGGACGCGTAGGACATATCGAAGATGTTGTTGTGTCAAAAGAATACGAAGGCAAAGGTATAGGAATTAAACTTGTTAGTTCATTATTGGAAAAAGCAAAAGTGATGAATTGTTATAAAACAATTCTAGATTGTGACGATGAGCTTATTCCATTTTATGAAAGAATTGGATTCAAACAAGAATCGAATCAAATGAGATATAATCACTGATTATCTTCATTTTTAAAATTAAATAATTTTGATGCTGCATCAATTACGTCAGAGTTTCCATGTTCAGTTTCTTTTCTAAGATTATTCATAGGAGTTGACATTATATTTTCAGCAACAGATTTGGTTAATTCTTCAATAATTTTTTTCTGTGAATCATTTAGTTCACCTAACATGCTGAATGCCTTTTCAAGTTCTTTTATTCGGATTGCATCAGTGCTTTTGAAGACATCTTTTACAATAGGTTCAGCTTCTAATCTTTTCATAGTGGCTTCTAATACTGGCAATTCTTCTTTAATAATTTCTTCTGCAGAGTTTTTCTGACCAATTCTACTT
>Ga0315316_10004506_pt1 | contig 10180 bp, 21 predicted proteins | sample M160m3416metaG_FD_203702 | JGI IMG/M metagenome (GOLD analysis project Ga0315316, IMG submission 203702) | Ammonia-oxidizing marine archaeal communities from Monterey Bay, California, United States - M1 60m 3416 | ecosystem: Environmental > Aquatic > Marine > Intertidal zone | place: USA... | reverse complement strand
CATACAGTTTATGAAAACACCCATGGTATTAACTTCCCCACAGGTAATGGGGACGATGTACGGTCACCTACTAGAACACATCGCATATAAGGCCAGAATGATGGTTGAAAAAGAAGTTACAGATCAGATCACTGAGTTAGACGTAGCAACCCAGCAGGGTAAAGTTCCTGTTCAGGATGCACAAAACCATGTCAATCAGTTAGAATCTGCACTGCAGGACCCAAAACAGGTCGAGGACAGAGTCGCCCAGTTAGAGGTAGAAATTATGCAAACGGTCTTTGCACAGCTTGCTCCACCACCCGGAGCAAACGAAGATCCGTTAGTGAAAATCAGAATGCAGGAACTGGCCATTAAACAACAAGAAGTTGCTAATGATACCCAGTTGGAGCAGGAAAAGTTATTATTGGAGCAAATGAAAATGCAACAGAGAGCCGCAACAGATGCCGCACGTCTTGAGTTACAAGAGGAAATAGCGGATGATAGAAACGAAGTTAACAGAGAACGTATTGACGTTCAGAGACAATCCACCCTTAGAAGACAATAGAGGATAACATGAAGCCATCGGTTACAAACCTTAACACTAAGGTTAACGATCTTGATACACGCACGGCTCGCCTCGAGACTGAAACCAGTATTCAGTTTAAAGATTTGTTTAACCGTGTTAAGCGTATTGAATCTATCCTTATTGGCACTTCTGGTGCTATTGTTCTTTTACTCATAAGTATAATTATGCGGATGTAATATGGATCCTCTCACCATAAGTGCGGCCATTTCAACTGCGACTGCCGCATTTGGTGGGATAAAAAAAGCTTTTATGGCTGGTCGAGAGCTGGAGGCTATGACGGCTGACCTATCTAAATGGATGGGGGCTGTATCAGACGTAGCGAACATAGAGAAACGAGCAAAGAACCCTACCTTATTTTCTAAAGTATTTAATGGACAGAGTATAGAGCAGGAAGCTATAGAAGCCTTCGCTGCCAAGAAAAAATTAGACCAGCAGCGAGACGAGCTAAAAACTTTCATAATGTTCACCCATGGAACCAAAGCTTGGGATGAATTGATTCAGATGGAAGGGCAAATCCGTAAGCGTAGACAGAAGGAAGTTTATGAAGCACAAGAACGTAAAGAAAAGATTTTATTCTGGACTATTGGCATCTGTACCTTTGGTATCGGCCTTGCTATCCTCGCTGCTTTTGCTTACGGTCTCCTCTTGCTTGACAGAAGCACATGAGCATTATAGGAGGCCAACCCTTGACAACGGAGGATACACAATTTGCAGACTTAAAAAAGTCGAGAAAGTCCATGAGAGCTTCCGGGGGAAGACAACGAGGCAATACTGGTGCCTCTACGAGGGAGCTAACGGATCAGGAGGCATTGAAATTATGGAAAGTATTGATGCATGTCCTAGAGAACTCGTATGTCTCTACGACCCCAAAGACAAAAGAGTTACAATCAAAGACCTGATGAGTGCAATGAAGGAGGCGTTTAAATGACCCAAAAGAAATTTCAAAAAGATACTAAATTCTCCGAATACGACCTAGACGGAGATGGGATAATCACAGATAAAGAGATTGAACAAGAAGAAAGAATGATCCGTGTAAGGGATCAGGATTTAATGGCAAATCAACAAAGATATATTTGTTGGGTTTCTTCTATCACTTCAATAGGTTTAATTTTATTATCAATGAGTCCACTTATTCCTGATAGCCGTATTGAAATGGTCACTGCATTATTAAGCACCTATGTCGTTGCTAACTTAGGTATTGTGTCCGTGTTTATGGGTGCTACTGCTTGGAGTAGAGCAAAAGAGAATGGAAAAGGTTAACGATAACCCCCCAAAGCTTAACTTCCAATCAATAGCATTAGGAGTATATCTTTTTATATGTTTGTTTGATTTTGTACTTGTTCCTGTATGGTATGGAGTAAACAGACCTGAAATAGCTAGTTTTATAGATACTATGAATACAATGGAAAATGCTCAACTTCAGATGGAATTAATGAGAAAGATGACAGATCATCACGATCCGTACACTTTAATGGGTGGGGGTTTGTTTCATCTGTCGTTTGGTGCTATACTGACAGGTAGTGTATTAAATAGAAAACCAAAGGAAACCTAATGTACGAATATGCAGTTAAAGAAATAACTAAAGTTATTGATGGCGACACGGTTGACGTTGTGATAGACTTGGGGTTTGACCTTTCCAAAAAGGAACGTGTGCGTCTTGCTGGTATAGATACTCCCGAAAGTAGAACCAGAGACGCTGAAGAAAAAGTTTTTGGCCTTGAAGCAAAGGCTTATTTAAAGACTCGCCTTGAGGGTTGCGAGAATTTGGTTGTAAAAACAGAAAAAGATGGTAAATATGGTAGAATGTTAGGTTGGTTTTATTCTCACGAAGGAGAAACCAGTATTAACATAGAAATGGTTGAAAAAGGCTATGCTTGGGAGTATGATGGTGGGAAGAAGGAGAAAAACCTACAGGATTTACTGGAAGTAAGAGGAGTGCCGGTTTGAGCGTATTAACAACTTTAGTAGGACCAGTTACAGGTCTTCTAGACAAGTTTATTGAGGATAAAGACCAAAAGGCGGCTTTAGCTCACGAAATTGCCACCATGGGCGAGAAACACGCTCAAGAGGCTATGCTTGCCCAATTAGAGATAAATAAGGCAGAGGCGGCTTCAGGTTCGTTGTTTAAGGGCGGTTGGAGACCCTTTGTGGGCTGGACCTGCGGAATTGCGTTTGCATATCATTTTGTACTCCAGCCATTATTAATATTTATTTTTGCCTACATTGGGTTAGAAACACCTGATTTACCTGAATTTGATGTAGGTACGCTTCTTCCTGTTTTGGGCGGTATGCTCGGAATCGGAGGTTTGAGGTCATACGAGAAGACAAAAGGGTTAACGAAATAAGGAGAAAATCATGCCTCAAGGAAAAGGGACTTACGGAAATAAAGTAGGAAGACCTAAGAAATATCATGGAGGAGGTTCTGTAAACCCTAGAGGCACAGGAGTAGCTAAAAAAGGTTTCGGAAAAGCTATTTTAGATTATTATAGTGATGATGGAGGCTATTGGGGTGGTTCTAATAAGACTACAAGTGTAGGTCCAAAAGGGTATAGTAGGCGAACTGCTAAAGAAAAATTTATGAAAAAATCTAAAAAGAAGTAATGGCTATATCTAGGGCACAAATACCTAAACAGGTAACCAAGCCACCGAAAAAGAAGAAAAAACCAAAAAAGAAGAGGAAATAAAATGTCAAGCAAAAGAAACCCAGGTGGGGCTACACCAACACCTAAGTATGACAGACACCTTCTTGAAACGTATCCTGAATTGTCAGCGAAGGATTACTACAAGCCAACTAGAAGAGGTGGAGCAGGCCCCTTTCCTAATAAACCTAAAGGACGATCTCAAGGATCGACTGCACCTCAAGGATCGACTGCACCAACGGGTGTACCGAAGACTAAACCGAAGACTAAACCAAAAGCACGTCTCTGGGGTGGTAGAAAAAAACTTCCAGGTGATCCATCTTACAAGGCAATGACAGACGTTACTGGTGCTGTTAAGAATCAAGAGCCTATTGCTAGGAAGAAACTTCCAGCAAAGAGATCTGCACCTGCCCGGCAATCTCCACCTAAAGGTATAGGAAGAGCAAAAAGAGGTTTTGGAAGGGCTATGAACCTTTCTGGAGTCTCTAGAAAGGGGAAATAACATGGCATTTAGTTTATCGAGTAGAAGTTTAGCAAAGTTAGAGGGTGTAAAGCCTGAGTTGGTTGAGGTTGTAAAAACGGCCATAACCCTTACAAAAACCGATTTTGGATGCATATATGGCCTTCGAACCCCTGAAGAACAGCAAAAACTGTTTGATGCTGGAAAATCACAAACACTTAAAAGTAAGCATTTAACTGGTGATGCAGTAGATCTTATGGCGTATGTAGACGGTAAAGCAAGCTGGGAACTGAATTTGTATGATGATCTAGCTGATGCTATGCAAGAAGCTGCTGTAAAAGTAGGTGTTTCCGTAAGATGGGGAGCTAGTTGGCATATTAATGATATTAGGGGGTGGGAAAACTCCATGGAAGATGCTATGATGGCATATATTGATTTACGCAGATCGCAAGGCAGACGGCCTTTTATAGACGGCCCACATTTCGAACTAAACTAAGGAGATAAGATATGGCAGGAGAAAAAGCACCACGACCTGAACTTATAAAAGATTTAGAGAAGTTTAGAGATAAATTTTATGGTGGTCCTCTTGCAGATCAAATGTCTTTTATTCAGGGTCTAAAGAACGAAGGAAGGTCTGACTTGATTAAGTTAGTAAACAGAGGTTATTCTAACGGTGGACAATTTAAAGGAACTTTTTAAGGAGATAAGATATGGCAGAAAAAGACGAAAACATTATAGTTATAGATGAAGGCCAAGCGTTTGAAGAAGCTTTCAAGAGAGGGTTAAAAGATGCTGAAGGGTTAATGTATATGTATACAAAAGGTGGAAAACATTTTTTTAAAGACTCATATACTAGAAAATACTCCAGTTATATGGGCGGTGGCCATGTTAAGATGAAAGGTTATAAATCTGGCGGTAAGGTTGGATATTCTATGGCAGGCACAGGTGCCGCTGTTAAAGGAACAAGCTGTAAAGGACTTTTTTAATGAGCAGTAAACTGGCTAGACAGGATCTTGAGGAAAAACAAGCCCATAGGCGTAGGCGTACAAGAAGAATTATGTCCGAGAAGCCAGATACGACTACAAGTAACAAGAAAACTATAAAAGTTAAAAAAGGGAAGTTTGGAGATACAGACGGTAGCGGGGTCTATTCTTTTGATGAATTAAAGGATCTTACAAGTAGAGGGTTAAACTGGCTTTTTTCGCCAAAATTTAAAAAGAAGGAACAGAAAAAATATGAATCCCCTAAAGTCTACGAAGCTAAAAAAGGTGGTCAGGTAAAATCTAAAGGTTATTCCCGTGGTGGGCAATTTAAGGGTACATTTTAAGGAGATAAGATATGTCGGGTAAAAAAACTAGGAAAAAGAAGAAAAGTGTCAAACCTGAAGTGATAAGCTTTACAAAAGAAATTTTCGACAGAAAGTTTGACTATCCTATTAAACAAATAGAAGACCTGATTGCAAATGTTTTTCCTCATAAACGAAAAGCTAAAGGTGGCCAGGTAAAATCTAAGGGTTATTCCCGTGGCGGGCAATTTAAGGGCACTTTTTAAAAAATGGATGTTGTAACATATGCAGAACATATGTATAAGGTTTTAGGAGAGCGTGAAGAACAACTAAAAGATGCTCTTGCTAATGACGCTCCCAAAGATTGGGAGCAGTATAAAATGATGGTAGGTGAGATACGGGGCATCGCCTTTGCCAGAATGGAATTTAAAGCCCTGCTGGAGAAAAACACTGACGATGCAGAAGACATTATACGTTCCTGACCATATAGTGCAGAAAAGAAATGAAGAAAAACAACAGAACGCTAAAAAAGCTTATGTTGATGCAAATAATAAGGTCTTAGATCCTTCCCTTCTAGAAAAATCCTTGCTTGAAAGATTACCGCAACCAACTGGTTGGCGTATTCTTGTTATGCCTTATCAAGGACGAGTAAAGACGGATGGAGGATTAATTGTTCCTGATCAGATAAGAGAACGGGAAGCATTAGCTACGGTTGTAGCTTATGTTCTACGAGTAGGCCCTATGGCATACAAAGACCCCAACAAGTTTGGGGAAAACGCTGAACCCTGGTGTAAAGAGGGCGAGTGGGTGTGTATAGGACGCTATGCAGGTTCTCGGTTTAAGATTGAAGGTGGTGAAGTTCGGATTCTAAACGATGATGAAATAATCGCAACTATTCTTGAGCCAGACGATATTTACCATATATAGGAGATGTCATGACTGACAAGGAAGAAACAAAAATAGAAACTGAAGCTAGTTCTGAAGAAGGAGAAACTGTAGAAGTTCAAGTTGAAGATCCGAAGACAGAGGGTACTTCTCCACAGGAGGCTACAGAAAGTTCTGGAGAAACTTCACAAGCTGAAGAAATAGAAAATTATAGTAAAGGTGTCCAAGAGCGTATAAAGAAGCTTACCTCTAAGTACCGTCAGGAAGAACGTGACCGTGAGGAAGCTCAACGTCTGTCGCAGAAACTTCTGGAAGAGAATAAAAATCTTAAAAGTAGGATGAAGAATCTCGATCAGGGTTACTTGGTGGAATATGGAACCCGGCTAGAGAGTCAGGAAGAACAGGCCAAACGCTTGTATAAAGAGGCTCATGAAGCTGGTGACACCGATAAAATGGTCGAGGCCCAACAAGCTTTAGCAAAAATCGCTATCGAACAAGAACGATATAGGATGGCTAAATCAGAGAATGAAGTGGAAAAAGAGACAGAAACAGTGCAAGCAGAGGCCCCTAAACAACCTCAAGCACAGCCTCAACCTCCTAAAGTTTCTGAAAAAGCGAAGACTTGGGCAGAAAAAAATGAGTGGTTTGGGTCAGATAATACAATGACTTACGCTGCTTTTGGTATTCATAAACGCATGGTTGAAGAAGAAGGGTTTGACCCAGAGAGCGATGAGTACTATAGTGAGATCGATAAACGCATGAAGGATGAGTTTCCTCATAAGTTTAGTCGGAAGAATAACGGGAATGGAGCACAGGTCGCCCCTGCTGCTGCTTCGGCTTCCCGCAACACAAAACAGGGACGCAGGTCGGTCAAACTCACGCCATCACAAATTGCGATGGCTAAAAGGTTAAATGTTCCGCTTGAAGAATACGCTAGGTATGTAAAGGATTAGAGATGACAGACAGAAAACCAAGGAACCAAAACACTCGTGAAGCTGATTCACGCAGAAAGCCGTGGGCACCACCAAATCGCCTACAAGCACCTGATGCCCCAGATGGGTATGTGCATCGATGGATACGAACTGAAGTAAGAGGTGAAGATGACAAAACAAATGTCTACACCAGACTACAGGAAGGGTGGGAACCCGTCCGTTCAGATGAGTACCCTGATATGGATGTACCGACTATCGAAGATGGGAAGTACGCAGGAATGATTGGAACAGGTGGATTGATGCTAGCCCGCATCCCTGAAGAGACAGTACATGAAAGAGCCGAGTATTTCGGGACCCGGACCCGCCAACAAATGCAAGCTGTGGATTCTGACTTAATGAAGGAGCAACATCCTTCAATGCCTATAACTAATGATAGGCAAAGTCGTGTAACCTTTGGAGGATCACAAGGAGACTCCAATAAATGAAACCCTTTTTTGAAGGAGCTATAAAATGGCAAATGCTAATGGAGCTTTCGGTCTAAGACCGCATAGCAAGCTTGGTTCAAGCACCAATTCTACTGGTTTGACAGAATATCGCATAGCCTCCGATAACTCTAACCCAATATATCAGGGCATGGCGGTTATTCCGCTTGCTGCTGGTGTTATTGATGATTTGCAAGCTGCTGCTGGTGGATCTGTCTCTATTGTTGGAGTTTTTAACGGCTGCGAATATGTATCGTCAACTACCGGTGAAAAAATTTATTCTAACTACTGGCCTGGTTCTGGGGCAGATTCAAATCATCCTGTAAAGGCTTTTTTGTATGATGATCCAGATCAACTGTTCACTATTGCAACGTCTAATGTTGTGTCTGGTCAAAACACAGAGGCTGAAGTCAGAACCTCTGTTTTTGCAAACATACAGATGGCAACTGGTAACAGTGGCTCAACTACCACAGGTATGTCTTCCGCTACTGCGGATTTAAATACCGTAGCAACCACCAACACGCATGCTTTGAGAATCATGGGCATCCTAGATGACCCTGCAAACTCAGATTACACTGCTGCTGGTATCCCATTAATCGTTCGTATAAACAACCACTTCAATGCACCTACTGGGTCTATTGCACAGGGTACTGTTTCTACGACTGCTGTGTAAGGAGTTAAATCAATGGCAATTTCTAGAGCACAACTCTCTAAAGAACTCGAGCCTGGTCTTAATGCCTTATTTGGCATGGAATACGCTCGGTATGAGAACCAACACGCAGAGATTTACACTACTGAGTCTTCAGATCGTGCATTTGAAGAAGAAGTAATGCTCTCTGGTTTTGGAGCTGCACCAACTAAGTCTGAAGGTTCGGCTGTATCATTTGATGATGCGGTAGAATCTTTCACTGCTAGGTACAACCACGAGACTATAGCACTAGCATTCTCAATTACTGAGGAAGCTGTGGAAGATAATCTGTATGACAGACTTTCTTCTCGTTATACTCGTGCTCTTGCACGATCCATGGCACACACAAAGCAAGTTAAGGCAGCTGCTGTTCTTAACAACGCTTTTGACTCCACGGTGACAGGCGGTGATGGAAAGGAACTTTGTGCAACTGACCACCCATTAACAAATGGTGGTTCGTTGAGAAATGAACCTTCTACAGCTGCAGATTTGAATGAGACTTCTCTTGAGAACGCTCTCATTGATATCGCTGGTTATACTGATGAAAGAGGCTTGAAGGTCGCACTTCGAGGCATGAAGCTTATTATTCCTCGTCAGTTGCAGTTTATCGCTGACAGGTTAATGTCTTCAACACTGCGACCCGGAACAGCGGATAATGACGTAAATGCTATGAGCAACATGGGAATGTTGCCTGAAGGATACTCAGTTAATGACTTTTTAACTGATACCGATGCATTCTTCGTTATGACTGATGCTCCAAGGGGTTTCCTACATTTTGAAAGAACACCTCTTTCAACTAATATGGAAGCAGACTTTGACACAGGTAACATGAGATATAAGGCTCGTGAGCGTTATTCTTTTGGTTATTCTGACCCACGTTGCGTATACGGTTCGCCCGGAGCGTAAGCTTGGTTTTATCTATGTTTATGAAGGGCGGCTAAAGTCGCCCTTTATTTTTTTAAATTACTTGTTATAATGATTTATTCTTGACAGTTACATTGGGTAACTGACAATAGCCAAGACAAGGAGATTACATATGGCTAATACAACATTTAAAGGAACAGTTCGTTCCGAAGGTGGTTTTAAGGTAATTAATGAAAATAGCACAACAGGTGCTATTACACAAACTGGCTTTTCAGTAAATTCAACTGGACAATTAATTTCACTTGGAACAAGAAAAATCCAAACATTTGCTATAAGTTTGGCTGATACAGACGCAGCCGACACTACTTATGCAGATGATGATGTTCTTGTGGAACTAGGTGAATTAAACACAGATCATCCAGATGCTTTGGTGACAGCAAGTAAATTCTTTATTCACAAAGTAGTACTTGGCGTTACAACTGCTGCTACTAGTGATGCTCAATCTTTAGCTAACTTACAACTTAGTGCGACTTCAGGTACAGCTACTAACGCTGCTATATCTTCAGGTACAGAAATTGTAGGAGCTGGCGTTGCAGCTTTCTCACCAACACTTTCAGCCGCTCTTTCTGTGACAGAAATTGATATTGATCTTGATGCTACTGCTGGTACTTTTCATGTGTTTGAACCTAATGTAAGTGCAGCTATAGCTAGTAAATATCTGTATATGGGTGCAGGTGCTGCTTGTGATACTGCTTTAACAGCTTTTAGAGGCACTCTTGAAATAGAATATTCAGTTTATTAATCGTAGGGGGGAGAAATCCCCCTTTTTAAAAAGGAGATATAGATGGGTATTTCAGACGTAAAGGTACTAACAGTATCTGATACGAATGCAGCAGATGCCGATAGATTAGTTACTGCAGCTAGACCTAACACCGATGCGACTATGGCAGCAACTACTCATGCGAATGGAACAGCTAGAAATGTCACAGTAACTACATCGGGTACAGGCGATAATGCTAAAACTTGTACTATTACAGGTACCGATGTCTTTGGCGATGCGATGACGGAAGTTATAACATCAACAAGTTCTGCCGAGACGGTTGCTGGTACTAAGTATTTTTTAACAGTGTCCGCAGTTGCTTGTTCAGCTCAGTATGCAGCTAATATAACGGTAGGTTCAGGTTCTCTTTGTGCTCAAGCAGTTGAAGGAAGTAATAGACTAAGGCTTAAAGGTATGTCTATTGTTTCTGGAGGAACAGCCGGTACAGTTACTTTTTATAACGGTGCACCAGAGGATGGGACAGCGTTGTTTACAGCACGAACCGTGGGTACGGCTAATCAAACTGTAGATAGAACTATTCCTGAGAATGGGGTTTTATT
>Ga0315316_10004504_pt1 | contig 10180 bp, 9 predicted proteins | sample M160m3416metaG_FD_203702 | JGI IMG/M metagenome (GOLD analysis project Ga0315316, IMG submission 203702) | Ammonia-oxidizing marine archaeal communities from Monterey Bay, California, United States - M1 60m 3416 | ecosystem: Environmental > Aquatic > Marine > Intertidal zone | place: USA... | reverse complement strand
CTCCTATGGAGTGGGCAATTGCCAGAAGGTGGAGGACAGCGTTAGTCGACCCGCCAACAGCCATAACAATAGCAATAGCATTTTCGAAGGCTTTGCGAGTCATGATGTCATGTGGCAGAATGTTATTCTCGATCATTTTTAAAAGGGCTTTTGCGCTTTTCGCTGTACTGATCTCCTTATCCTTGTCTTCATTTGCCATGGTTGAGCTATAGGGTAGGCTCATTCCCATGGCTTCGAAGGCTGAGGACATAGTATTAGCAGTGAACATACCGCCACAAGAACCATAACCGGGGCAGGCATTTTTTTCGATATCAGTGAGTTTTGTTTTATCAATACTGCCAGAACCAAACTGCCCTACCGCTTCAAAAACGCTGACTACGGTAAGATCCTCGTTGTCAAGATGACCGGGCTTGATGGTGCCACCATAAACAAAGATACTGGGAATGTTCAGCCTGGCCATTGCAATCATGGCTCCGGGCATATTTTTATCGCAACCCCCTACGGCAATGACCGCGTCCATGCTGGCTCCTCGACAAACTGTCTCTATAGAATCAGCGATAACTTCACGACTGACTAAAGAACATTTCATACCTTCGGTTCCCATAGAGATACCATCACTAATAGTGATAGTCCCGAACATTTGTGGCATGCCACCATTTTTTCGGATTTCTACGGAGGCTATATCGGCTAGCTTGCCAAGTCCCGCATTACAAGGAGTGATATCACTTTGTCCATTGGCAACACCTACAATCGGCTTATCGAAATCTTCATCGGTGAATCCCACGGCCCTTAGCATAGCCCGGTTTGGAGCTCGTCGATCTCCCTGAGTGATAGACTGGCTTTTTGAATTTAATGGTTTCATCTTTTTTCCTATTTTTTATAAGAGATCTTACAGCATTGATTTATTCGACTTGAGGGAGAGAAGTTATCTTTCTATTTCTGAAACGGCATTAACGGTAGGCCGACGAAAATAGCCATCTCCATTCTGATCATGTGCGATTGCGTAGTATACAGTATTTGTTGTAACTTTTAAAATGGCCTGGGAACCACAAATTTCAATTTCATGGTTGAATGGAATGACTGGAGTTTTGCGGTCTTTTTTCCATGTTTTACAAGAAGATTTTGAGGACAGAATTTCTGGTAATCGAAAAGATTTCTGTGCGTATAGATAATCAAGCTTAAGCAGGTCCTGCTCCATCGACGTGGGGTCTGGGTAAAAAGTGTTCTGAAAAATGCGGTAATACTCATTTAGAGAAACAGGATTCATCAGTAATTCGTGAGAATCATGATACTCGAGTAAGCGGCTAAATAAAGATGTTGGGTTCATTTTCTCAAGCAGATAATTGATGGAAAAACGAAACCTTTTAGAGTTGTAATAGCGGTCAAAAATATCTTCGAAATGCTTTAAATATAAAACCTCTTCCGCCGATAGGTTCTTGTGTGAGATCAGTTCATAGGGTGGGGTGGAGTTGTATCTGTATTGTTCCTTTTCTAAAAGTTCATTGATAGGAGCTCCTGGAAGAAACTTTAGAAAACCTAACTGCAGCTCATGAGGTCTTAGTGCCATTACCCGAGAAAAAGATTTCCAGATATCCTCCAATGTTTCTCCGGGAAGGCCAAATATTAGGTCGCAGTGAAAATGAATGCGATCTTGTTTTACCAATTGTCGGATGGTTGAAAAAAGTTTTTTGTTGTTTTGTTTTCTCTGAATAGTTTCCTGTACCGATTCGGTAGTTGTTTGAATGCCGATCTCAAACTGAAACATACCCGGAGGTACTGTTGCCAGAAAGTCCAGTATATCTGCAGTTAAGATATCTCCTACCACCTCGAAATGAAATTCGTTGCTTTTGAATTGAGTCAACCACTGCATCAGGTCTTTCATTCGTCTGGGCTTGAGATTGAAGGTGCGGTCTACAAACTTAATTTTTTTTATTCCGGCGCTGATGAGTTCTTGAACCTGTCTTTGAATACTTGCTTCGTCGAAATAGCGAACAGTTTTGTCTAGCGCGGATAGACAGAAAGAGCAAAGGTATGGACAACCTCTTGATGTTTCAAAATACACAATTCTATTTTTTAGGTGTGGGAAGTCTTCTTTTAGATAAGGGGCGATGAGCTCTGGTAGATCAGTTCCAAAAGTTCGCCAGCGTTTAAGGACTTCCTGAGTAGGAGTTTCTTTTTTTCCAGTCAATTCAAGAAACTCGAGCCATTTTTTTTCTCCCTCACCAGAAATTACTGGATAGGGAAGAGAGTTTTCTTTTTCAAAGGATACCTCTGGTCCACCCACTACAATTTTCAAGAGAGGTATTTGTTTTTGTAGGCGTTCGATCAGCTCCAAGCTCTCATTACGGTTCCAGATATAGATACCGACCCCCAAAACCTCAGGTTTAAGTTTTTGGATTTCGGAGGCAATTTTCCAGATAGGCTGATTAATTACGAACTCCCGGATCCATACATTCTGGTAACCTGCATTGCGGCTAGCATTTCTTAGGTATCGTAAACTTAGAGAAGAGTGAATGAATTTTGCGTTAAGGGTTATGAGTCCAATGGAACGTTTCAAATCTAGTTTCTACCTTAAAAAGTTAATAAAATCATATTGTGTGAGACAACTAGACTAGAGTACGTAAACGATTACTTCTGTTCTTAGTCGATGGCTGGCATGTTTTACAAAAAAATGTTGAGCGTCCGGAATCGATAAGACGTGATATGGGCGTTGCGCACTTTGCACAAGGCTTACCTTCTTTATCATAAACAGATAGTTTTACTGCATAATACCCTTTTTTACCGCTGGGCTCGAAAAAGTCGCGTAAGGTCGTTCCTCCTGCAGCAATACTATTTTCAAGAGTTGAACGTATGCAAGAAAGAAGTCGCTCCCATTCGGAAAAGGTGATTAGCCCGGCTTTGCGTTTTGGATTAATGCCTGCCTGAAACAGAGATTCACAAGCGTAAATATTACCGATTCCCGTAATGCGTCGAGAATCCATGATAAAGGTTTTAATCGGAGACTTGCAGTTTTTGGCGCGAATTTTCAATCCATCAGGATTGGCTTCTGTTGAGAAAGGGTCAGGCCCAAGATTATCTAGTAAAGAGTGTTTTCCGCTATGCGGCACCCAGAGTATGCAACCGAACCTTCTTGGGTCTATAAAGTGCAGAAAGACTTTTTGCCCAAACTGGAAGGTAGCGTGCGTATGTTTTTCCTTTGGGCTCATTGTGTCTCTGAGAGAAACACGTCCACTCATACCTAGATGCAAGAGCATAGCCCCTTTTGGAACTTTTAAGAGTAAATATTTCCCAATGCGTTGGACTTGACAAACAATCTGATTTTTCATCTGTCTATATAAAGTAGCCTGAGGAATAGGATATCGAATATCTTTTCGGTAGAACTTAAGAGCTGTACAAGGTCTGTTTAGAATCAGAGGGAGAAGAGCCCGTCTAAGAGTTTCGACTTCAGGAAGTTCGGGCATTGATACGAGTTTTTGAGAGATTGAAAGTCCTGTCAAAACTTGATAGAAAAAAGATATTATTCCGCACTCTCAATACTTTCTTCTTCTTTGGGAGGCGGTACCTCTTCTGCAGGTTTTTTTGAGATTACTACTTTCGCAGAACGAAGAATTCGTCCATTCAAAGTGTAGCCTGTAGAGTATTCTTGTATTACGGTATTTTCTTCGTGATCTTCTGACTCTAGTTGGGTCATGACCTCATGAAGGCTTGGATCAAAAGGCTTTCCTGTTGCTTCAACCGGTTCAACCTTTTGGTTTTTTAGGAAAGTAGCGAACTGTTTTTGAATCATCTCCACACCCTCCTTTAAACCTTCCAATGAAGTGTTGGGGGTATTCAAGGCTCTATTCATGTTGTCGTCAATTTCTACTAATTCTTTCAGGAGCCGTTCGTTGGCAAACTGAACGGCATCGGCCTTATCTTTGACTAGTCGTTTGCGGAAATTTTCAAGGTCAGCTTTTTCCCGTAGAAAATCACTTTTCTGCTCTACAAGCTCAACATCTTTTTTCTTCAGTTGCTCCTGAAGCTCTTCCATTGGGCTTAATTTTTTTTCTTCTTCCGCAGAACCAACTTCTTCGGGATCCGCAGCTTCAGGTTCGATAATCTCAGAACCCAGAACTTCGTTATCAAGAGTTTTCGAGCTATCTTCAGGTTTTTCTGAGACTTTTTCTTTAGACGTCACTTTTCTTTAAACTCCCTGATTTTCAGATATTAATTTGGAAACTAATTTTGCAGTATGGTTCACAATAGAAATAATGCGTTTATAGTCCATCCTCTTGGAACCGAAAACAGCCAGTGTTCCAACATTGTCTTTTCCCATTTGATAATTTTGGGCGATCAAACTACAATTTCCCATTTCTTCTTCTAGGTTTTCCTCGCCAATCAATATTGTCATTCCATCATGGTGCAGGCAAAGATCAAGCAAGTTGATCAATTTTGTTTTTTCTTCAAGAGCAACAAGAAGAGCTTTGATTTTTCCTATATCTTCTGTGAACTCAGGTTGATCAAGAAAATTCAAGGCGCCTTCAACAAGCAGTTCGCTATTTTCCTGTTCTTCTATAAACAGAGCCGAGGAAAGGGTGTGGGCCTTTCTAGCTAGGTTATTATAGTGTTCCTTTTCGACTCTCAAGCGTCTTAGTAATTCTTGCCGTATCCAACGGATCGGTTTGCCACTGAATTCATTATTCAGGTAATTGGAAATAGAGGTCAGTTGACCTTGAGTAATCTCAGAGTCAATAGGTAGTACTTTATTCTGTAGAATACCTTGTTCGGAGAAGAAGACTGCTAAAGCAGCTTGAGGACTGACTTTAGTAAACTCAATATGTTTAAAACGGGCACTCGAAAAACTGGGTAGCATTACTAGCCCTGTTTGCTGAGAAATTGCAGAAAGATTTTCGCAGGCCTGTTCAAGAAATCCTTGAAGATTTTGTTTGCCGAGAGGATATTCAAGCTCATGACTTTCAGACAGTACTTCGGCTTTTATTAAAAAACTTTGCGGACGCAAAAGGTGGTTCACATAAAACCGATAGCCCTTGTCTGTCGGAATACGGCCCGCTGATTTATGGGGTTGACTTAGAAAGCCTTTTTCCTCCAAGTCGGCCAAAACGTTTCTTAGAGTTGCAGGGCTAAGTTGTTCTGGGTGTACTTTAGATATAGTTCGAGAACCTACTGGTTCGGCAGACTCGATGTATTTATCGACGACGGCTAAAAGAACAACTTTGCTTCTTTCATCTAATAAAGGGGAACTCATGACATTAGAAAACGCTAAAATTTTTTTTCAAAATTTACTTAATCTAAATAAACTATCAATCCATATTTTTTTTGTCAACATTAACCGGCTGCGTCGAAGTTAATACAATTGCGAGCTATTTTATTAGCTTATATACTTAGAGTAGGCTTTATAGATGCATTCACGGCTAATGGGCCGGTTTCAGGTCTATTGTTTTTTCTACGATCTGTGTTCCAATTCCTTCTGAAGTGAAAATTTCGAGTAAGAGGGCGTGCCGAATACGGCCATCGATAATATGGGTTTTATGCACACCTGACTTAAGGGCTTCAAGACAACAATTTACTTTTGGTAACATCCCATCGCGAATGACCTTGCTTTTGGTCATATCGGAAATATTTTTCCGGGTTAGTCCGGATTGGAGTTTTCCTGCTTTATTTTTTACTCCTTCCGTGTCGGTCATCAAAACCAGTTTTTCAGCTTTCAGAGCTGAAGCGATATGAGAGGCCACAAAATCGGCATTTATGTTGAGTGTTTCTCCGTCCCCCCCCCTGCCGATTGGTGCAATAACAGGAATAAATCCGCTTTGATCTAAGGTTTCCAGAATTCGTGGATTTACTTTAGTGATTTCCCCAACTAGCCCCATATCGATAATTTCTGGGCGATCTGTTTCAGGTGAAAGTTTTACCTTTTTATGCCTTTTAGCTAGAATCAAGTCACCATCCTTTCCGGTGATACCCACAGCATTGCCTCCCTGATGGTTTATTAGGGAAACGATTTCTTTATTAACCTTTCCCCCAAGAACCATTTCGACTATATCAATGGTTTCTTTACTGGTCACACGTTGTCCTTCGACAAATTGTGATTGAATTCCCAGTGTCGTAAGAGTTTTGTCTATCTGTGGACCGCCTCCATGAACTATAACTGGATTGATGCCTATATATTTCATCATGACGATATCAAGAGAAAAATTTTCCTTGAGATCGTCAGAAACCATGGCATTGCCACCATATTTGATAACGATTGTTTTGCCATAGAAGCTCTTAATATAAGGTAGTGCTTCTAAAAGGATTTCTGCTTTATGGATGAGTTTTTTCATTGGTAATGAATCTTTAGTCACATAAATGCTTTAAAGGATATATCGGCTCAGGTCTTCATCCTGGATAATGTCTTTTAGTTTGTCGCGAATATAATTAGCATCGATTGTGATATTTTTTTCCTCTAGGTCCGGAGCATCGAAAGAAATTTCTTCCAGAAATTTTTCCATAATCGTTTGAAGTCGCCTTGCTCCTATGTTTTCCGTGCGCTGATTTACCAAGGCCGACATTTCAGCGACCTGGTCAATAGCATCTTCCATAAAACTTAAGTTGACATGCTCTGTTTTTAGCAATGCGGTGTACTGCTTGACCAAAGCGTTATCGGGTTCTGTAAGAATACGGATGAAATCATTTTTTGTAAGAGAATCTAGTTCAACGCGAATAGGAAAACGGCCTTGAAATTCAGGGATTAAGTCAGATGGTTTTGCAGAGTGAAAAGCCCCTGCTGCAATAAAAAGGATATGGTCGGTTTTAACGATGCCATATTTGGTGTTGATTGAAGAGCCTTCAACAATAGGTAGAAGATCACGTTGCACCCCTTCTCGAGAAACATCGGGCCCACTAGTTCCACCTGATTGGCGGCCTATAATTTTATCTACCTCATCTATGAAAATGATTCCATTTTGCTCTACACGTTTTAGAGTTTCTTGCATTACTATATCTTGGTCGAGCAATTTTTCTGCTTCTTCCTGGCAAAGAGCTTTAAATGCGTCCGGAACTTTTAGTTTTTTGTTGATAGTTTTTTGCGGCAAAATGGAGCCAAGCATATCTTTAATATTGTTGCCCATCTCCTCCATTCCTGCTCCAGCATTCATATCAACGATTGTAGGAGTTTTATCCCGCACCTGGATTTCCACTTCACGATCATCGAGTTTTCCTTCCTTAAGCATTTGAACAAACTTTTCACGTGTCTGCTCGTAATGTAGCTTTCCGTTTGAGTCAAGATTAAAACCGGGTTTTCCTTGCGTTCCCGCAGGTGGCGGAAGAAGCAAATCCAAAAGTTTTTCTATTGCTAGTTCACGAGCTTGGTCTCGAAAGAGGGCTTCCATTTCTTCTTTAACCATGTTTTTCGACAATTCCACCAGATCTCGAACCATGGACTCAACATCGCGACCAACATAACCAACTTCTGTATATTTTGAAGCTTCAACTTTAATGAAGGGAGACTTGGAGAGTTTTGCTAACCGACGGGCAATTTCTGTCTTGCCAACTCCAGTTGGTCCGATCATAAGAATATTTTTTGGACCTACTTCATCGCGAAGAGAATCGGGAAGCTGAAGCCTGCGCCAACGATTACGCAGGGCAATGCCCACTGCTCGCTTCGCGTTGGTTTGCCCGACTATGAAATTATCTAACTCCTCAACAATTTGTTTTGGTGTCAGTGATGCCATAAACGTATCATTAGCGTCTTGAGATACCGTCTTAGGCTGGGTTTCTGTGTCATCCATGAACTACAACTCCTCAATCGTTAAATTCGAGTTGGTATAAATACAGATTGACTCGGTTATTTTCATTGCTTCTTCCACGATTTGTCGCGCTGAAAGGTTACTGTGTTTAACCAGAGCTTTGGCAGCTGCCGAAGCAAACATACCCCCGGATCCGATTGCTAAAACGCCATCATCGGGTTCGATCACGTCTCCCGTTCCAGAAAGCAAGAGAGAGTGATCCTTATCGACTACAATCAACATAGCCTCCAGTCTTCGCAGCATTTTATCGGTACGCCAGTCTTTGGCTAGTTCCACCGCCGAGCGGGGCAGGTTACCCTGGAATTTTTCAAGCTTTTCTTCAAAGCGGGCAAACAGGGAAAAAGCATCTGCAGTAGATCCTGCAAAACCGCCCACTACATTGTCGTGGTACATTCGCCTGACCTTGCTGGCGGTATGTTTCATAACTGTATTTCCCAGGCTAACTTGTCCGTCACCGCCGATGACGACCTGATCCTTGTGGCGTACAGCGAGTATTGTGGTTGCGTGCATCATATTGAGTATTCTACTTGTATCAGAAGAAAAATGGAGGTTAATTATTCCAATGCGGGTTTTTCCTTAGCGCGAGGATGTGTTTTGTCATATGTTTCATATAATTTATCAAGTGTCAAATGTGTATATTTTTGAGTCGTGGACAAGCTTGAATGACCTAGTAACTCCTGAATGGATCGCAAGTCTGCTCCACCTTCCAAAAGATGGGTGGCAAAAGAATGTCGAATCGAATGTGGAGACACTCCGCCTGCGAAATTTCCCTGCTTTATATACTTGTCTACCACTTTACGTATTCCCCTTACGGAGATTCCGGCTCCGCGATGATTAAGAAATAATTTTTCTGTAGAAGGTTTCCGGATTTTAGCCCTTCTTATCTTCAAATAGGTTTTTAAAGCTTCCACACAATGGCGCCCCAAAGGAAGAAGACGTTCTTTTTCCCCTTTTCCCACTACTCTGACTGTGCGAGAGTCCAGATCGATATTCTCAAGAATCAGACCAACCAATTCGCTGATACGCAGACCACAGCTATAAAACATTTCAAGCAAAGCCCGATCGCGGATGGGCAGAAAGTCTTCACCCTTGGGTAATTGTAAAAGGCGAAACATTTCATCTACAGAAAAATATGCCGGTAGTTTGTTCTGCACCCGAGGTGCTGATAAAGAATTGACGATATTATTTTTAACATACCCCTCCCGAGACAAAAACCTGAAAAATGAACTCAATGTTGAAAGCTTGCGTCGCATGGTTGCGCCAGAATAACTTTTTTTGTAGAGATAAATCATGAATGAGCGCACTGCCAACCGATCTATTTTTTCTAATTTAATGGCAGAAGATTCAATGGCATGACCGGAGTGTGTCAAAAAGTCTTGAAATTGAGCGATATCATTAAGATAGCTATCGAGAGTGTGAGGAGATGCATTTTTCTCCACCAGAAGGTAGTTTTTAAATTCTTGTATGGACTTTTTCACCTAATAGTCCTTTATTTATCAATAATCTAAAGATACCTGACCACTGAGAGGAAGTCAAGTTGAGCTCAACGAAGTTTACTATTTGAAACTGGTAGGAATTGAGTCCATAATCTCTGTAAAGATACTTTGTTAACCGCTGGCCCTAATAGGGGTCACTAAAAATTGATGTTTATTATGTCTGATTCAAAGAACCCAGAATTTGAAAGAGAACAGGCCCGTGAAGGATATCAAACGGTCGCAGAAATTCGCCAGAGACTTGATATTCTCTCAGAGCATGTAGAGTCCAGAAAAGAAGCTCTCGAAGAAGAAATTCAAGAGCATTTGCACGAGTCTCTGGCTAACGCGCGGGACTCGATGGAACGCATACAGGAAAACATCGAGCCAAAAGTGGAAAAAGCTATTAGAACTAAGATGGAAGAGATTGATCGCAAGATGGCGCGATTAAATGATGAAGGGCTTGAAGTTGTCCGACAAGAGCTGGTGAAAGCCACCCCAGAAATTACTAAAAAAATACTAGAGGACCTCGACAAACTGGTGGCGGAAAATACTCGCTTTGTAAAAATGGAAATCTTGAATGAAGTAAAACTAGAACTCACTAAATCTATTCAATCTTCAATAGAGCCGGTCAACACAAAACTGGAAACGGCCTTGCCAACTCTAAAAACCTTGGCGGTTATAGCATTGACCTTAGCGGGCTTGGCATTGTTGGGAATGATATGGTTGCAGGTTAGGTGACTAGCCAGAATAGAAAAAAGAAGAGAATGCTAGAGAGAATTACCTGCCAGACAAAATTAAACCCTGGCCCAGTAAAAAGGATCAATACACTGCAGACACACAGAATTACAAATGCCAGTATTAATCGAGTCCTTTGTTTTAGTATTGGTGGTGGTTCCATAGGTTTTTAGTTTTCTTTATCTT
>Ga0315316_10004496_pt1 | contig 10186 bp, 9 predicted proteins | sample M160m3416metaG_FD_203702 | JGI IMG/M metagenome (GOLD analysis project Ga0315316, IMG submission 203702) | Ammonia-oxidizing marine archaeal communities from Monterey Bay, California, United States - M1 60m 3416 | ecosystem: Environmental > Aquatic > Marine > Intertidal zone | place: USA... | reverse complement strand
CAGGCAGCGGCCTTAGTTCAATCTTATTACCTTTTAAAGCTGATGAAATAGGCGTTATGCAAGCTAACCCATTTTTTCCATTAATACTCATTCCATCAGAACCGCAAACACCCTCTCTGCAAGATCTTCTGTAGGAAATTGATTCATCTTCTTCCTTTAAAAGATGAAGTAAATCTAAAACCATTATGTCTTTAGATGGTTTTTCAACACTATATGTTTTCATATAAGGAAATTTATCGTTTTCAGGGTTATACCTATAAAGGCTAATCTCTAATTTGCTCATTTTAATAAGACCTCACTGCTGGAGGAAATGGGTCAACCTGGTTTGGTGAAAAATTAACTTCACGTTTTGAGAGAGTCTTTGTTTTTGGGTCATACATTGAATGGCACAACCAGTTTTCATCGTCTCTTTCAGGATAATCATCTCGAGCATGTGCTCCTCTGCTTTCATTTCGTTGTAAAGCTGCAATAGCAGTTGCCTCTGCTACTTCCAGAAGATTTTGAAGCTCAAGAGCCTCCACTCTGCTAGTATTAAAAGCTATGCTCTTATCAGCAACAAATAAATTATCAGTTTTTTCTCTAATCTCTTTTAATTCCTCAACACCCTTTTCCATAAACTCACCTCGTCTGAATACACCAAAATAGTTTTGCATGCATGCCTGAAGCTGCCTTTTAACTTCAGCAGTTTGGTATCCTGATGAGGATTCATTGAGTCTATTTAATCTTTCCAAGGATTCATTAATGTCTGTATCCGACGAACTCTCAACCCCACCGCCAGATTTAATTTCTTCTTGTATATGTTTACCGGTAGCTCGACCAAAAACAACAAGATCAAGCAAAGAATTTCCACCTAATCTATTAGCACCATGAACAGAAACACAAGCTGCTTCACCAGCAGCATAAAGACCAGGAATTGTTATGTCTTTATCATCCAACCTTTTAAATGCTTGGCCGTTAACGTTTGTTGGAGTTCCTCCCATCATATAGTGACATGTTGGTACTACAGGAATTGGTTCGTAAATTGGGTCAACATGAGCAAAAGTTCTTGATAGCTCACAAATCCCAGGAAGCTTTGCATTTAGCACATCTGCACCAAGATGGTCTAGTTTTAAGAAAACATGATCTTTATTTTCACCACACCCTCTTCCTTCTAAAATTTCCAACACCATTGACCTAGCAACAACATCTCTACCCGCTAGATCTTTAACATTTGGAGCATATCGCTCCATAAACCTTTCTCCATCTGCATTTACTAAATAGCCACCTTCTCCTCTGCAACCTTCTGTTACAAGCGATCCAGCACCATATATTCCAGTTGGATGAAATTGCCACATCTCCATATCTTGAGCTGGAAAGCCTGAGCGTAGAGCCATTCCTAAACCGTCTCCAGTATTAATTAAAGCATTTGTTGTTGAAGCATAAATTCTTCCGGCACCACCAGTAGCAAGGACTGTGGCCTGAGCTTTAAGATACGCCACTTCACCTGATTCAATTGAGAAAGCTATTACTCCAGTAACTTCGTTCTTGGAATTTTTTACTAAATCAACTGCGAACCATTCATTGAGAAAATTTGATCCTTCCTTTACATTGTTTTGATATAAAGTGTGAAGAAGAGCATGGCCTGTCCTATCAGCTGCTGCACAAGTTCTAGCAGCCTGCCCCCCTTTCCCGAAATCTTTTGACTGGCCTCCAAATGGTCTTTGGTAAATTCTTCCATTATCAAACCTTGAAAATGGTAAACCCATATGCTCAAGTTCAAATACAGCCTTTGGACCTTCGGAGCACATATATTCTATTGCATCTTGATCGCCAATAAAGTCAGCACCTTTGACTGTGTCGTACATATGCCACCTCCAATCATCATTAGGGTCAGCACTCTGTATAGCACAGGTAATTCCTCCCTGCGCAGAAACAGTATGTGATCTTGTTGGAAACACTTTTGAAACAACCGCTGTTTTCAAACCAGATTTTGCAAGTTCTAGGGAAGCTCTCATTCCTGAGCCGCCGCCACCAATTATAAGAGCATCAAATTCTAAAGTTTTAATGTTAGATGAGTTGTAATTATGCATATTTATAACCAAATAATATAAAAATAAGAGATTGTTAAAATACAACCTAATAAAATAAAAAAGAGTTCATAAGTTTTTCTAATGGTATTGGCAACTCCCCCCAAACCTTGTGATAGAAAACCTAGAGTTCTTTCAGTCAAGTAATCTGTTCCTACGGTCCACAAACCAATAAATCCATGAATATTTGCAAGTAATATAAATAGGCTTGCAGATATCTTAAAAAAGATATTGCTGTTAAAAAAAATAAAATTGAATTGATTTGATAAATATAAATATTCTAAGTAAACAATAAAAGCTAAAAAATATAATGCGCTATATCTTTGCATATACCAAAACAGTCTTCCTATATTCATGCGAGAACCCATATGGTTAGCAAGGCATCAACAATAAACAAAACCAAAGTTACTACTGACGACTTTTGTGATGATGCAAGACTGTGACTGATTATGTGGAAATCCATCAACATATGACGAACTCCAGTAAAGATATGATACTTAAGAACAACAATGAGCATTATGATGATTGATTTAAATAAATAATTGTTATGAAAGAGCAAAGTAATTGCGTTGTATGAATCCTGAGAATTCGAAAGCTGAAATAAGCTATAAACAGTTATAGGAAGAACTAAAAAAAAGATTATTATACCGCTAACTCTGTGTGTTATTGATAACATGGCAGTCAAAGGAAGTTGTATCTTTAAGAGGTTAATGTTAACTGGTCTTTTATTCATATTAAAAAGTAAACAAATGTTGATTTTATGCTGATATTTACGGGTTGATTATACCCTAGAATAGAATAGAAAATAGAAGAAAAAAGCTCAAAAAACTATTTTTTATTTTTCTTAACGTGCTTCATCAACCTTTGTTTCTTTTTGATCTGCCTTTCAGTTAATTTATTTACTTTATTTTCAAAAGGGTTTTTGGATTTTCTAAAAAATATTCTTAACTGAATGCTTTTAAGCTTTAAAGTTTCTCTAAATGAATTCTCTAGATAGCGTTTATAGTTTTGAGGAATCTTGCTTTCATTGTTTGAATGAATAACAAAAGTTGTTGGATTAATTCCTGCAAAATGAACATACCTAAGTTTTAATTGTCTGCCTCCAACTGAGGGAGGAGCGCTAGAATTTACAAATGATGCTAATAACTTGTTTAATTCTGAGGTTGTATAAGGTTTTTGTGAGCGCGTTATAAGTTGGTCAAGATTTCTAAATAGCCTCTTAAAGCCTCTCCCTTTAATTCCTGAAATTTCTAACTTAATAAAATCAGCAACAAAATTTGATTGTGCTCTTTTTGAGTTATACATTTCATCTTTATCTTTTCTGCTTAAAAGGTCAATTTTATTAAAAGCAATAAGGACGGGTTTGCCTGTTTCACAAACCATATTAATAATTTTTAAATCTTGATCAACAATACCCTCTGAAGCATCACACAGAAATAAAACAACATCGGATTCTTCAACTGAATGCATTGCTCTAACATATGAGAAATACTCTACTTTGTGACTTGTTTTATAGCCCTTTCGGATACCAGCAGTATCAATAAAAATATAGTCATTTCCATCAATTTCAAAAGGAATACTGATTGAATCGATAGTTGTCCCAGCAATCTCAGAAACAATTAATCTATCCTCATTGATGAATTTATTAATAAAAGTTGATTTGCCTGCATTTGGCCTGCCTATAACAGCTATTCTCTTCCCTTCTGGATATTCTAATTTTTCCTCAGGCAACTTTCCTTTAAGCAAAGCTCTGAGTTCTTTGATATTCAAGGAATGCTCTGCGCTAACCTCAATAAGATCTTTAATTCCTTTTTTTGACAAATCATGAATCAACTGACTTTCAGATTTTTTATCTGATTTATTCACTACAGTTATAAATTCTTTATTTAACTTTCTTAAACCTTCTAAAATATCAAGGTCTTCATTGTTTAAGTCTTGTGACCCATCCAAAACAAAAATGATTAGATTAGATTCCTCAGCAGCTACCCATGCCTGATCTGCAATATCTTCCTTAAGAATTGATTCATCTTTTGCAATACCTCCGGTATCAATAACAAAGAAGCGGTTTTCACCAAATTCTATATAGCCATAGTTTCTATCTTTAGTTAAGCCTGAATAGTCAGATACTATAGCCTTCCTAGTTCGCGTGAGTTTGTTAAAAAGTGTGGATTTGCCAACATTTGGCCTGCCTATTATTGCAATTGAGGTAAACATGTTTCACCTATTTTATATTGATAATGAAAATAGGTTAAAACTTTCATCTACAACATAAATTGCATTCCCCCTCGATGATAAGGATTTAATAGGTTGCTTAGATATTTTTTTTCTTCCAACTGTTTTACCATTTATTGGATTTACTACGTGCACATACCCCTCATAGTCACCGAAAATAAGATTACCTTTAAAGGAGATTGGGTTGCTTAAAGAACGATTAAGGTACTCATCAGAATTCCATGATTCTTCTAAAGTTTTATTGGAGTATGTAATGATTTTTGAATTTTCTTCAACAACTATCACCAATCCTTTTGTGATTACCGGTGAATAGAAAGAAGATGCCTCTGATTTCCAGATTGATCTTTTTTGAGATTGGTCAAATATACTAAGATTGCCTTGGTAATTTACAGCATATATGAGTGATCCTGCAATGACAGGGTTTGAATCTGCATCAACAAGATTGTCTAGTTCTGATGTTCCTGATACATAAGAAATAGCACCATCCCAAAGAGGAAAACCAGTGGCAAGCTGAAAAACAACCAATCTACCATTATCAAATGTTGCTATAACCTTATCGTCATCTATAACTGGACTACTGCTTCCACGAACTGTTAAAAGTGGTAGTTGCGATCTGTAAGACCAAACTATTTCTCCGTTATTTTTATCAAGAGCGATCAACTCGCCAGCACTTGTTTTTACTATCACAACAGATGCATCAATTGCTGCTTGGGATAGAACACCTGCTTTTACATTTTTAGACCATAATTTAGAACCATCAATTTGATCATAAGATATAACGTTTCCCAATTTATCTGAAACCACAACCGCCCCAAAACCTGATGCAGTACCTGAAGAGAGCTCAGAACCCTTTATTGACCACAAAAGATTACCGGTGCTAGCTTCATAAGAATTTACATTACCAAGCTCATCGGAAAAAAATAACTTATCAGCTGAAAAACTAGGTATAAAATTACCTAAATCATTATTACCAGAAAGTTTAATTTTCCAATTCTCTAAAATATTTTCACTATTTTTAACATCGATCAGTGGCATTGGCTCATCTAAATCAACTTCTGAGCTTTCCCAGAATTTCATAGAAGAAATAGAGGAGCAAGATGTTAATAGAAAAAAGGAAAGTAGATAGCAATATTTTAATTTCATTTACTGCTCTAAACTAATATTTGCTATTTTCATTGAGACAATTGATTTTGCTTGCTGATCGTCATACTTATTTTTAGCAAATTCGTACTGCTCTAAACTTCTAGATTTATCATTTTTTGCGGCAAAAATATCTCCAATTAATTCATGTATATAAGCATTTGTTGATTCTTCAGAAAAGCCAGATAATTCTAATAATGCTTCGTCAAATTGTTCTAAGTGTATATGTATTCTTGAGATGCTAACGCGAGAAATCTTATTAAAGAATTTATTACCATTAAATCCATCTGTTAAATCTTTAAGATTAGAAAAAACTTCTATACTTTCTTCATAATTTCCATTTTCAGCAAGTTCAGCCCCTTTAGCTAACATTGCCATCATTGAATAACCTGAATTAGGGTAATTATTTACCAAGTCCAAATAAAGACTTTCAACATCACTCTTTTCAGACGCGGAAGAAATTAACCACTGATTATAGATCCCTGCAGCTTTTTCATTGGAGAGTTTATTTGTATAAACGTTGCTAGCAAAGATGGCTGAGACCAAAATTGCAGCAGAAATAATAATTAAAATTAATTTCTTATTAGTATTGAAAAAATTTTGAGCTGAAGATGTTCCAGCCTCATTGTCAAAAATTCTGTTCATTTTTCTTCCTGTTTATAGTGACTTGTAAAAAGATAAGACTTCTTCATGTGAGACAGACTCTTGACCTCTTAGTTCATCATCCAAATATTTAATTAAAATACTACCGCTCTCCAACTCACCATCACCAATAATAATTGCATGGCTAGCACCTATTTTGTTGGCTCTTCTTAATTTTGATTTAAGACTGCCGCTAGATAAGTTAACATCTAGTGTGACGCTTTTATTTAGCGTTCTGAGTTGGTGTGCTATTTTAAATGCTTTTGGCTCTAAATTGCTAGTTATAGTTATGAAAGATACAGTCTTCGTCTTATTTAAATCAATATTTGCTATATCTGCAAGCCTCTCAATACCAATTGCCAAGCCAATGGCGGGCAAATTTTTACCACCCAATTTTTCGGATAAGATATCATAGCGACCACCACCCAAAAATGAATCTTGAGCACCTAAATTGGAAGAAGATGCCTCAAAGACAAATCCGGAATAGTAATCAAGACCTCTTACTAAGGAGTAATCTATCTCAATATTGTTAAACTCAGAAAAAGTTTCTTTGATGTTATTTAAAAGCTGAATATTCTCTAATGGTAAATACTTTTTTAGCACAGGTCCATTTTTTAATATTTCTTGTGTTCTTTCATTTTTAGAATCTAGAACTTTTAATGGGTTTTTTTGCAGCCTTTCCCGCTCAGTTTCACTAAGCTCCTCTAAATAGGGCGTAAGGTATGAAACAAGATCTTCACAGTATTTCTTTTTTGTGTCTGGATCACCCAAATGATTAATTTTAATTTTTGCATCTTTAACATCAAGGTCTTTAATAATATTACAAATGAGAGATATCAATTCAAATTCTGAGCTTCCCTCTTCATAACCGAGGATCTCAACACCTGCTTGATTAAATTGTCTAAACCTACCTTTTTGTGGTCTTTCGTATCTCCACATAGGTCCTATGTACCAAAATTTATTAGTTAAGGTGTCTTGTTTCTTTTCTATCATTGATCTGATGACACCTGCAGTCCCCTCAGGCCGGAGGCTGATGCTTTTATCATTTCTATCAAAAAAGCTATATATTTCTTTGTTTACTATATCAGAGACATCTCCAGCAGATCTTTTAAACAAATCTGTCTCTTCTAAAGCTGGGGTGCGTATTTCAGAGAAATTAAATGAGCTGAATGATAATTTTAATAACTCTTCAACTTTAAAAATTTTTTCTGCTGATTGATGTTTGTCTGAATTTTTAAATAAATCTAACATGCCGCTTAAGGATTGAATTTTTTTCATATTAACTCCTTGCAATAATCTCAATATTTGATTTAGCTATTTTTTCTCTTACCTTTGACTCTAATTCATCAACTAAATTTTCGCTGCTAATTTTTTTATCAGGCTGCCCATCTACATACATAAGATTTTTTGGGCTTGCCCCAGTTAAGCCAATATCTGCTGCTTTGCTTTCTCCGGGCCCGTTAACATAACAGCCTATTACAGCAACTTCTATATCTTCTGTTATATCCTCAAAACGAGATTCGAGCTCATTAACAACCTCGATCACGTTAAAATTTTGTCTAGAGCAGCTTGGACAAGCAACAATTTTTACACCCCTGCTTCTTAAATTTAAACTCTTTAATATATCCCAACCAATCTTTATTTCATCAATAGGATCTGAAGCTAATGAAATTCTTATGGTATCGCCGATACCCTCGGACAGCAACATGCCAACGCCTATTGAAGATTTGACTGTGCCAGCCCTATAAGAACCAGCTTCAGTAATACCAAGATGGAGTGGTTGAGCTATTTTTGTAGAGATATTTCTGTAAGCCTCTACTGTCATTTCGATATTAGAAGCCTTTAAGCTCATTTTGTAATTTGTAAAATTGTGCCTATCTAATATATCTACGTGTCGTAAAGCTGATTCTACTAGCGCACTCGAATTTGGCTCACCATATTTAACCTGTAAATCTTTTTCAAGAGAGCCTGCATTAACTCCTACCCTAATTGGAATATTGTTATCTTTGGCAGCGCTTATTACCTCTCTTATTCTCTGCTCTTTACCAATATTGCCAGGATTAATCCTGAGACAATCTGCAGTACTGGCTACTTCAAGTGCAATTTTATAATCAAAATGTATATCGGCAACAAGTGGTATTTCCACTTCTTTCTTTATTTTTTTAAATGCATTTGCTGCATCAAATGTTGGCACTGAAACACGAACTATATCTGCTCCTGCGAGTTGAAGGTCATTAATTTGCCCTATAGTTGCCTCAACATTGCATGTATCGGTATTAGTCATTGATTGAATAGATATGGGGTTATTACCGCCAACTTTAACATCACCAACGCTTATAACTTTTGTTTTTTTTCTTGTTATCCAATCAGTCATTTAAATAAAATATAGTATTTACATTAAGCCTATCAGCACCGGTGATAAAATCAATATCAAGGCCTTGATAAGTTCCTTTAATGGCATAGACATTTCCAACTTTTAAACTGAATGGATATGCTACTGATAATGATAAAGAGTCCCCTTTAGAATAAAGCTCTGATACAAGAATATTACTACCTGCTTGTATTTCAACCCAGCACTCATTATCAAAAAATAAGAGTAATTCATTATTAATATCATTAAGAATTTTCTGTGCGGTCTTTTCGATTGGCGAAGTTAAGGCAGGAACTGTAAGGTTATTTTTAGTTGCACCTGGAATAATTTTTGGTAACTCCACAATATTTTTTTTAGTTATTTTATTTGCCAAGCTACTATTTTGGTTATCGTGACTATTATTATCATCGACTGAGAATGTATCAGGTATCAATACCTGAATATTCTCACTTACTGATAAATTAGGCTCTAATACTATGATATCTTTGCTTGTTGATTTAGGAAGCATGCTAATAATAACTATTAAAATTAATAAAGCTAAGCCAGCTAGCCCAATTAAAATTTTTACAAAAGGGTTATTAATTGATTTATATGATTTGTTTATTATTTCGTCTTTTCTATTTTTAACTGCATAAACAGCAGGGAATTCTGGTTTTATATCTAAAATATTTGAGTATTTACGAAAATAAGCTCTAGCAAAACCTTCGCTTGGAAAGCCTGAGTAACTCCCGCTCTCAATACTTCTTAAATATTTGATATTAATCATATATTTATTTGATACTTCGCTTATTGTTAACCCAAGCTCCTCTCTTCTTGCTTTGAAAATGATTCCAGTTTTTGCAGAGATAGCAGACTTTAGATCTTCATTCATTAGATCTGTCTTGCGTTTATAAGGTTTTTACCTTTGATTGATTTTTTTAATTTGCCAACTAATTGCCCGCAAGCTCCATCAACCGCATCACCTCTTGTAACTCTTAGTGTTGTAATAAAGCCTTTTTTTACGAGGATATCTTTAAAATTTTGAATATTAAGTTTATTTGATCTTTTGTAATCTGACCCATCAAATGGATTAAATGGTATTAAATTAATCTTGCATGATAAACCCGATAAGAGTTTACATAACTCATATGCCAGATCCTTGGAGTCATTGACCCCATCTATAAGAATATACTCTATTGTAATATTTCGTTTGCCATCATAAAAAGAAATAAAATCTTTGCAGGATTTAATCAATTTTTCAATTGGGTATTTTTTATTAATTGGGACAATTTCATCTCTTAGTTTATTGTTTGGAGCGTGCAAAGAGATTGCTAAAGAAATGTCCACATTATTGGCAATACTATCGATTTGAGGAACTATTCCGGATGTACTAATTGTGATTCTTTTTCTTGAAAGCCCATAACCCATTTGGTCCTTCATAATCTTTGCTGATTCTATAACGGGATTAAAGTTTAAAAGGGGTTCTCCCATACCCATAAAAACAACATTTGTTATAGGTATATTTTCACTTTCGCCAAAATTTGCCAGCCATAACTGACCAATAATTTCATCAGAAGTTAAATTTTTTTCAAAACCCTGCGCTCCAGTTGCACAAAAAGTGCACTGCAGGGCGCACCCAGCTTGAGATGATATGCAAAGGGTAGCTCTTTTCTTTTCCGGTATTCTTACCATCTCTATCATTGTTCCAGAATCAAGCTTAATTAGGTATTTCTTTGTTCCCTCTGGTGACAGGAAT
>Ga0315316_10004495_pt1 | contig 10186 bp, 12 predicted proteins | sample M160m3416metaG_FD_203702 | JGI IMG/M metagenome (GOLD analysis project Ga0315316, IMG submission 203702) | Ammonia-oxidizing marine archaeal communities from Monterey Bay, California, United States - M1 60m 3416 | ecosystem: Environmental > Aquatic > Marine > Intertidal zone | place: USA... | reverse complement strand
TTGTTGAGATGGTAAAAGGTGGAAAAGAAATGATTATTGGTTCAAAACTTGAACCTGGACTTGGACCTGTTGTAATGCTTGGAATGGGTGGAATTTATGTTGAAGTTCTAAAAGATGTTACTTTCAAACTTGCACCAATGACAAACATTGAAGCAGATGATATGATATCCTCAATTAAAACCAAAAAAATTCTAGAAGGTGTTAGAGGAGAAAAGCCATCTGATATCAAAAAACTCTCTGAATGCATTCAAAGACTATCTCAGCTAGTATCTGATTTCAATGAAATTAAAGAATTAGATATGAATCCTGTTTTGGTTATGGAAAAAAATAAGGGTTGTAAAGTTCTAGATGTACGCATTGGTCTATAGTCAGGCACGGCTTTAATTGCAAACTTTTTAATTATTTGAATCACTAAGTGTAGTATCGACATGCAAAAAACAGTAAAACCAATTAGAACAGGAGAAGAATACATAGAGAGTCTCAAAGGCAGAGATCTAAAAATTTACTTGTTCGGTGAATTAGTAAAAGAACCAGTTAGTCATCCAATCATCAGACCTTCAATTAATGCAGTAGCAAAAACTTATGATCTTGCAGTTGAAGAAGAAGAATTAGCATTCCCTCAATCTTCAATCTCTGGTGAAAGAGTAAATCGTTTTTTACATATTGCTGAAAGTGCCGAAGATTTAGTTTTACAAAATAAAATGCAAAGAAAATTAGGACAACTTACTGGTACATGTTTCCAAAGATGTGTTGGTATGGATGCAATGAATTCACTTCATTCTACAACATTTGAAATTGATGAAAAACATGGTACAAAATATCATGGGAGATTATTAGAATTTATCAAAATGGTTCAACATGAAAACTTGGTAATTGGTGGTGCAATGACTGATGTTAAAGGTGACAGAAGTCTTTCACCTAGTGAACAAGAAGATCCTGATTTATTTTTACACATTGTTGATAGAAATGATAAAGGCGTTTACGTCACAGGTGCTAAAGCACATCAAACTGGTACAATTAACTCACATTGGATGATTGTAATGCCTACTATGAGATTATTAGAAAATGATAAAGATTATGCAATTGTTGGAGCACTTCCAGTAGATGCACCTGGAATTACCTACATCTATGGAAGACAATCTTGTGATACACGTAGTATGGAACCAGGTGATATTGATGTTGGAAACTCTGAATTTGGTGGACAAGAAACTATGGTAATCTTTGACCGTGTTTTCATACCAAACGAAATGATCTTCATGGATGGTGAATACGAATTTGCATCTATGTTAGTTGAGCGATTTACCTGTTATCATAGAAGAAGCTATGTCTGTAAAACTGGTTTAGGTGATGTTTTAATTGGTGCAGCAGCAGCCATTGCTGAATATAATGGAGTTCCAAAAGTTTCACATATTAAAGATAAAATTATTGAAATGACACATCTTAACGAATCAATCTACGCTGCAGGAATTGCAGCATCATATCAAGGCCACAAGATGAAATCTGGTGTATTTCTTAACGATGATATGCTTGCAAATGTATGTAAGCATAATGTTACTAGATTGCCTTATGAATTAGCAAGACTTGCTCAAGATGTTGCTGGTGGAATACTAGTCACATTACCATCTGAAGCAGAATTTAGAAGTGCAGAAACTGGACCCCTCTTGAAAAAATATCTCAAAGGTAAATCTGGAATTGAAGTTGAAAATAGAATGAGAATTTTAAGATTAATTGAAAATATGACGATGGGAAGAAATGCAGTTGGTTACCTAACTGAATCAATGCATGGTGCAGGATCACCGCAGGCTCAAAGAATACAAATCGCTCGTCAAATGCAACTAGGTTACAAAAAGCAACTTGCAAAAAATTTGGCTAAAGTCAAAGAAGAACCTGAAGAAATGAAAGAAAACTCTGAATATTTCAAACGTGTATTCAAAATACCAGAAAAGAAATAAACTTAAAGTTCTTTTTTATCGTTGTCTATTGATTCATCTTTATCTGAAGATTTAGTATATTCTGACTCTTCCTTTTTCTCAAAAGTATTATTTGAATTATCATCAACTATTTCTTTATCATATGTATCGTCAATTGATCTATCCCTGTTATTTTTAACAATATCCTTTGAATCGTCGTTTACTGACTTATCTTTTGTATATTGAAATTCAATTTTTTTCTTTTCCTTACCTGCAAAATGTTTTACAACCATGACGCCAATTATGACTGCAATTATTATGTAATTAATTGGTGGTTGAAGAATTTGCGTTATGTATCCAACTTGTGGCACCACATATTCCACTTTTCCTATATACTCCTTCTCTGTGATTGGATAATCTGTACCTGCAATTGATGCTGGATTAGCATCACCTCTTGTCCTAACTATTTTTGGATCCTCCCCCATGAGTAAACTAACTCTATGAACAATCACTCGTTCTTTTCCCTGTTCGTATAACTTTGGTGAATAAAATACAATAATGTCACCTTTCTCCACATCTTGAAATGGTGTATTTCCTTCAACAACTATGACGTCATAAATCTGTAATACTGGAATCATACTTCCACTTGAAACTACATAAAATGGATTTGGAGTTCCAAAAACTGCTTGTAACCCTAACCATATGATAGCAATTGCTACAACTATAATTATAACATCTTTGATGAGACTCTTTGTTGAACTTCCCAAATTATCTATGCTCGCAAATTTACTAAGATAAGTCTTATCGATAATCTATAACTGAGTTCCACAACTCTCACAAAATTTAGAGTCAGGTTTGTTATCAAAATTACAACCAGAACATCTTGAACCATTTCCTACTTCTACAGTTTGTTCTATTTTTACATCTGTTTTATTGGATTTTCCTAAAAAGATTACTTCTCCTACAGTTCCAATTCTACTCCAACTGATGTTTATATCATTTCCACTAACATCTGAAACAAGTAATATTAATTCTTGATTTGAATCTACACCAACTTGTTTTGCTTTTCCAATTCTTTTTGCACTCTCATCAAAAACATCCATACCGAAAATTGATCTAAACGTTCCTCCGTTAGGAGTAGACTCTTGTGTCATCTCTGGTTGTACTGATTCCTGTTGAGTAAAATTATCAAAGTTTGAAAAGTCTGTTTCTTGTTGTTCGATTGGATTTGCTAATCCTACATCTACTTGTTCATCTGGTTTTCTAAAATCTCTATATTCTGCAATAGTTGAACCACATTCGTTGCATAGATATTTTCCTCTTTCAACTAAAACTAAATTTTCAGCAACTTCCTCATTTGGATTTTCAAATTCTATATTTGGACTACCTTCAAATTCTTTTTCACATGTGTTGCAGGTATATTTAGAAATTTTTTCAGATTCTAATCTTCCAACTGGTGCTAAAAATAGATCTGGCCCTCCAAGATTTCCCTTACTTTGCTGTTCATCAGTTACTCGTGCCATTACAAATCCTCCTGAACCTCTAAGTTTTTTCAATCTGAGTTCTGTACTCATATTCTCACACGTGCAATACGTCATTTAAGTATATTTTGAAAATTTTTTCATGGATCTTACAACATATTGTTATAACCACAAATACATTTTTAGATGTGAAATTTTGATAAAATTTGATAATCATGGCAATAACAGAAATAGATGATCCAAAATCATGGGAAACTGATGTCCTCAGTTCAGATAAACCAGTCTTTGTAGACTTTTGGGCTCAATGGTGTGGACCATGTAGAATGGTTGGACCTGTTGTAGAGGAACTTGCTGGAGATTATGATGGAAAAGTTAACTTTGTAAAAGTTAATGTTGATAATGCACAAGAAATAGCACAAAAATATAATGTGTTTAGTATTCCAACATTATTACTTTTGAACAAAGGTGAAATCATAGCTCAACAAGTAGGTGCAGGTTCTAAAGAAGTATACCAAAACATGATAGATAGAGCACTCGAAAAAATTTAGGCTCTACTAATTTTTCTCTTTTTATTCTAAACTATTAATATTAGATTCTTATCATTGAGTTATGTCATTAGGAGAAATTGATACATTAAATCTTACTTTTGAAAAATTATCCACACTATTTGATGAATCACAAGGATATTACGAATCTTTTCTAGATGCAAATAATTTGTATAAAGCAGGAAAGTTATCTGATAAAGAATTTTTTCAAAAACTAGGTGATTATACTGTAGCTTATTCTGCCTTAGAATTTTTAGCCATCAAATCACTAATGGAAATGAAAAAAACACTTGATAAAGTTTCATCTGGTATAGGAGTAGGTGGTACACAATCTCCTGGATTAATGCCCGGAATGGGACAACCTGGAATGATGCCTGGTGGTGTTCCTCCTCGTTCTGGTACTGCTGACAATCCTGTTGGAGGACCTCCTTCAGTTATGGGGACTCCTGAAGCATTTAGTCAACCTGGAACTCTTCCTACCCCTGATCCTTCATTACTTCCTCAAAAACAAAGTGGTGGAAATTGTACTTCATGTGGTGTAGGATTAAGACCAAATGCTAAATTCTGCACAAAGTGTGGATCCAAACAATAGTTCTTTAATTAAGATTAACTCCACATTCTCTACAAAATTTTGCAGTTGTTGAATTTTTTGCACCACATTCTGCACAAAACTGTTCTTCATCAGATGAATCTGAATTTGCACTTCCATACATTCCAGACCCTAAAACAGCTCCTGTTGGAACATAATTATCATCATCGATAATTTCTACCGGTGCATAGTCTTTTTCTTCAACGTAAGTGTATAATCTTGGAATACTTTCTTCCTGTTTTGTAGGATCTGGAACCATATCTCCTAACCAAAATGAAAATCTCATCAAGGTAAGCTCTGGCGTTGAAAACGCTAGTGTATGTGCTGACATGTAATCATTGGCTGCCTGTTTACCATTGAATACTTTCATGATGAAATGATCATTTTTCACTGTATAATGTTTTCGTGAAGTGGACCGAGAGGGAATCGAACCCTCGACATCCACGTTGCGAACGTGGCGCTATACCCCTAAGCCATCGGCCCTAGTAATTACATTTTTTAACAATGTATATTCATTTTTACTCTAGTAATGTACCTGAAACTTAGGTAAAGATAATGACTTACGATTTAATCATTACAGATTCACATGTGATGACTCCAAATGGTATGGTTGAAAAAAATCTTGTTATTGAAGATGGAAAAATAAAATTAATTACTAACGATTCCCCTGAATGTGATAAAAAAATTAATGGTTCAGGTTTAGTTAGTATTCCTGGTTTAGTTGATACTCATGTTCATTATGGTGTATATTCTCCTATTGATCAGGCTGCAACAACTGAATCACATGCTGCTGCAATAGGCGGTGTTACTACAATGATGAGAATGTTCAGATTAAATGGTTCATACAAAAATTCACTTGAAAAACATCTATTGGCAAGTCAAAACTCACATTATATTGATTATACATTACATGCATCAATTTTTGATAATTCTCAAATTGATGAAATGCAATATTGTATAGAAAATAAAATACTCTCCTTCAAAATTTACATGAATCTTGGAGGTGACGTTGGTCATGTGTACATGGAAATGAATCCTGGTGAACAAAAATTAATTTCTACTGAAGTAAATGTTACAAATGAATTAATTGAAAAAATTGTAAAAAATGCTGCATTGCTTAATTGTCCTGTTTTAGTTCACGCTGAAGATTATCAAGAATGTTCTTGTGGAATGAAAACCCAAAAAGAAAAAAATAATGATGGTTTAAATGCATGGTCTGAAAGTCGTTCTCCTAATTTTGAAGCAAAATCTATTCAAATAATATGTGAATATGGAAGAAAATATGATTGTCAAATTTACTTTGTACATATTGGTTCAAAACTAGCATTGGAAAAAATAAAAGAAGAAAAATTGAAAGGCACAAAAATTTTTGTTGAAACATGCCCTCATTATCTAACATTATCGCATGAAACTCAAACTGGATATCTTGCAAAAGTTATGCCTCCAATTAGAACAAAAAATGATATGGAATCTGTTTGGACTGCTATACAAAGTAATGAGATTGATACAATTGGAACTGATCATGTTGCTAACCAATTAAAACTGAAACTTAACGGAGATGATGTTTGGAGTGCCTTAGCAGGATTTCCTGGAATTGGAACCTCGTTACCAATCTTACTTAGTGAAGGAGTTAACAAAAATAAAATTAATCTAAACCAATTGGTTAGTCTAACAAGTACAAACGCCTCTAAAATTTTTGGTTTATCTAGAAAAGGACATCTGGAAATAGGATATGATGCAGACATTACTATGATTGATCTAAAAAAAGAAGCGAAAGTTTCTCCTGAACTTTTTGGTGGATTTTCTGATTATCTTGTATACGATGGATGGAATTTGAGAGGATGGCCTATCAAAACTATTGTTAGAGGTACTGTCATTGCTGAAGATTTTCAAGTTATCGGTAAACCCGGATATGGTAATCTTGTACCAAGAGAATTAAGTTAGAATATCAAATTTACCGTTTGTTTTTGCTTTGTAAATTATATCTGGTTTTCTTGTAAAAATTCCTACTTCTATTACTCCTGCTATATTGAGTAATTTTTGTTGCAGTGTTTTTGGATTTTTTATTACTCCGAAATCACAATCTAGTATAATATTCGAGTTTTCAGTAACAAATGGATATCCTCTATCAAGAATTCGTAATTCTGCTTTTCCACCTATTTTCTCAATTTTTTTCAAAACAATTCGTCTTGCTAATGGCTGAACTTCAACTGGAACTGTTCTGTCAAACTCTTTAACAAATTTTGAACTATCTGCCATAATAATGACTTTCTTTGCAGCGCTGATCAGAATATTTTCTCTTAACAATGCTCCCCCTCCACCTTTTATCAAAAATTTATTTTTATCAATTTGGTCTGCACCATCAAACACTAAATCAATTTTATCAATTTGATCTGGATCGATTAATTCTAATCCACCTTTTTCAGCAATTAATTTTATTTGCAATGATGTTGGTACACATTTAACCGAAATTTTTTTTGTTTTGATATATCTTGATAGTGATTTTACTAATACAGTTGCAGCACGTCCACTTCCCAAACCCAAAACATAACCATCTTTTACATTTTTCAAAGCATCTAAAGATAATGCCTTGATGGCATCATCAAATGACATTAATCGACCTCGGCTTGTTCAATTTTTGATAAAGTTTTTAGAATTTTTGATTTTATTTGTGCGATGTCATCCTCTTCCTCCTCAATTTCTGATTCTTCTTGTAACTCTACAATTGATTTAGGTATTCCATTGATATTTGGTTTTACTACCTGTTCGACATTTACTTCTGGTCTATCCTCTGTGACTAGAATTACTTCTTGTTCCCCAATTACTGAAGTTTCAATTTGTTGTTTTTCTTGAATTTTTGGTTTCATTGGTGGTGGTGTTATAACATCACTACTCAACTGCGATAACATTTGATCATACTTTGATTGTTTTACTGGATCCAATTTTGGTAATGAAGTTAGGGTTGTAATTTCAAATTTCTTTGAACCTTTACTAACAAACTCCTCTATTGGTTTTTCAAAGACTGGTTTTATTTTCTCCTCAATTTGAACTGATTTCTTTTCATTTGTCTTAACAGACACTTCTTTCTGTGATTCTGCAACTTGTATTTTTGATGTTAATTCGTATAATCTTTGATCAAGTTGGGATAATTTTTGATCCATTAATGTAATTAATCCGTCGCCTAACGGTCCTAAATCAGGATGTTTACTTGCATTTTCTAGCTTTTCAATTCTGGTAATTATTACGCCTAATTGATGTTGATATTTTAGTAATAATCGGTCTTTCTGAACTTTTGTTAAATTTGATTCATTTTGGTATAACCGTGCAATTGTTTTTGTAAGGATATCCTTTTCAATTTGTAATGAATGTAATTGACTTACAATTTGTGAATTTGAACCAATAGTTGGAGTTTGTAATTTATTTTTTGATTTGAAAAATTGTTTCAACATAATTATAGTGCAGGTACGCTCCGCTTTATCCATGAGTATTTTCGTCTCTTTGCATCAGGGTGTCCACAACTTGCACATCGATCTAAACGTCTATGAAATGAGTTATTTCCACATCTTCTACATCTGATATGTGTGTGAGATTTGTTATGCTTTCCCATTGATGGTGTACCTCTAGTCAATAGAGAACACCTATTCTGCTGGAGGAGATATCATCACTACATTATCTCCACGAACTACAATGGATCCAAGACTTTTTGATTCACCTTCAGAAGGGATCTCTTCTGATTGGTCTAGTAGCAGGTTCATATGTTGATCAAATCCTTGAAGTAAACCTGTGATGGTTTTTCCACCTTTTAGCTTTATCAGTACGTTCTTGTTGATACTTTCATCGAGTACTTTTACAGCCATATCTACGGACATTTATTTCACTTATTGTCTTCCATAATGAGGAGTATATTAAACGTTCACTGGTGAATTTTTGGTTTTAATTCAGTGAGTCAAGTTTGACTCTTTTACAAGATTATCTACTACTTCCTTAATGATCTTCTTTCCTAATCTTGCTGATGATTTGGTCGGATCACCCCAAATTCCATTTTCTGTTACTTTTGGAAATGACTTTTGTGCCAATTTGTTAATCTTCAAAATTTCTTGTTTTGTCATTCCATCTGTTTGAAAACCTTTTTCAGCCTTTTTCATATTCACATTCTTTGAAATTGCTAGCATAATTGATGTCTCTATATTTCCTGCATGATCAAAATCCCTCTCCATATACTTCCAATATGAAAAAATCTTTATTCTCCTATTCTTTTTCTGTTTTTTCTCAAAACTTTTCAGTGAATTTAAATTTCCATAATGTCCATTGATAATTAAAATTTTGGAGATTCCATTTTTTATTAGTGACTCACACAAATCCTCTAATATCTTTGATAATGTGGATTTTTTTATGCTCAGATTGAAGAATGGAAAATGTTCATTTGAAATTCCATAAGTGATCGTAGGAAGTAAACTTCCGTTAATTCTTTCTGATAATCTTGATGCAATTTCTGTTACAATATCCGAATCTGTTGAAATTGGTAAATGTGGTCCATGTTGTTCAGTTGAACCAACCGGAATTATGGCAATTTGTTTCTTTTTTTTGATTATCTTTCTCAAATCAGGATCAAATTGATCAGAAATAATCATCAAATCACTTTGTATGTACTTTTCTCCATCTAACTTCTAACTTATCTGTTAGATGCATTTTTACTGCCTTTAACAAAACATCTGCTTCAAGTTTTTGCCCTGCCCGTTTTATTGATTCCAATGTATGTTCTGGTTTTACATCAAACGAGTCTTGGAAAATTATTGGTCCTTGATCAAGACTCTCTGTTACATAATGAGATGTAACACCAATAATTTTTGTTCCTCTTTCATATGCTTGTGCGTATGCCATTGCCCCTGGAAATGCAGGAAGTAATGAAGGATGTATGTTTATAATTCTATTTGGGTATCGCCAAACAAAATTTGGTGTTAATATTCTCATATATCTTGCCAATGCAATTAAATCCACATCATATTTTTTACAAATTTGAATAATCTTTGATTCAGCTTTATCCTGATTTTTTTCGTTAATCAATACAAACGGTATTTTTGCTTTTTTTATCATTGATGATAAAGTATTTTCTGTACCGATCACTACTGAAATTTTTCCTTTGAGTTCTTTTTTTGTCTGTGCACGAATTAATGTTTGAAGACAATGAGGCTCTTTTGTTACAAATACTGCTATATTTTTTTGTGAATTTGATTCGTGATGTGTATTGACTTCCATATGCAATTGTTTACCTAATTTTTCTAAATCAGAATCAAATCTCTTGATGTCAATCTTTTTTGTAAATGATGCTTCCAAATACATGCCAAAAAGACCTTTGATGACATTTTGATTAACTCTCTCTAGGTTGCCCTTTCGTTCAAAAACAAAATTTGTAAAATTAGCTACAATTCCTTCTTTATCTTTTCCTACTACTGTTATTCCGATTAATGTTTTTTTCAATGCCGACATTGTTGTTTAATGTCATATATGCTTAAGGTATTTTGTAAAAAAAACCGAATAATGCGGGTGGTGGGATTCGAACCCACGAACTCCTAAGAGACAGGGTCCTAAACCCTGCGCCTTTGACCAGGCTGGGCGACACCCGCAAGCATTGTGCAACAACAGACAAATTTATCGGTATTG
>Ga0315316_10004493_pt1 | contig 10193 bp, 12 predicted proteins | sample M160m3416metaG_FD_203702 | JGI IMG/M metagenome (GOLD analysis project Ga0315316, IMG submission 203702) | Ammonia-oxidizing marine archaeal communities from Monterey Bay, California, United States - M1 60m 3416 | ecosystem: Environmental > Aquatic > Marine > Intertidal zone | place: USA... | reverse complement strand
AGCAGGTTCACGTGGTTCTTTTGGATCTACAATATAGGCACCATAAAGACCATGAGCAATATGTTCCTCAACTGGATGAACATGACAATGATAGAGGTGTAAACCTACAGGTTCTGCATAAAATTCATAAGTAAATTGACCACCAGTTCCTATGCTTTCAAATACACCATCCATCTCGGCTTTGTGAATTCCATGGAAATGTAAACTGTGTGGTTTTGAGCCTTCATTTGTGAAATGAATTCTTACCAAGTCTCCTTCGGTTGCACGAATTGTTGGACCAGGTACAGAGTCATTAAATGTCCAGACATTGTAAAATACACCAGGAGAAACCTCCATGATTTGATCATCACGTGCAGTAATGTAGTATTCACGGAGTATAGTTCCATCTTCCAATTCAGAGACTTCACCATAATCAAATTCTTTCATAAATTTTTCAGGATCAAAATCCAAGGCGTCACCATCATATCCAATAGGATCAATCACATCACCAGTTGTTTGAATGGTTAAACCAGTATGTGTAAGAAATGTTCTAGGAGATTCTTCAGCAACTATTACACCAGGTACTACAAAATACAAACTTGAAACAGCTACTATTGCTATCAAAATGTAGAACATTTTTGAAGATGGAATACCACTTTTCACAATTACGTTGTAAATTAGTATATATATAAAATTTAGCCTAGGCTAACTTTTTTAGCCATGACTAAATTTTTTAAATTGATCGTAACAAATACAAATTTATCCATGAAAAGTAAGACTCATTCATGTCAAATTTGACAAAATATTTGGTAATTGTTGGAATTATGATAGCAGTTGGAGCTATGTTACTAATTTATGGTTCTCAAACCATAACAGGCGATTTAGTTATAGAAGAAGGAAAAATTAATTCATTAACTCAATTAGAAATTAGAACAGAATTAGATCCAGAGATCAACACACAAGGTGTTTATGCAGTTCAGACCATAGAAGGAAAAGAATATGACATCTCAGCTAGTGTCATAGATCCATCTGAGATAAAAATTCGAGATGTATCAATAAATAGAAATTCATTTGAAGGTAATTTTGAGATTGATGATACAGGAACGTACACATTAATCATTAGTACATCAGAATCAGAAGAGATACCACTAGTTGGAGGAATCGGTCATGTGCCAGATTCAACAGGAATTACAATTTCAATTGCAGGATTTTTTGTTATTGTGTTAGGAATGATCGGAGTTGCAGTAATTGGATTTATGATAATCAGACAAAGAAAAAATAAATTTAGTTGAGATATCCATCCATTTTTGCCAAACCCGCATCTACATTTTCAAAATTATGTGCAGTTTCCATTAATTTAGATAATTTTTTTGAATCAACTGAATATTCTACTTGATCATTAGATCCAGTCTTTCCAACAAATTCATGTCGTATTAGAAAAGATAGCTTTTCATCCAAATCATTAGGAGTAAGTTGAAATTTTTCAGATAAAAATTGACATTTTTTTGGTGATGACTCCATTTCAGCTAGGATCTCAGATACATGTTCATCAAAAACAGCATCTAAAATTTTTTGAGTGTGTTCATCAGATTCAATCATACTGCAAGATCCTCATTTTGAGTAATAATACTATTCGATTAGAAATATTCGCAAATAGGCACAATTTAGAGCATGGTTTTTAATGGGGCTATAGAAAATCTTGCTACTTGAGCGAACAATACGAGAATCTGGTAAGAATATTAGGAAATGATATTCATGGCGAATTGAATATGCTAATAGGTCTGAGACAAATTAAAGGAATTGGATATATGTTTGCAAATTCAATGCTTCAAGTTTTAAAAATTAACCCACATCAAAAAGTTGGAAATCTCACTACAGAACAAATATCCGCAATTGAAAAAATTATAGAAAATCCTAAAGATGCGAATTTTCCAATCTGGTTTTTGAACAGAAGGCAAGATAGTGAGACTGGTGAAGATAAACATTTGGTTACGTCAGACATCGCATTTAATATTAGAAATGGAATTGAAAGAGAAAAAGAACTTTTCAGTTGGAGAGGTTACAGACACATGTATGGATTAAAAGTTAGAGGTCAACGTACAAGATGTACCGGACGTAAAGGTGGTGCAGTTGGAGTTGCAAAGGGTGGTAAAGTTCTACCTAAAGGAGGAGCAGGAGCACCGGCAGCTGGAGCTGCAGTAGAAGGAACACCAGCAGTAGATGGTGTAGCAGTAGATGCAAAAGCAGCACCGGCAGTAGATGCAAAAGCAGCACCGGCAGTAGAGAAAAAGGAGTAGATGAAAGATGGGTGATACTAAAAATTTCAGAAGAGTTTGGAAGAAACCAAAGAGACCATTTAATTTTGAATTAAAGATGGATGAGTTAAAGACAGTAGGTACTTTTGGATTAAAAACAAAAAGAGAACTTTGGAAATCAAGAACAGAATTATCAAGATTGAGACATCAAGCACGTTCTTTACTTGCCGTGAGACAGGAGGTTAGAGAGAAAGAAGAACCAATCTTAATGCATTCATTATCACGTATAGGACTTGTAGAAAAAACTGCTACATTGGATGATGTTCTAAATTTAGAAATTGAGAATTTATTGGCAAGAAGATTACAAACAATTGTTTTTAAGAAATTTTTCTTTAAAACACCATACCAGGCAAGACAAGCAATATCACATGGTCATATTTTGATTGGAGATAGAATTATCAACAGACCATCTTATGTGGTAAAAGTTGAAGAAGAAGACAGTATAAAATTAACATCTGAATCAATTTTCAATAAAATTTTATCAGAACCAGAAGTAAAATCAGATTTAGGAAGTCCTGAGACAGAAAATATTGAGGTTCCAACTGAGATTGTGGAAGAACCAAAAGTAGAAACTGTGGAAGAACCAAAAGTAGAAACTGTGGAAGAACCAAAAGTAGAAACTGTGGAAGAACCAAAAGTAGAAACTGTGGAAGAACCAAAAGTAGAAACTGTGGAAGAAAAAGCTACAGAATAAACAGTTAAGCTTATCTGCGTAATAGAAATCAAATTGTGTTAGAAGATGTGTTCAATTATTGGATATTATGGAAAAAATTTGGCGGCGCCAATTCTTGTAAAAGGATTACAGAAAATGGAATATCGAGGGTATGATAGTGTTGGAGTTGCAACAAAATCAGATACTGAAATTCTTGTGAAAAAAGGTGTAGGAAGAGTTGTCGAAGTAAATACAAGAGTTCAGTTAGATAATCTTCCAGGGATGATTGGAATTGGACACACAAGATGGGCAACACATGGTAAAGTTTCAGATAAAAATGCTCATCCTCATCCAAGCAATTCAGGTAAAATTGCCATAGTGCACAACGGAATAGTTGAAAATTATGAAGAAATCAAAGAAAGACTTTCATCAAAAGGCTTCAAATTTGAAAGTGATACAGATACCGAAGTTCTAGCAAATCTCATTCAATCTAATTTTGATGAGTTAAGAGATGTAAAACAGACAATGATGAAGACAGTTTCACAACTAAAAGGACATTTTGCATTTGTTGTAATTTTTGAAGATGGTACATTGGCAGCAGCAAGATTTCATGAACCATTGATAGTTGGAATTGGAAAAAATAGTCATTACCTTTCTAGTGATGTACTTGGTTTTATTGAAAAAACTGATGATGTGATTTATTTAGATAATGAAGATTTTGTAATAATTAATCAAAATGGATTGAATATTTCAAAATTTGATGGTAGTAAAGCTGAATATCAAATAACCAAAGTTTCAAAAGAGTTTGCAGATGTGTATAAAGGAGATTATGCACATTTTACTCTAAAAGAGATCTCTGAACAACCAACCACAATAATTCAAGCCGGTGATGACAAAAGAATCAATGATGTTACAGATTTAATTTCAAAGGCAAAAAATCTTTACATTACTGGAAGTGGGACAAGCTATAACGCTGCAAGAATTACAAAATATTTATTTTCAAAATATGCAAAATTGAAGATAGAACCAATAATTTCTAGCGAATTACCATTTTCACCAGATATTATTGAAGAAGATTCTACATTAATAGCAATTTCACAAAGCGGAGAAAGTGCAGATGTTTTAGAAGCTGTGAAAATTGCAAAAGAATCAAATTCCAAAATATTATCAATTGTTAATCATCTAAATTCATCTTTATCACAGGAATCAGACGCGGTGATTAATCTTAATTGTGGGCCTGAAATAGGAGTAGCTGCAACAAAGAGTTTTACATCACAACTTGCAATATTATATAAAATTACAAACAAGATTTGCAATCAATGTATGCATTTAGATTGGAAAAAAATTTCTGATGGAATATCAATTGTTTTAGAGGATAATTCAAAGATTAAAGAATTAGCAAAAGATCTGAAAGAAGTTTCTGACATTTACATATTGGGACGTGGAATACATTTTCCAATTGCAAAAGAAGCAGCACTAAAACTAAAGGAATTAACCTACATTCATGCAGAAGGAATTCCAGGTGGAGAATTAAAACATGGACCACTTGCATTAATGGATTCAAATGTATATGTAATCATAATCAATCCTGATGATTCAACATATCAAGACACACTAAACAGTGCAAATGAGATTAAAGCCAGAGGTGCCAATATTATTGGAATCTCAAATAAGAACAATTCAGTTTATGACTATTGGATACAGATACCAGAGATGGATGAAGTGTCATATCCATTAATTGAGATTATTCCAATTCAATTACTTGCATACTATGCAGCATTAGAAAAGGATACAGATCCAGACTATCCAAGAAATTTAGCAAAATCAGTTACTGTCAAGTAGAAATTCTCTTGTATTCTTGTTCAAATAATACAAATAATTTTTCTATAGAATTTTCTGTTTTTAGTAAAGATGCTATTATAGCCCCTCCAGCTCCTGCGCCTTCTTTTACAAAACCATCGGCATATGAACGAAGACCAAAATGTTGAGAGTTATGTAAACATGGATCACATGAAAGAACTGCAATGTCATCAATCTGGTATGCGGTTTTAAGAAATTTTGCTTGAGAGTCATCAACAATGTAAGATGTACATCCAATTGCAGAATTTTTAATATTATAACCAAGATACTTTGCAAGTTGCAGTACAGCAAGCATTTGTGTTCCACCTGCTAGTATAACATGACATTTTTCTGATGCAGACGATAGCATACCTGCACAAACTGGCATCATAGGATCACCAAAATTAGCGATTATTTCTAAGGGATCATCAGATTTTTTGCGTTTGAGTGCATCTGAAACAATTTTGTTTTTAAGATCTAGAGGATTATTCTGCATGCTAGAACTAACATTACATTCTAGTCCAAATGCTCTCAAAACAGCAAGTGCAGTAGTAGTTCCACCAGGAAGAGATTCACCAATAACAAGACAATCAGTATTTTGAGACATGATTTTTCCCAAATTTTTTCCATATTCAATTGCAGATTTTACTTGTTCAATAGACATTGCAGGAGATTCAAAGATATTTTTTCCTGGAACTATATCAGCATCAAAATAGCATAGAGATGGTGAAACTTTACTTCCAGCATTTACAACAAAATGTGGAATTTTTGCTGCATTTAATGAAACACGAGTTAATAATGCAGGAGTCGGTTTTCCATCAGGAGATATAGGAATTCCAGGCATGCAGATGCATTTTCCATATTCAATATATTCAGAATCTGCAGGTGCAGTAAATTTCAGAAATTCTTTGTCAGATCCAGCAATAGTAATTCCAGGAATTTCACAGGTTTCACTATATGATGCAATTAGACCAAAAGTAAATCGTTTTTTTGAAAGATCATGGACGATTTTTTTTGCGTTATTCACATCTCCATGAAATGTAATTGACATATTATCCACCCATTCTATCTACAAAAGAATCTTCAGACATCTTTTGCATTACAGGATTTGTAGTTTTTTCATCACCAATAGTTGAGGTTTTAGACGTACCATAATCATGACCAGGATACAATACAAGATTATCATCCAAACTGTGAAGTACATCAAATAAGCTGTGATAAAGTTCACTTGCACTACCACCTGAAAGATCAATTCTTCCACAATTTCCAACAAAAAGAGTATCACCTGAAAAGATTTTTCCATCACCTACAAGACAAATACCATCTTTAGAATGACCAGGTGTGTGATATACGACAAGTTCTGAGCACCCAAATTTGATTGAATCACCATCTTTTACAGTCATGTCATTTTGTAAAGTTGATTTTTCATGTTGTACAATCTTTACAGACAATTTCTTTGCCAATTCTTCATTTCCTCTTGTATGATCATCATGCCAATGTGTATTAACAATGTATTTTGGATTAAGATTTTGTTCATCGATTATGCTAGTTATTTTTTCTAAATCCCAAGATGGATCAATGATAATTGCCTCATGAGTTGACTCATCTTCAACAATATAACAAAAATTTTGCATTGGTCCTACAGGAATTTGATGAACTATCACAAAACATCAATCTCTGCTTCTGGAGGAATTCCTATTTTTTCAGCAAATAACTCCCCAGTCAAATCTTTTCTCGTTGGAATTCCTTGTTTCATTTTATGAAAAGTTACAGTCATATCACATTTAGTAAATAGTGAACCAGTTTCTCCTGTCTGAGGATCCATCCCAGATGGAACATCAACTGCAAATTTGTAACAATCAGTTTGATTAATGAAATTAATTGCAGATGCATATGGCTCTCTTATTTCACCAGTAATTCCAGTACCTAAAATTCCATCAATTATGATATCAGGTTTAAAATCAAAATCAGTAGAATTTCCAGTAATTAATTTGACGGAAGGCATTTTTTTTAGTAATGACCAATTCCAACTGCTTTCTTCAGTTTTAATTTTTTCAGGTGTTCCAAGTAATATGACAGTAACATTAGCATTATGACCCGCAAGATGTCTAGCCATCACTTGACCATCACCGCCATTGTTTCCCATTCCAACAAAGATTAAAATATTTTTTGAATCAACATCACCAATTTTTTCAATTAATCTTCTTACTGCAACAGCTCCTGCATTTTCCATCATGAATTTTTTTAAAAATCCCATATCGTGTCCATTATTTTCAATTTGATACATTTGATCTACGGTTATTTCCACAGAACATCTCAAATATGATTTCAATAAAGAGGTTTTGCAAACGCCTTTAACTAAGAATAGTAATTTTGATTTTATGGGATTGAAAAATGTCAAAATATCACTTCCACAAATTTCTAAAGAATTAGAAAAGACAAACTCATCTAGAGAATTTTTAATAAAAAATAATCGTGAAGTAATAATTAATTGTAGTCAAGCAATAATTGCCATACATAAAAATGAATTAGGTTCCGCAAAACTAAAAATTAAAAAGGCTAAATCACTTCTTGCAAAATTAAAGCAAAAGACAACAGGAGATCTTAATAGATATATTTTAACTCCAGAACAAGAATTGGTTGAAGCAGTTGCATTACTATCAATTATTGAAGGTAAACAGATTCCATCTTACAAATCAATCAAGGTTTCAGGTCAATCATACGTACTTGGTTTACTTGATTGTATTGGAGAATTAAAGAGACAGGTAATTGATCAAATAAGAATTGGTAATTCAAAAAATGCGGAGAATTATTTTGAGATAATGGAAGAGATGTATTTGATTTTGTACCCATTTGCCACATACGATAAAATTGTTAAAGAATCAAGAAGAAAATTAGATGTTAATAGAATGTTAGTTGAAGATACAAGATTAGTTCTTACGGAAGAGATCAGAAGACAAGAATTTATCAGAAGTATCCAAAAGAGTTCTAAAAAATAATCAATGCGGGTAGTGGGATTCGAACCCACGAACTCCTAAGAGACTAACCCCTCAAGCTAGCGCCTTTGACCAGGCTGGGCGATACCCGCATAGAAATTTCTTGTAGGGTTTTTATAATCCTTGATTGATTTTTTCAAATGTGTTAATACCAGTAAGATGTTTTACATGTGGAAAACTAATTGCCGATAAATATTCAGATTATCAGAATAGAATTAAGACTGGGGAAGATCCCAAAAAAATTCTTGATGAATTAGGTATGGAAAGATACTGCTGTAGACGTATGCTATTAACAACCGTGGAAACAATTCAACAAGTTATTCCATTTTATGAAGCAATGCATAAGAGAAATCAAGAAGTTCAAAGTGAACTAGAATAAATTGTCAAAGATTACTGCAATTTCTGGCAGAGTTCTGTATAACAGTCGAGGTAGTAAAACCATTGAAATAGATGTTTTAACTGATAAAAAATTTCTTGGAAGAGTTTGTGCGCCATCCGGTGCAAGTGTAGGTAAATTTGAAGCAGTTAGTTTTCCTAATAATAGTCCTGAAGAAAGTCTCTCAATTTTAAATAAAAATTCAGATAAATTTATTGGAATAGATTCAAGTGATCTAAAACAAGTACATGACATAATTCATTCGATAGATGGAACTGATAATTATGCAAAAATTGGTGGTGCGTGTGCTTTTGCAATAACAATTGCCGCAACAGAATCAGCAGCAAAAGCAGAAAATAAACAATTATTCCAAATGATTAGTGACAAATCTAAGTTAAGATTCCCATTCCCATTAGGAAATATTCTTGGTGGAGGAGCACATGCAGGACCTGGTACTCCAGATATTCAGGAGATTTTAGTTACATCAATAGGTGCAAAAACAGTTCGGGAATCAATTGATATGAATCTTCAAGTGCATAAAGAATTAAAAAAACTAATTCTAAAAGGTGATCCAACTTTTACAAATGGACGCGGAGATGAGGGAGGATGGGCACCAAAGTTCAATAATGAAGAAGCATTGGACATTTCAGTAAAAGCAATTGAGAATTTAGGATTTACACTTGGAAAAGAAGTTGGATTAGGAGTTGATTTTGCATCATCGACCCAATGGAACGAGGAAAAGAAAAAATATTTTTATGATCGTGCAGGTTTTGAAAATGATTCAGGTGAGCAGATTGAATTTGCATCAAAAATTATAGAAAATTATAAATTAATTTATGCAGAAGATGCGGTGCATGAGGAAGCATTTGAAGATATGGCAGAAATTACTAAAAAATTCCCTAATTCGATGATCACAGGTGATGACCTAACTGTAACAAATAATAAAATTCTTACAAAAGCAGTTGAAGCAAAATCCTGTAATGCTGCAATTCTAAAGGTAAATCAAGCAGGAAGTCTGTATGATGCATTAGAATTTGCTAAAGTTGCTAATGAAAATAACATTAATTTAATCACATCACATCGTTCAGGAGAATCCAGCGATTCCCATATTTCACATATCGGAATTGGAACAGGTTCAAAACTACTTAAAGTAGGAATTGTGGGTGGAGAAAGAGTAGAAAAAGTGAATGAATTGATTCGGATTTCAGAGCATGATTTAATACATGGCATGATTGACTTTTAAAAATCGTAATGAGCCAACAAGTAGATGCAATAGATATTAAAAAAAAGGCACTAACCACAGGGATTCGTGTGGGAACTGAAGTTAAGACTAAATCTATGCGTCCATTCATTTCAGAAGCAAGTCCAGAAGGATTTTACATTTTAGATATAGATCAAACATTATCAAGGATAAAGACGGCTGCAAAATTTGTAACTCATTTTGATGTAAAAAATGTGATAGTGTGTTCTGGAAAAGAGTATGCAACCACACCGATTGAGAAATTTACTGAATTAACAAGTACAGTACCAATGCTTAGGAGATTCATGCCAGGAACACTAACAAATCCATCATTACCGTATTATATTGAACCTCAATTAATTATAATTTCAGACCCAGAAACTGACAGGCAAGCAATTGTTGAGGCAACGAATGCAGGTATTCCAGTAATTGGATTATCAAATACGAATAATGTTACAACAAACTTAGATTTGATAATTCCGGCAAATAACAGAGGTCGTAAAGCGCTAGCAACAATTTACTGGCTATTAGCAAGAGAAATTTTAATTCAGAAGGGTGAACTTGAAGAAAATCAAGACATGAAATATGAAATTGATGACTTTGAGACCAAAATAGAAGAAGAATTATAGAAGTTTTCTTCAAAATAATTATTTGACTTCAATATCTAAAGCTCCTGGGAAAATTATTCTTTTTGGAGAACATTTTGTTGTTTATAATAACAGAGCAATTCTAGGCGCCATTGACAAATATGCAATTGTAACCTCAGAGAAAACAAATACAGATAACATTCTAATCT
>Ga0315316_10004492_pt1 | contig 10195 bp, 11 predicted proteins | sample M160m3416metaG_FD_203702 | JGI IMG/M metagenome (GOLD analysis project Ga0315316, IMG submission 203702) | Ammonia-oxidizing marine archaeal communities from Monterey Bay, California, United States - M1 60m 3416 | ecosystem: Environmental > Aquatic > Marine > Intertidal zone | place: USA... | reverse complement strand
GTGGAGTAACAGGTTGAAGATACACCTTGTCTGCAAATCGAGTATCAGTTTGAATTGTTGCAATGTTTGGATTAATCAGAACACTTTTGATTCCATCTTCATGTATTGCCTTTAGACATTGACTTCCTGAATAATCAAACTCTCCTGCTTCACCAATCTTTATTGCACCACTTCCAAGTACAAGAATTTTCTTTAATGATTCATTTTTTGGCAATTTTTTATTTCTCCATTAATTTTTTTAGTTCATCAAAAACATATTTACAATCAAAAGGACCAGGTGCCGCTTCAGGATGGAATTGTACAGCAATGCAATTTTGTGTTTTGTGTTTTATACCCTCAACTGTGTTATCATCAGCATTTGAAAACCATAATTTAAAATCAGATTTTTCTAAAGACTCAGGTTTGATTCCGTAACCATGATTCTGGCTTGTAACATAGACTTGATTTGTTTCCAAATTGATACAAGGCTTGTTTTGCCCACGATGCCCATACTTCAGTTTGTATGTTTCAGTATTTCCTGCAATACCAATAATTTGTGCACCCAAGCAAATACCTAGTGTAGGAATATTATTTTCAATTAATTTTTTTGCTGTATCAATAGTTTCAGGGCAATTTTGTGGATCCCCAGGGCCACTACTCAAAACAACCCCTTTGGGATTATATGACATTACTTTATCAAACGGAGTATTCCAGGGAACGACTATCGCTTTGTATCCTAATTCTCGAATGTTTCTAACAATTGCATTTTTTGCTCCAGTATCAATAACAACTACAGACTGATTATCATCACCATAGATTTTTTCCTCTTTAGTAGATACAATATCCATAAATTTTTCAGAATTATATTTTGTAACGTTAGCGAGTTCCTTTTTGACTTTTTCAACATTGATTTCCTCATCAGAAACAACTAGTGCGGCCATCATCACACCACTGCTTGTAAGATTCTTGGTAATTTCCCTAGTATCGATTCCAGATATGCCTGGAACTTGTTCATTATACATCCACTCATCTAGAGTTATTTTCAAATTCCAATGACTTGCAGTTTGAGACAACTCATGAACTACTAATCCTCGAATCTGCATCATATCAGATTCAAAGAATTTAGAAATTCCATCCTTATCAACTTCAGTTGAATCTGGAACTCCATAATTCCCTACCAGAGGATATGTCAAAGTAAGAATTTGTCCACTGTATGATGGATCGGTTAAGGTTTCAGTGTACCCAACCATGCCTGTGTTAAAGACAATTTCACCAAATGTGGTAGTAGAATAACCAAAGCCCATTCCAGTAAAAATGGTTCCATCAGAAAGGATCAGCTTCCCAAACTTGTTTGCATGTTTGGATTTCTTTGTAGTTATTGTGACCCTCTACAAGTCTCTTAGAATCGGGATTTAAAAGCTTCTTTACCGATCGATTTCAATATCGATCATAGTGCACCAAATGCTTCGCTCCATTTATGATATGCACGAATATTTTCTATAGAGACACTTGGTTTTCTTCTTGCTTTGATATCTTTGAAATCAGCCATAGTTAATTCTCTAGGATTTTGTGGAACTTCACCTTTAACTGGTTCATGATAAGTTGGGGATCTAAATAATTCATTTACAACTAACAATTGTGCACCTTGACAAACATCTTTAATGTCACTGGCACTGTATGCATCAAATTGCTTTGCAAGTGTTATAAGATTGAATCTAGAAGATTTCTTTAAAGGTTCAGTATATTGTTCGAATAGTTTTTCTCGTGCATCCATATTTGGGAGTGATACATAGATTCTTTTTTGGAATCTGCGTAAAAAAGGCTCATCTAGACTCCAAGGTTTGTTAGTAGCACCAATTACATACATCATAGTATCCTTACCTTTTCCATTTACACCATCCAATTCAGATAAGAATTGATTTTTTGCTCTAATTTCACCACCAACCTCACTGTTACGATCTCCAAGAAGAGAATCAACTTCATCAATGAATAATATTACAGGTTTTCCAGATTCTTGATTATATTTTCTAGCCATTTTGAATAATTTTGAGACGTTTTTTTCTGCTTCACCAAGCCATTTACTCATCATTGATGCAGCGTCAACATTGATAAAATATCCATCAAGTTCATTTGCAGTGGCTGCAGCAAGCATTGTTTTTCCAGTTCCAGGTGGACCATAAAGTAACATTCCACGTGGCCAGCCCAATGGAAAGAGGTCAGGTCTTTTACTTGGATAAACAATTGATTCACGTAATGCACCTTTTGCATCATCTAATCCAATAACTTCAGACCATTTTACATCAGGTTTTTCTTTCATTATCAAATCATCAAGGTCACCATTATCATCTTTGTGAGGTTGAGCCCGTGCTAAGGCCTTTTTTTGTTCTTCAGGAGATGCGTTAGGATCTACAACAGGTTCAATACCACCACGTGTTTCTTTTAGGGCTTTAATTCGTTCTTGATACTTTTGATAACTGGTCGTGTATATTTTGTTTAGGCTGCTAGCAGGGTAAAGTCGAATTAATTTCATAAGAGTATCAGATGCATTTTGATAATCAGTAATAGCCATTCCGGCAGCACCCTGTGAATCAGCTTTGATAGCAGCTGCCGCATATTTGCTAGCACTTTTTTCTAATTCTTGTGGAGCCATACTCATTTTAAATCACTAATGAGTTCAGTCATGATTTGACTAGGTATTAACAAGAGTAAACTGCTATCTGAATTTTGGTGAAATTTATTCAACTGAAATCATTCTTGACGCCTGTAAAAATTCAGCATAAGGCTAAATATCTAATTTAAAACGAAAATTTATGATTGAGGACAGATTAAAAGAATTATCCATAAAGATTCCAACACCACCAAAACCAGCAGGTTCCTATATTCCAGTTGTAACTACAAATAATCTTGCATTTGTTTCAGGACAAATTCCAATGAAGGAAGGAAAGGTAGTTTTTGAAGGCAAGGTACCAAAAGAACAATCATTGGATTCAGCAAGGGAGGCTGCAAAAATTTGCATAATTAATGGTCTTGCACAATTAAAAGTAAATTTGGGCTCATTAGATAAAATTACAAAATTTGTCAGGATTTCAGGATTTGTTAATTCAAGCCCAAATTTTACAGAGCAGCCAAAAGTGATTAATGCTGCATCAGATTTATTGGTGGAAATCTTTGGAGACATTGCAAAACATTCCAGAATTGCAGTAGGAGTTACGAGCCTTCCATTAAATTCCACAGTAGAAATAGATATGATAGTAGAGTATTCTAATTAATGTCAGAGATAGATTTTTGCAAATCATCAGCCAATGTTTCATAATCAGACCTAGATTTTCCTATCTCTTTGAGTTTTTTTTCTTCAATAGCTGCTAGATTCGTATCGACATCTTTTGCATCATTATTTAATCTGGCTTCAGCCATTTTGAACAATCTATTGTTTTCTTTCCAAAGATGTTCCGTCACATGTTGGACATATGCTTCTAAAGATAAGATCAAATCTGTAGAATTATCAGTTTCAAGGTATTTTTTAGAATCTAATTCTATTTTTTCTGCAATAGCCTTTGTACGTTGGTGTTCAACTATCATCATTCGGATAGGACCCATATGAGATGGCATTCCAGCTTTTTCAAGTGCAGGAAATAATGCTTCTTCTTCTTTTCCATGATGACAGATATCCGTAAAATTTTGAGTAAAATCAATAGTATTAAGTAAAATTTGTTCTGGAATTTGTTTTCCCTCCTTGAGAAGTTTTATGGTCGCATCTAAAGCCTGTAAGACTTTTTCAATTAATTTATGATCTTTTTGTAATGATTCAGTTGACAATTTATTTTTCCAATGCAGAATTTATTGCATTAACAAATTTTGATATTTTTGCTTTTGGAATTGATGCACCACATGCTTTATCATGACCACCTCCAGAACCGCCAATTTCAGCGGTTATTTTATTAACTAATTTTCCAAGATGAATCTTACATTGTTTTGAACCTCTAACCGATACAGCATACACACCATAATCAACTCGTTCTTTGTATGCAATGCCAACATCTTTTCCAGATAAGCCAAGTACAAAATTTACAGCGCCACTTGCACCAGAGTCAGTGATTTCCATATATCCTAAATTCTTTTTCATTTTCATATTTTTCTTTACCTTTGAAAATATTTGAGCAAGTTTATCAACTTGTAATTGTGCAAACTCGTAAGAATTTGGAATTTCATGCGGATATTTTGATTCACTAAGTTCATCTACCAAATACAAAAGATAGTCAGGTTCTTTTTGATGCCCAACAATATTGTATGTCATCACGGTTGCGCTGATTAACGCAAATTGTCTATCAAATATTTGCAATAATTTAGATCCAAGTGGCCTATCCTCCATATAATCAGTGATTGCAGCACATGCTGCAATGAATGCCGCATGATCTTTTAATTTATTTTTGTATGTATTGTAAACTTGAACAGACGCGCATTCATTTGTATCATGGACAACTTTGACTTTGATTTTTTCTAATTGTTTTATAATTTTCTTATCAAGATCATGGTGATCAATATATGCTACTTTTACACTTCGTTTTCGTAATTGTGTCAAGAGTTCAACAAAATCAGATTCATTTTTTTTATTTAATCCAACATCACAAATATACAATTCTTTTAATTTTTTATCAGTTCTTAGTGGCTCCATATTATCCATCATTCCAGGATAATCAACAAGAATTGTTTCACCGCCAAATGCTTGTTTAATTAATGCTGCAGAGCTTATACCATCAGCATCTTCTTTATGAGAAACACATACAATTTTTGATTTTTTTGTTTTAGATACCATTAATAATAAAAATTGGATTATCCCTCATTTAAATTAAAAATTATTATTTTGATTTGGATTTTGGAGAAACTGTCTTTTCAGAATTTATGATTGTAGAATAAATCTCATAGATAGTGGAATAATTCAATTGGTTTTCTTGGTCAAATTTTTGAATTTTTTCTAATAGTTCGGGAGTTGCAGATAGAATTTCATCATCAATTTTTTTTCTCATTTCACGTTCAGATAGAGTTGACATGTAAATTAATGAAATATGGCGTAATATGCTCAAGCTTTGATTCTTTAGACTTTCTACACTGAAAATAATTGACTGGGAAAGCACATTATATGGAATATCTCATAAACTGATTGAAAATTTAAAAGTCAAAAAATAATGAGAAGAGTATGGAAACTAAGAATATTGGATTAAGAAATATTTCAATCGCAGATACAAAAATTTCCATGATTGACGGGGAAAAGGGTAAATTGATTTATCGAGGATTTGATGTTTTAGATTTAACAAAAAATTCAAATTTTGAAGAATGCTGTTTTTTACTTTTGCATGATCATTTACCAAATAAAATAGAATTTGACGAATTTGTCTCAAAATTAAAAGAAGCAAGAGTAATTCCGGAACAAATGCAAAAGAACATGAGAAACTGGAGAAAGAATGCTCACCCTATGGATGTGTTACAGGCATTTGTTGCTGCACTTGCAGGGTATTATGATGAACAAGGATCTGAAAAAGAGATCAGTCAACAAAGAGCAATTAATCTAATTGCAAAGATTCCAACCATCATTGCGAGTTGGGACAGAGTGAGGAATGATAAAGAACCGATACAACCTGATTCAGAATTAAGTCATGCTTCAAATTTCCTCTACATGTTAACTGGAAATAAACCAGATAAAGAAATGGAAAGAGTGTTTGATGTATGCCTTATTTTGCATGCAGATCATACATTCAATGCATCAACTTTTGCTGCAAGAGAGGTTGCATCTACTCGTGCTCACATGTATTCCGCAGTAAGTGCTGCAGTTGGGGCACTAAGTGGAGAATTACATGGAGGGGCAAATTTTGAGGTTATGAAAATGCTACTAGATATAAAAGATGAAAAAAATGCTGAAAGGTGGATTAAATCAAAAATAGAAAATGGAGACAGGATTATGGGAATGGGACATGCAGTTTACAAAACAGTTGATCCACGATCCATGGTTCTAAAAGAATTATCAAAAAAATTATCTACAAAAACAGGATCTCCGTGGTTTGAGATTACGAGGAAAGTTGAAGAAACTACTGCAAAAATAATGAAGAAAAGAAAAGAAACGGATATTTTTCCAAATGTTGATCTTTACAGTGCATCAGTTTACTATATGCTAAAAATTCCAATGGATTTGAATACACCAATTTTTGCAACATCAAGAGTGGCAGGATGGACAGCACATGTGATTGAGGAAAAATTTGCAGAAGCTGCACCAAAACCAATGTTATACAGACCAAAGGCAACATATGTCGGGAAATATGAAGGACCGCAAGGATGTACTTACATTCCAATAGAAAATAGAAAATAAATTAATTTCTTGTTTTTAGCCAGTTTTGAGCTTTGGAATTAATATCATGACGGTATAACACTTCAAAGACCATATCGTAAAAAGTAATTCCCTTTTTCTGGGCTTGACTGTCTAGCCATTTTATTCCATCAGCTAATTCAGGATCATGTGTTGAGAATTCAACTAATTCGTCAACCATTTTTCTGAAGAAATTGTGTGACTTCATCATAAAAAATAATTTCAATATGGATCAATAAGAGCAGAATACAAATTAAATAGACAAGAAACACCTTTTTGATTGACATATGGAACATGATATTTTCTTTGATGGGAATGTGAAAGAGTATTCATGGACAATTAGAACTGAAGAAAAGCTTACAGAGCAGATTAGAACTCACCCACCAGCATATTTGTCTGGAGGAAAATTAGATGTAAAAACTACTGAAGAGTCTAAGTTTATCGCATTACATATTGGAATTTACTGGGGATTAGGGGTGTATGTCATAAAAGACAATGATCAGGTCAATGTAATGTGTGATTCTAAAATGATGTATGAAACTTTTACTGAAGGAAAAAAATCAGATAACCAAATAATTAATGATAAGATACACTTCATTAATCATTTAACTGAAATTCGTAAATTGAAGATGAATTTTCAGATGATAGATACCAAAGAGAATTTATCTACAAGGCATCTTTTTGCAAAAGGAAAAGATACTGCAGGAAGAGATTCCTTTAGATATGTCTAAGAATTACACCAACATCATTAACATTGTTTTGGGTAATACCAGTTTCAATTAGACCACCAAATTTTTTAAAAAATGAAGAGGAATCATTATTTTTTAAATATTTGTTGCCATCATGTTTATTTTCCGTTGAGAATATAGAGCCAGCAAATTTTGTATTTCCATCAAGCCCATCAGTTCCAACAGATGCAATTGTAAAATTATAGTGCTGATTTTTTAATTTTTCATACAAGCGTAAGACAAGTTCTTGATTACGTCCACCTTTTCCATTTCCAGTTACATTAACAGTAGGCTCTCCACCAAATACAATACAATTATTTTTTGAATTAACTGCCGCAGACGCAAGCATTTTTGTAACTTGATTAAGATTACCAGTAATATTTGGAATTACATATGTTTTGAACCCTAATGTTTTGGATTTATCCTTCATTTTTGAAAGACATGCAATGTTGTTTAAAATTACAATGTTCTTAATGAAAGGTTTTTTTGGAGTTTCAGGAATTTCCCCTTTTGATCCAGATTCTAAAACATGTATTACGGATTCAGGTAGTTTTTGTCGAATAGAAAATTTTTTGATGATTTTCAATGAATCAGAGAATGTAGATTTATCACAATATGTTATTCCAGATGAGATTGAGCCAATATCATCACCTATAACATCAGATACAAGAAAAGATATTCCAGCGCAATTCATATTTTGAATTAGACGCCCACCTTTTATCAAAGATAAATGCTTACGAATACATGCGATTTCGTTGATGTTAGCGCCAGATTTAATCAATATTTGATTCACAAGTATTTTATCACGAAAAGAAATGGAATGAGGAAGAATTGATAATGCAGAACCACCACCAGAAATCAAAAATAAAACAAAATCATTTTTGGCGGTTTGATTCAAAAATGAAACCAATTTTTTACCAGCTTTGAGGCTGTTGTTATTTGGGAGAGGATGCCCAGCAGTGATAATCTCAATTGATTTCTTTAGTTTGGGCATTACACCTTTGGGAATAACAATAATTCCTTTGTTAAAATCAATTTTTTTGGAAGCAAATTCTGCCATTCTGCCAGCAGATTTACCAATGGCAATCAAAAATACACGATCATATTTTTTTAGATCTATTTGAGATGATGATAATCTAATTTTATTTTTTAAAAAATATTTTTTAAATTCTTTTGCATATAGAGTTGATAAATCAAGACCCTCATCCAATATTGTAAGAATTGCGCGAGAATTACGATTAAGAGGGAATTTTGAAGGATTTTTGATCAATTAATTATGATGAGAGGAAAATAACTTAAGTTTTTGATGTTGGAAGGTATAAAAAGAATAGTTATTTTACATGTCATATGGATACAATAAGAATTCCCAAAGTAATTCAATTTGGAGAAGATGCACTATCACAAGCAGATTACCCAAAGAACGCACTGGTAGTAACAACTGTTCCTCCAGAATTATCTGATAAATGGTTAGGAAGAATGGGCATACAAGATTACTTGTTGTTCGATAAGGTCAAACCAGAACCATCAATTGAGATGGTTAAAGAGGTAATTGATGAATATAAATCCAAAAACATTAGTGCAATGATCGGATTAGGAGGAGGGAGTTCAATGGATGTTGTGAAATATGCAGCTTCTGAAATGGGGGTAGAGAAAATTCTAATTCCTACAACATTTGGGACAGGTGCAGAAATGACAACATATTGTGTTTTAAAATTTGATGGGAAAAAAAAATTACTGAGAGAAGATAGATTCCTTGCAGATAGAGCAGTGATTGATTCATACTTTATGAATGGAACACCAGAGCAAGTTATCAAAAGTTCAGTATGTGATGCATGTGCACAAGCAACAGAAGGTTATGATAGTAAACTTGGAAATGACCTTACCAAAACACTGTGTAAACAAGCATTTGATGTATTGTATGATGCAATCATGAATGACAAACCAGAAAATTATCCATATGGCTCTATGTTATCAGGAATGGGCTTTGGAAACTGTTCAACCACATTAGGACATGCATTATCATATGTCTTTTCAAATGAAGGAATTCCACATGGATACTCACTTTCATCATGCACAACAGTAGCACACAAACATAACAAATCGATATTTTATGACAGATTCAAAGAAATTATCGAGAAAATGGGATTTGATAAATTAGATCTTAAAGCAGATGTTGATCAAGCTGCAGATGTTGTAATGACAGACAAAGGTCATTTAGACCCAAATCCAATTTCAATTTCAAAAGAAGATGTTGTGAAATGTCTAAACGATATTAAAGCCGGAAATCTCTAGAATACTATTTCTTTTTTATATTTGATTTAATATTGACAATTAAAACCGCCATGCTTTATTAACAGCCATTTACGAGTATTGGCAGGTAAAATGTTAAAATTTGGAATTCAGAATGGGTTAAACGTAGCAAGATTAGGATTAACTGAAGATCAAATTTTAACAGCATGTAGTCTTGCAGACAAAACAGGATACCATTCAATTTGGTATATGGACCACTCAAATGTTCCACAATGGAGCAAAGCAATTGTAAATGACCCATGGGTTATGCTTGCAGGTATTGCAGCGGTAACAAACAATGTAGAATTAGGAACATGTGTAACAGATGCATTAAGAAGACATCCATCAAACATTGCATTAGCATCAATCACATTAGATAGGTTGTCAAAAGGAAGAGGAACATTAGGGATTGGTGCAGGAGAAGCACAAAATCTCAAAGAATTCAACATTCCATTTGATAAGCCAGTATCAAAATTTGAAGAACAATTACAAATCATAAAACAACTTTACGATTCAGATCCAGACAATAGAAAAACTTGGGAAGGAAAATATTATCAATTAAACGAAGCATGTCTACAAGCAAAATCAATAAGACAGCCACACGTTCCAATTTACATGGCATCAGGTGGAAAACGTACACTTGCAATGACAGGCAAATATGGAGACGGATGGTTACCAATTGGATATACACCCGAGTTATTTGAAGATCATAAAGATCAAATTGTTGATTCAATGAATAAAAATGGAAGAACCGAAGAAGAAAAACAAGATTTCCAGATGGCATTAGATATTGATGTGTACTTTTCAGATGATGCAGAAAAATCTTGGGCAAAAATGAAAGAAG
>Ga0315316_10004490_pt1 | contig 10195 bp, 7 predicted proteins | sample M160m3416metaG_FD_203702 | JGI IMG/M metagenome (GOLD analysis project Ga0315316, IMG submission 203702) | Ammonia-oxidizing marine archaeal communities from Monterey Bay, California, United States - M1 60m 3416 | ecosystem: Environmental > Aquatic > Marine > Intertidal zone | place: USA... | reverse complement strand
AATTTAAGATGTGAAATTTTTCATCAAGAGGAGCCTAATATATTTGATCCTGTCGGTCAATTATAACGTATGATTTTGAACTGCCGTGCGTTGTCTTTTCTTTGAGTTAAGCAAGATGCATTTAGGTCACATCAATCTTTGGAACTAATTCAGAATGCAACCGATTCAGCGGGAGCATTACCAGATACATCTTCCTCAAAATCTCGTAACTCCCGCTTACGTGTTCGTGGCCGGTGATTTTGTTACAATGAATCGATAGAAACCCAGTCAACCCAAACCCCTTTTGATACGTCGGGAAACAGTAGTTCGCCTCCTACTGTCATCATTCGTTTTTGGCCTATGCATGCAACGCTGTAACATCCCTATCATCGTATTACTAACCCTTTCGCTGACCGCTAGTATGTGGCTTCCACTAGCGAATGCAGAGCCGAACACCGATTTTTTCGAATCGAAAATCCGCCCGCTATTAATCACGCACTGCCTAAAGTGTCACGGGAATGAGAAGCAAGAATCTGACCTTAGACTCGATTCACCGAAGCACTGGAAAAAAGGGGGGCTTAGCGGTCCCGCGATCATTTCTGGAAAACCAAATGATAGCCTCCTGTTACGGGCCGTCAAAAAAACCGATCCCGACCTGCAAATGCCACCAGGTAAGATCAAATTAAATCCGCAAGAAATTGCTTCCTTAGAACAATGGATCCGAGACGGGGCAATCGCGCCGAGCGCGCCCACGAGCACGCCACCTGCTAAACTGACACTAACGCAGGCAGCAGACTTTTGGTCTTTCCAACCAGCGATCCGGCCCACACCACCAACGTCGGAATCTATTGACCGCTGGAGCTGGACACCGGTTGATCACTTCATTTTTGCCCGACTCGAGTCGGAGGGACTATCACCGACACCCGTCGCCGACAAACGCACGCTTATTCGGAGGGCCACGTTTGATCTCACTGGATTACCTCCAACGCCTGAGGAAATCCAAGCATTTATTAAAGACGACCATGCCAACGCCTTCCACAAAGTAATCGACCGACTGCTGGATTCACGGTCTTACGGTGAGCGTTGGGGTCGCCACTGGTTGGATGTCGCGCGTTATGCAGATACGGCGGGTGATGGCGCAGATTATCCAGTTCGCGAGGCTTTCAAATACCGAGATTGGGTCATCGGCGCCTTGAACGCCGATCAGCCTTATGATGATTTTTTACGGGAACAAATCGCCGGTGACATCATCGCGGCGACAGGGCCGGAGGCACTTTACGCTTCACGCGTCACCGCAACAGGATTCTTAGCGATCGGTAAGCGTTATGGATATAAACCATCACCAGACTATCAACACCTTGATTTTGCCGACGTTATCGATTCGGTGGGGCGATCGCTACTGGGACTAACCGTAGGTTGCGCTCGCTGTCATGACCATAAATACGATCCTATTTCAACTGAAGATTATTACGCCCTTTACGGGATGATGCAGAGTACTACCTGGGCTTTCCCTGGGGGGGAAGAACAGAAACACCCGTCTCACTTCCCAGCACTGGTCCCTCCCAAAAAGGCTCGCCAACTTGAGACCGAAAGAAATTCTGTACTCGACGCAATTAGCCGTAAACACGCTCTGCTTATGCAAGAACATCAGAAAAATGATGTGAATTGGATGGCCGGCGCCTTGGACCTAGGGATGGAAGCGCAGGAACTTGGCAAACCTTTGAGTACCCCCTGGATTTGTGCTGGTCCGGTGAAGGTTCAAGAAGCATCACAAAGTCCTTTTCGAAATGTTCACCCTAAAGGAACACGCGGTGTTCACTTGGGGAGTGGTCTAAACACCGACGGAATTCGTTATGTCTTCCCCAATGAACTTAAGGCCGCAGACGGTAACATAATTTCTTTCAACGTCGATTTCCGGACTCAGGCAGGGTCTCGTCAAAAGGGAGCCTATCGTTTTTATCTAGGCCAAGGTGTAGTGCAGTCCCTCGCCGTCGAATTCAGTGTAACACCCACAGAATTTGTTATTCGCAACGGCGCTAAATGGGAAACTCTCCGATCGCTTAAAACCGGTGAATGGTACACGCTTCAGATTGTCATAAATCCCCAAGAAAAGACGTACGCTGGAATGATCGGAACACATGATGATCTGACACGATTTACTGATAAAAAAACGGCGCCCAACTGGAATGGTCTCGTCGATTGTTTTATTTGCGACGGTATTGGACACGTGCCCGGTCCGGCAAGTGCGCGCGACATCGATAACATTGGCTTAATGCAAACCCCCTTTGGCCCACCAAATGGACCTGAGGTTGTGGCACGAATTCAAACGGCCGCCGACCAACAACGCATTCGTGAGATCGCACGCAAGTTGGCTGATTTAGAAAAACAGAAAACGACATTGGTGGCTACTCCCCTATACGAAGTAGCCTATGGTGTGCAAGAGGGTACCCCGATTGACGCTCACATCCAACTACGCGGAGAACCTGCCAAGCTCGGACGACAGGTTCCGAGGCGTTTCCTAGAGTTGTTTGGCGCCAAACAATTACCGCTGGAGTACAAAGGGAGTGGTCGCATGCACCTTGCCAACTGGATCACCAATCCGGAAAAACCGCTGGCTGCACGTGTGTTTGTCAACCGAGTTTGGCAATGGCACTTCGGCCGTGGAATCGTCTCTACACCAAGTGATTTTGGGTTCCGTGGCGCTAGACCCACGCATCCAGAATTACTTGATTGGCTAACAGCAGAATTTATTGCAGCCAACTGGTCTATCAAACATTTACACCGAATCATGATGCAGTCACGAGTCTATCAACTATCCAGCACCAACGAATCCCAAAAACCCCAAATGGATCCTGGTAACAGTCTTCTTTGGAAATATACGCGCCGACCATTGGATGCCGAATCTATGCGTGATGCCATGCTGGCAGTTAGTGGAAATCTTGATCAAAGTGAACCCCAACCCCATCCTTTTCCCGACGTAAATACGTGGGGATTTACAATTCATCATCCATTTCATGCCGTTTATGAATCAAATAATCGCAGTGTTTATTTAATGCAACAACGTAACCGCCGGAATCCCTATCTGGAATTGTTCGATTCCGCAGACCCCAATGTCAGTATTGGTAAGCGTCAACCAACGATCACTCCAACCCAAACGCTATTTTTAATGAACTCTAAATTTGTTCATGACCAAGCAAGCGCTCTTGCACAACGAATTTTGATAGCCGCAAAAACGACGGAACAACGTGTCGAGTTGGCATTCGAATTAGGACACGGCCGACAGCCAAGCCAAGCAGACTTCGAAGCGGCGGTAGAATTTGTAACCAAGTACAATGAGAAATCTCCGCAGCAAAACCCACCAGTCTCCCAACAGGAGATTTGGTCGGGTTTATCCCGCGTGATTCTTACCAGTAATAGTTTTTTGTTTGTCGATTAATATTCCATAAATTAAGCATGAGTAATCCATTTATTAATAATCGCCGGCAATTCCTGAAGGAAGCATCCGGTGGTTTTGCTATGACTGCTTTCGCTGGCATGTGCGGCGAACTACGGGCGCAACCAGCGGACCCACTCGCAACTCGTTCACCGCATTCTGCTCCGGCAGCCGATCGCGTTATTTTTATCTATTCCACCGGTGGAGTCTCGCATGTCGATACATTCGATTACAAACCACAATTATCGAAAGATCATGGTAAATCGATCGTTGCCTCTCGGTGGCTCAACAAGCCCGGAGAATTTACCCGATACTTGATTAAGCCGCGTTGGAACTTCAAACAATATGGCGAGAGCGGAACGTGGGTTAGCGATCTTTTTCCTCATATCGGATCGGTCATTGACGATATCTGCGTGCTCAATGCAATGCACTGTGATAGTGACGGACATGACAAGGGGACACTAGCCGCCCATACTGGATCTGCACAATTTACACGTCCTAGTGTCGGTGCTTGGGTCAGTTATGGACTTGGTACGGAAAACCAAAACCTCCCTTCTTTCATGGTATTAGCACCCGCTGCTCCCTATGCAGGTGCACAGACATGGGGTAGTTGCTTTCTACCTGGGTGCCATCAAGGAACCCACGTCATCCCAGGAACAAATCCTATCGCCAACGTCGCTCCGAGAGGATTGTCCCGTCGACAACAGGAAATGGAACTAGGGCTACTGAGCCGCCTTAATCGCAGCCACCAGAGCAGTCGTCCCACGGACTTGGCGATTAATGCTCGGATACGTTCGTTCGAAACTGCCTTTGGAATGCAACAGGCGGCGCCGGAAGCATTTAATTTGTCCTCTGAAAACCAGAAGACACTTGAAATGTACGGTATGGAACGTGGCGATACCGCTGGGTTTGGCTGGCAATGTTTGATGGCACGAAGATTAGCGGAACGTGGGGTACGGTTTATTGAACTGATCGATGTTGGGTCCAACAATAACTGGGATTCGCACGGCAATATGGCAGATCACGCGCGACTAGCAAAAAATATTGACAAGCCTCTGGCAGGACTTATACGTGACTTGAAACAGCGAGGAATGCTTGAGCGCACACTCCTAGTCTGGACTTCGGAATTCGGCCGCACCCCTTTTAATACCAATGCAAAACACGCCGGCAGAGAGCACCACAATTCCTGTTTCAGTTCATGGATGGCTGGGGGTGGGGTAAAAGGGGGCATGGTTTACGGAAAATCCGACGACTACGGCATCGTGTATACAGAGGACTCCGCTCACACTCATGATCTTCACGCGACAATACTACACCAAGTAGGTCTGAACCATGAAGAATTAACCTATCGCCATGCGGGTCGCGATTTCCGCTTGACTGATGTCCATGGAGAAGTCCTTCATAACATACTCCATTCGTAGAAAAAGGTTGTTTAATCGACATCCCATTAACGGCATTGCTAAGGCGCTGGTTATGTGGATGCAGTTACCTTTTAAAATTCGTGGTAATCAATATTCCATCAGTCTGGTTGGTTTTCTCTGCTGGATTGGATTTGCCCTAACCGTATTTCGTAATAATGCGGCTAATTGGATTGGTCTACCGCGGTGGATACCCGTGACATTAGCATTTACCTTAATGATTCTGACAACTTTTGCGACCAGTCGCCTCGATGCACAGCTCTCTAGTAAAGCCACGGACGTTGAAACACTAGAAGACGAGTCACAAACCAACGGCTAGCACATTTTTTACCTCACCGCCGGACTAGGGAAATCGGGGCTGCGCCGGCATACGAATTTCGGCAGCTACGACTTGTCCTCTAGCTTTAGAACCGAAACTACGCAAGTAATTCCTCGATCGGTGATCCGATCACCAATGAATGTGGTCGTTGGCTATTATCATAAATCCGAGTACCCGGATTTATGCCTAACAAGTGATAAATCGTTGCCGCCATATCAGCCGGGTCTCTCGGATTCTCCGTTGGATATGCTGCGGATTTATCAGACTTTCCATAAACGGCTCCACCTTGTATCCCGGCGCCGGCTAACGCCAGCGAGTATACAAACGGCCAATGATCTCGGCCCTGATTCTGATTGATCTTTGGTGTTCGCCCAAATTCCGCATTGATAACCACTAGTGTATCTTCGAGCATTCCTCGTTGTGCCAAATCTGTCAGTAAAGCAGAGGCAGATTCATCAAGCGTCGGTGCGAGACTATTCTTCATCTTCTGGGCATTTTGTGAATGCGTGTCCCAAGAACCTGAGGGCGTATGACAGTAGCTAATGTTCACCATCGGTACACCAGCCTCTGCTAGTCGCCTCGCCAACAAACAACGTTGGCCAAATTCCGTTTTTCCATAGGCCTCACGAATATCCTCGGGTTCTCGTGATAAGTCAAAGGCGGCCTTGGTACGTTTACTTGCTAGCAGAGAAACAGCTCGTTCAAAATAGGGTGACAGGCGTCGTGCTTCACTAAGATCCTCTAACTCACGACTAAAGGAATTGAATTGCTTACGCAGATTGGCTCGATCCGTCAGTCGCAATTCATCCAATCCTGCTGGATTTTTCAACGCGGCGATCTCAACCTTGTTGCCAAGCAATGATTGATCGATAGCAAAACTCGAGTGCCCAGCGCCGAGAAATCCCGGCGTCTGTCCATGCAGTGTCGTACCGTTGCCGCGCCGCATCAAAGGCCCTATTCTCACCCACGCAGGGAGGTTGCCAACCGAGCCTCGTAAGTGATCGACAACAGCGCCCAGCGGAGGAAAATCAGAGTCGCTAGGTGGAAAATCTCCACGGCTACGCAGTGCAACTGGATGCTTATGACCGGTTTGGGCAGGTAAACAAGCTTGGGTATGATTCGTGTTTCCATGCGTCATACTCCGCACGATCGCTAATTTTTCTGCGTGCTGCGAGAGTTTTGGCAAAAGTTCACAAAATTGTGTACCAGGGACTGTTGTCGAAATTGCACCAAATGGTCCTCGCACGTCCACCGGTCCAGACGGCTTAGGATCAAATGTTTCCTGCTGTGGGTGACCACCATGCAAGAACATCATAATGACCTGTTTGGCTTTGCCAAAGCTGCCGGTGTTTGTCGCCAAGACCCTCTGGTTTAAAACGTCTGAAAGCGACAACCCCATTCCCATAAGCCCGCCAACACGCAGAACGTCTCTGCGAGTTGGCTCGGAATCATATTGAGGCAGAGTCAAAGACATGGACTACCTAAACTAAGGTTTTTATACGTTGCCCAATATTAGCTTAAAATACTGCTAAAGTAAAACAATCAGGACGCAATCACCCGTCGCAACCAATCTTTACGGCCGTCTGCCATCATGACATGTAATTCTCTGGACTGGTTGATTTTATAGATAGACGCTGCATAAGCCAACGAATCAATGAGTTGCTTGCGATCAAGATCTTCGCCCTGCATATTTTTTCCTGCAACGATCCAAGTCGGACGTGGAGTCACCAATGAAACTAAATGCCCGATATCTCCTAAATCTGACAACATGCCTGGTAAAATTGCACCAATTTGTCCTTCACCGTATCGACGTTCGCTCACCAAAGTCAAAGGAGCATCTAAGGCGACAAACCGCTTTACACGGGACTGCAGCCCAGCAGCCACCACACCTGGAATAATCGCAGCGCCGCGAGTCACCAATGTCACCATCGGTATTTCTTCATAAGTAGCCACTACCCAACCGATCGCAACCTGTAGGTCTTTCACCCACTGTCCTGCTAATGGCCTGCCTACCCAGGCAGACCATTGGGCTGCATTGTGATCAAGTGCCGCACCAATCCGATTGCCTGCTGGACCATACTTACCGGTGGCACGTAAGCTGACTTCCAAAACATCGACGCCATGGTCCGCACACCATTTTGTTTCTTCCTGCGAAAGAGCATCCCCATCCAAAGCCGTCGCTATGATCAACTCTTGCCCAGTCCCCTTCGTCCAGCGAAACCCACAACGAACACCTGATTCCGGCTCCACTTCAAAAACCACACTACTCCCCTCATCAACATCCGACAAATCCACGCTATCGTGGATCTTCACTTGATTTCCCGAGCGACCCAGATGCCGACGAATAATTCCAAGCTTAGCAACCCGATCAGCTTCCCAATGCTCTAAATGAACGGGTTTGATTTGCCGACGATTGAGCTGAGTTGCAAACCGTTTTGCAAGCATTGGCAAGGTTACAAAATCCGCAGGCCGATGACCTTCTGGGTAACATCGCAACTGTTCCCGATCGACCGGATTTAAATCCGGTTCCGCAATTGGGCTACCATCACCCTCGTTCTTTAAATGTAATGTCACCCAACCGTACATCGCTTCCCTCATTGGTTGGTTGTAATCGTGCTTCGAGTCGACAATGACATGCGTTACATTTTGGGGTTTTCCAATTTCAGTAAACACAACTTGAGCACCTGCTAGACTTTTTTTTGCTTCCGAGACTGAGAATTGAATGCCGTCACGCGTCGCGTTTATCACCATCAGCGCTCGCGGTGCAACAAGCCCAAGCACACCCCATTCTTCTGTAAAGGTAAGAGCACCTGGCACTAATTCACACATGCAACAAGCTACGCCGAGATATGCTTGATAATTGCCGACACTGCAAACCGGTATAACCGCTTTGAAACGCTCTTCCAAAGCGCCAGCGTACATCGTCTGATTACCACCGCCACTTGTTCCGGTGATCGCTAGATTCTCACCATCAACGTCCGTACGACTCTGAAGGTAATCTGCGCACCGCATATTTTCATACACTTGAATACCAGCCAGATTTCTCCCTGTTGCATAAAGAGTCGCGGCCGTCATTTCGCCGTGATATTCACCCAACGCCTCTCCGATCCCCCGTTCTCCTGCACCGCAGGCATCCACAGCCATGGCCACAAATCCAAGTTTAGCAAGACCAATACATCGAGACTGTACGGTGGGATCCTGTTTCGCACCTTTCCAGTGTCCGTGCACACATAACACGGCTGGAAACGGACCCTCTCCATCAGGGCGATAGACATTGGCTGTCAACTCAACGCCGGGAATCGTTTGAATAACAACTTTTTCAATGGTGTAACCTTCAAATTCTAATTTCCCGACAAGGACAGGATCCAAATCACATTTTTTATCTGGAAAACCACCCAACGCTTTGACCAGTTTTTTGCGAATCTCCGCTCGCTGCAGACTCCACTGCTGTTTGCTTTGCGGTAAAGCCTGTTTGGCAACCAGATTCGTAGCTTGCTCACGAATGAAAGTTAAAAACATGTCAGATTCATCCCGAGTTACCATTTGCTGAGTCCTTTATTATTAGATGTAATAACCGAATAGCATTATATGGCAGATTCACTAACAATTCACTTTAAAGATAAAATTCGTGCGGCACCGCCGCTGGACGAGGTAGCTGGGCTGGTATCCTGTCCGCCATCGTAGTCGAATGTGTTTTTGCTTGCTCGTGTCTACAATACAAGGTAACATTAGCGCGTAAGCCATAGATAACGTACATTATTTTCAAGGGCGACACTCCATGACTTTTCTCAGAGCTCTGATGCTGATGGTTGGCATCATTCTCCCAACTGCTGTCGCGGCGGATGAATTCCAAGAAGCAGAACTGACGGAGGCTAACTACGCGAAGTGGCGTGATCACGTTCTTCCCAGGAACTGGGAACTCTCTTACCGAAAGATTCCTTGGCGAACGAGCTTCTGGGACGCTGTCATCGAGGCACAGGCAAGGGACAAGCCGATCCTGCTTTGGGCAATGAATGGGCACCCACTTTGTAATACGTGAGGCAACGGCGTCAAAGACCGGCAGTTAGTCTGGTCTAATCGTGAGGTACAGAAGCTGGCCGCCCAGTTCGTTGTGGCCGCCGACGCATGCGACCGCATGCAGAAAGAATTCTGCCAAGATCAAGACGCATTGCTATTTCGAAAATTTGCCAAGGAGCGGACATTAAACAAGGGGAATCGAGGCGGCGCACAGGGACACTATGCGGTCGCTCCCAATGGTGAGTTACTCGCAGCCAGCTCCAGCGCCGATCCAAAAGTACTCGTAGAGATGATGAAGCAAGGATTGACAAAATGGGCAACACTTTCTCGTGAACAGCGTCTATTACCCAAGCCCCCCGATCCTACAGCGGCCGAAAACTGGCGCCGCAAGGAAAAGCTATACCCCGACGACGGCCTAGTGTTGCGTGTAGTCGCCCGTGATCAGACACGAGAGCGTTGGCCTGACTCAAATCTGGACTATGCCTGGTTCCGCAAAGACGAGGCCCGCACCCTTCTTCCCGCTGAACTAAAAAAGGGAGCTAAGCACAACTTACCGAGTGAACTGGTGCATCGTCTGGCTCGCTTTCATCTACTCGATAATGTGCATGCATTAAATTACACGTTCTTTCCCAAGGAGGCGATCGAAAAGGCGCGATTAACATCCACCGTGGTCCAAGTTGAAGATGATCTCGTGTCACTCAGCTTTGAGGGAGAGACTCGTGCATCAATCGTATCCCCGAAAATCATTGGCTACGAACCAAAGTTACTAGGCCGCGCAACGTTCAACGTTACGGAACAAAAATTCGTCGCCTTCGAGTTACTGGCGGTCGGAATGCGATGGGGGCTGGGCAACTGCAATCAACGCCATAATCCGGATCCTGCATTGATGGGAATTGTATTCACGCTGGCCGGCGACAGTCCAGCCGAACGACTTCCGCCTGCGTTTATCTCTCGCTACGGTTGGTAGTACTTCTGCAACCTAGCTCCCGATGTGCGTAAAAAACGACATTTCAATCGAACATTCCAAGA
>Ga0315316_10004489_pt1 | contig 10199 bp, 6 predicted proteins | sample M160m3416metaG_FD_203702 | JGI IMG/M metagenome (GOLD analysis project Ga0315316, IMG submission 203702) | Ammonia-oxidizing marine archaeal communities from Monterey Bay, California, United States - M1 60m 3416 | ecosystem: Environmental > Aquatic > Marine > Intertidal zone | place: USA... | reverse complement strand
TCCTTGGATGATAGGCTATAAGCTTCTGCAAAAGACTCAAGAATCATGGCCTGATCATAAAGCATCTTTTCAAAATGTGGCACTTGCCATTTAATATCAGTAGAATATCTATGAAAACCAAAGCCAACATGGTCGAATATTCCACCTAAACGCATGCTAGTCAATGTTTGCTCAACCATTCTCATTGCATCTTTTTGATCAAATAATTTATAAAATTTTGACAAGAAAATCATATTTTGTGGACTTGGAAACTTGGGTGCCTCACCAAAACCCCCATGCTTTTCATCATAAAAGTCCTTTATGCTCTCAAATATTTCTTTTAAATCTTCTTTTTTAACAAAGCTGTCTGGAACATTAGGATTAGAAACTTCTTTTAGGGAATTATATATAGAATCACATGAGGTCAGCACATCTTTTCTTTTCTCATCCCAAACCTCTTTAACTTTAGGAAGAAATTCACACAATCCAACTGAGCCTTTAGTGGAGTTCTTGGGGAAATATGTTCCCGCAAAAAAGGGGATTTTATCGGGTGTCAAAATTACTGTAAGAGGCCACCCTCCACGCTTTGTCATCATTTGACATACAGACATATAAATACTATCCAAATCTGGTCTTTGTTCCCTATCTACTTTAATTGAAATAAAGTTCTTATTTAGGATTAGAGCAACTTCTTCATCCTCAAAAGACTCTTTTTCCATCACGTGGCACCAATGGCAAGTTGAATATCCAATAGACAAAAAAACTGGCAAATCTTTTTCTTTGGCAAGTCTAAAAGCTTCTTCACCCCAAGGGAGCCAATTAACCGGGTTAGATGAATGTTGAAGTAAATATGGGCTATTTTCATTACTTAGTTTATTTTTCATCTAAAACCTCTTTGTTCACCTTTTTAATATCTTCCCAAACCAATCTTTTCTTAGACTGATCATTAACAATTGAATTTAAATCTAATGTACAAATTAATTTTGAGTTAAATAAATCAAAAAAATTATTTCTCAGACTAAGAATAGAGTTATTGGAGTTCAAAGCAAGTTGAGAAATTGTTTCACCAAAACATACAATAATTATTGGGCTACAAAGTTTTATTTTCTCAATTATTAATTTATTAAGAAGTTTAACTCCATCAATTTGATTATCAGTGAAATCAAAGTTAGATGTATCTAAAGTTGCAAACTGTTGGTGCGTGATATTCATTCCTTTTTTAATTATGTTCCCAAATAAAACCCCTTCTTCTGAATCTTCGGAGCTTAAGTGGTCACCAACAAAAAGTACCTTTACCGGAACCACTGAACTCTTGGGATTCATATTGTTCTTTAATTTAGAAAGAGTGGCCTTTTGTTCGTTAGTAACCAGTAACCCTTTAAGCCCTAAAGATTTTAGCATTCTAGTTCGTCTTTCAATCTTAACTTTATCTAAATTTTTAACTTGAAGATTCATGTTATATATATAAAACTAAACTATAAATTATTTTTGGCAAAAAAAGATATGGAATATAATTTTTTAGATATCGAGAATAAATGGCAAAAAAACTGGGAAGATAGCTCTATTTTCTGTCCCGATAAAAATAGCAAAAAACCAAAATATTATATTTTAGAGATGTTTCCTTATCCATCAGGCAAGATTCATATGGGACATGTAAGAAATTATGCAATCGGGGATGTTTCAGCAAGATTTAAAAGATCTCAAGGGTTCAATGTTCTTCATCCAATGGGTTGGGATGCTTTCGGCATGCCTGCAGAAAATGCAGCTATAAAGAACAATGTGCATCCTAAAGAATGGACTTATGAAAATATTGAGGCCATGAAAGTCCAGCTTAAGCAAATGGGTCTTTCGTATGACTGGAGCAGAGAAATAAGAACATGTGATAAAGAATATTTCGTCCATGAACAAAAATTTTTCTTGGAGCTCTATAATGCAGGATTGGCATACAAAAAAGAGTCCTTTGTAAACTGGGACCCTGTTGATCAAACAGTCCTCGCAAACGAACAAGTTGTAGATGGAAAAGGATGGAGGTCTGGGGCACTTGTAGAACAAAAGAAATTATCTCAATGGTTCTTAAAAATAACCGATTTTGCAGAAGATCTTTTAAAGGGGCTAGGAGATTTAAGTTTATGGCCGAAAAAAGTCTTATCGATGCAAGAAAACTGGATAGGTAAATCCATTGGGGCTACTATTAAGTTTAAAATTATTGGTTCAAGTGAATTAATAGAAGTTTTTACCACAAGGCCTGACACCATATATGGTGCTTCTTTCATAGGTTTATCGGCAGACCATATTATTAGCATTAAACTTGCAAAAAATAATAAGAAAATCTCTGATTTCATTAAAATTTGCAAACAAGCTGGAACAACGAATGTGGATTTAGAAAAAGCAGAAAAGATAGGAATCAATACTAACATCTTAGTTGAACATCCGTTTACAAAAGAACAAATACCCGTATATATTGCAAACTTTATTCTAATAAACTATGGGACTGGAGCAATATTTGGCTGTCCAGCACATGACCAGAGAGATTTTGATTTTGCTAAAAAATATAATCTTAGAATAAAACAAGTAGTTAGCCCAAACAATAAAGAACAAGAGCTTGTAGAGGCATTTGTTGATAAAGGAACAATGATTAACTCAGAATTCTTGGATGGGTTAACCATCGAAGATGCAAAATTGAGAGTCATAGAAAAACTTAAAGATAAAAATCTTGCAGAATCATCTATAAAATATAAATTAAGAGACTGGGGAGTGTCACGACAAAGATACTGGGGAACACCGATTCCAATATACTATTCAAAAGATGGTGATCCTATTCCCGTAGAAGATAATGAGCTACCTGTGGAGCTTCCAAAAAAAATAGATTTTAATAAAGATGGAAATCCTTTAGATTCACATCCAACCTGGAAGCATGTAAAAAATAAAGATGGAAAAATAATTGGAACAAGGGAGACGGATACTTTTGATACATTTTTCGAATCATCTTGGTATTTTGCTAGATTTTGCTCACCTCAATCAGAAAAGATGTTTGATAAACAATACAAAGACTGGATGCCTGTAGATCTTTATATAGGCGGTGTTGAGCATGCAATACTTCATCTATTGTACTCTAGGTTCTTCACGCATGCCCTAAAGAGACTAGGAAAAAGTCATATCACAGAACCTTTTAAGAAACTTGTAACACAAGGAATGGTCCTAAAAGATGGAGCAAAAATGTCTAAGTCTCTAGGCAACACAGTCGATCCTCAAGAGATAATAAGAAAATACGGTGCAGATTCTGTCAGAGTTTTTATTTTGTTTTCAGCTCCAGTTGAAAAAGACTTAGAGTGGAACGATAAAGGTATTGAAGGTGCCAGTAGATTTATAAAAAGAATGTGGAAAATAATATATGAGAATATTGAATCAATAAATTCTTCTTTTAATAAAGATATCAATACAGTTAAAGATGACGAAAAAGCTTTTTTAATTAAAATTCATAAAACAACAGAAAAAATAACTAGGGATATTGAAAACCTTCAATTTAATACCTGTATAGCTGCACTAATGGAGCTCTTAAATTTTGCTTATAAGTTTAAAGAAAAAAATAATAATGAAAAGCTTTTTGGTTTTTTTATTTACCAGTTCTTGCAGCTAGCTAATCCATTTATTCCGCATGTGACAAATGAGCTTTGGGAATTAGCAAAATTTAATAAGAAAAATATTAACTTAATATGGCCAGAGTATGATCAATCAATAATTGAAAAAGATGAGGTTATTATTGCTGTACAGATTAATGGAAAAACTCGTGGGTCAACGCCCCTATTGTTTGAAGACGAAAGTGATGAAGATATATCTTTAAGAGTTTCTAAGTCCAAGGATTTTGCAAAATTTTTAGAAGGAAAAGAAATCATAAAGAAAATCTATATAAAAAATAGGTTGATTAATATAATAATTAAATAGTTATTTTTTTAATTCTTTCCACTGCTTCTTCTAATCTTTTATCATTTAAAGTAACGGATGCTCTAGTATAACCTTCGCCATACTCACCAAAACCTGTTCCAGGCGTCATAACTATTCCAGCGTCCTCTAAAAGACTATTGGCAAAATCTTTTGATAAGATGCCATTTGGGTTTTTAAACCAAACATAAAAAGTTCCCATAGGTTTATAAACCTCAATTCCTATTGATTCGAGGCCAGAAGATAAAAGTTCAGATCTTTTTTTATAAATATCTATTCTATCTTGAAGCTCGTCCTGGTAGTTTCTAAGGGCCTCAATACCCGCTTCTTGAACTGCTTGAAAGGCTCCTGAATCAATATTTGTTTTAATCTTTCCGATTGCAGCTACCGCGCTTTCGTTTCCAGCTACGTGTCCCAATCTCCAGCCTGTCATGCTAAAGGTCTTAGATAGGCTATGAAACTCAATTCCAACATCTAGGGCTCCGTCATATTCCAAGAAACTCTTCGGCTTTTCCTGAAAATAGACCTCTGTATAAGCTGCGTCATGGCAAATTAAAATATTATTTTTAAAAGCAAAATCAATAGCTTTTTTAAAAAACTCATCATTTGCAAAAGCAGATGTTGGGTTGTTTGGATAATTAAGAAACATGATTTTTGTTTTTTTCAAAATATCCTCTGGAATTATATCTAAGTCAGGCATGAAGCCATTAGACTCGAGCAGGGGCATAACATACGGTGTCCCACCCGCAAATTCTGTAGCCACACTGTAAACAGGGTATCCAGGGTCCGGAACAAGAGCTATATCTCCTGGGTTAATAAAAGCCAAAGGAGCGTGTGCCACCCCCTCCTTGGATCCTATTAAGGCAATTACATTTTTATTTCCTTTAATCTCAACATTAAAACGTCTTTTGTACCAAGTTGCGACTTCGTCTCTGAAAGACATCATTCCTGCATATGAAGGATATCTGTGGTTCTCAGGATTTAACGACGAACTATGAAGGGCATCTATTATTCTTTTTGGTGTTGGTATGTCGGGATCTCCAACCCCAAGATCTATAACATCTATACCTTTATCTATTAAGGCATCCTTTTTAGCGTCAATTTCAGCAAACAAGTAAGGCGGAAGGTTTTTAATTCTATCTGACCAATCTATTTTCATAATAGGCTTAACTCTAACGTAAAAAAAAAATTACTTCAAATTAGTTTTTATCTAGCTTAAAAAGAATAAATTTAAACTTTTCACCAAAGTCGATGGGAGAGATTAATTTTTTAAAATCTCTCAAATACAGGTTGTTATCTTCTGCGTTTTCAGTTGGTATAAAATCTAAAATATTATTTGAGAGCAAAAAATTCAATTGGGAGTAAAATCCTATCTCTTTAAACCCATATTTTTTGGCAGTAAGACTTAAGAGCTTAAAATTCACATCATAAGTTATATCTTGATTCGCTATATTGTTATAAAAATCTCTTGAGACATCATGCTTATAGAAGCATCTACAAGTCCCATGGGGGTCAGATGAAGAATGAAAAAAATCAGACCTTTCTCCATAGTCATTGACTAAAATATTAAGATTTATAAACTTTTTACTGAGCTCATCAAAGTATTTCTCATACTCTATTATAGGAAGTTCAAAATAAAAATTGTCTACTATTTGTAGGTCATACTGTTCCATTTTCGTGACAAGAGAATCTCCTGCCCTAACTAAGACCTCTGAAATTTTGTTATTTTCTTTTTTAATATTAACAAGAAATAAAACATTCTCTTTCATTACACATCTTTCAAAAGTTAGGGCGTCAAAAAATTCATTACAAAACAAGAACGACTCATTGGCTTTTTTTTCTATATTTGCAATTGTTGTAAAAATGCTTAGCTTTTTTTTATGAACATCAAGTAGATCTGCAATTTTATTGTGAATATTAACGTTTTGTTCAATTAATATAATTTCTAATTTTTCATATATCTTAGGTGCAGAATTTTTTATGTAATCTGCCACTGAGCACATCAAACTTCCATCATTAGGTCCCAGTTCTATTAAAGAAATTTTATCCGACTTATGATTATGAATAACTTTTGTAAGGAAAAAATTAGCTATTGTTTCTCCATAAGTTTTTGATAAAATCGGTGAAGTTAAAAAATCACCCTTTTTACCAACATGTGAGTCTTTCTTGTAGTAGCCTTTTGGACCATATAATGCATAAGTTACAAACTCTGAGAAAGGAACTTCCTTTTTGTTCTTAAATAAATCCTCTAGCACAAAATAAGAATAACAAATTTACTTAAAATTGTTTACATGTTAGGTATGGGTTAAAATAGAATATGGTTAAAAAAATGCGTATATCTAAGGTTTATACAAAATTTGGCGACAAAGGCAACACAATGCTAGTCAGTGGTGAAGTTATTTCGAAAAGCTCGGATAGGGTTGAATCATATGGTGAAGTAGATGAGTTAAACTCTGCTCTAGGTGTTGCTTGTTCGGGTAATATGTTAGAAGAAATTAAAGAAATTATTAATTTGGTTCAAAATGACTTATTTATAGTAGGGGCAGATCTGGCTTCCACTAAATCAACAAAAGTTCCTAGAATAGGAAAGATTAAAATAAATAAGTTGGAAAAAACAATTGATCATTACAATAAGAAAGTTGGCCCTCTTAAAGAATTTATTTTGCCTTCTGGGTCTTCGGTAGGAAGCTATCTGCATCTAGCAAGAACTATATGTAGAAGAGCTGAAAGACGTATTGTTTTATTAGGCAAAACAGAATGGGTAAACCCAAATGTTTTAATTTACATTAATAGACTTTCTGACTTGCTATTCGTTTTAGCCAGACACCAAAATAAAGAAAGCGACGAAGGTGAGGTTTTTGTTAACTTTAAAAAATGACAAATTCTACTTTTGCCGAGAAATTTCAAAATATTTATAAAGAAATAAAAAATTTTCATTTGTTAAGGAAAAATTCCGGAATTCAAATTGCCAACAAATACTCAAATCAGATAGACAAACTCATTTCTTCTGAAGTAAGCTTAAGTTATAAAAATAAGGGAATAGCACTTTTAGCTCTTGGAGGATATGGTCGAAGAGAGCTTTGTATTCAGTCAGATATAGACATATTAATCCTTTACGAAAAAACCAGAAAAAGCGAAGCAGAAGATATAGCCGAGAAAATACTTTACAAGCTCTGGGATACGGGTTTAGAAGTAGGGAATTCTTTGAGAACAGTTGATGACTGTCTTGAGCTCGCAAGCTCCCAAAACTCAACCGTTTTAAGCTCTTTATTAGACTTAAGAGCCATTGCTGGAGATTCACTCATACAAAAAAAACTACAAAACGATATAAACAAAAAGCTTTTACCAAATATTTCGCAAAACTTTATAAACGAAAAAATCATTGAAAGAAAGAAAAGGCATATAAAATATGGTTCTGCAACATACTTGACTGAACCAAACATAAAGGAGGGTGCAGGATGCCTTAGAGACATTCATTCAATTTTTTGGATTCTTAAAGCATTTCATTCACAAATTGAAATTAATAAATTTTTAGGAGCGGGATTTTTAAATAAAAATGAACTAAAAATTATAAATGAATCCTTGAATTTTCTTCTAACAATAAGGAACCACTTACATATAAATAAAAAACATGATATCGACATTATTGATTTTGATTCTCAAATTAAAGCAGCTGATTTTTTTAATATAGAAGATGAAAACTTTTTAACAAAACAAACCCTTTTTATGAAGAAGTTGTATGGGACTATAAATAAACTTGGGGAGCTGACAGACAAGATAATTCAGAAGACTATAAGTAAAAAAATATTCACTTCCAAGAGAATACAGAACCTAGATGATTTTTTTATTATTCACAGAGGAATGCTCAGAGCTATAAACCCCGGAGAATTGTTTCGCAATCCACGAAATATTTTAAAAGTATTTGAGTACTCTGTAATTCACGATTGCGATATTTCTGATGATCTGTTAAGGGAAATAAGAAAAGTTAGGACGTTTCGATTCTCAGCCAGCGAAGAAAAAGTAATAAGCAAACACTTTATTGAAATACTTAAGAAAGGAAGAAATATCTTTAAGATTCTTTCTAGTCTTAACAAAAACAATATTTTATCTTTTTTAATTCATCAATTTGAAGTCATAAAAAACCTACCTCTGGCCGATCCATCTCATATTTACACAGTTGATGTTCACTCTATATTGCTGATTGACGAATATGAAAAACTTATCAATGGTGAGTATAAAAAGGAATTTCCTTTTGAATCAAGTATTGCTTCTAAATTAAAAAAGAAAGAAGCTTTTTACTTAGCTTGTCTGTTGCACGACATAGGAAAAGGCTATGGAAACAATCATGCCGAAAGAGGAAGTAAAATTACAAAAGATATTTGTCAGAATTTGTTTTGTGATGATGAGTTAACTCATACGGTTGAATTCTTAGTTAAAGAACACTTAATAATGTCTAGCTATTCACAAAAGAGGGATTTGGATGATAGCCAATTAATTGAAGAGTTTAAAAATAGAGTCCAGTCAAAAGAAAATCTTCAGTATTTGTTTATACTTACTTTCTGTGACCTAAGAAGCGTTGCGCCCGATGTTTGGTCAAATTGGAAAGGGAACTTGCTTTCACTCCTTTTTAAAAAAGCTAATGAACTATTTATTAATTCCAAATCGAAACAAAAAACTCTAATGGTAAAAATAACTAAAAAAGACCAAATATTTAAAAGTATAGATGAGGCAAAATTTAAAGAAATTGCTGGTCGTCATTTCTCTACTTATTTTAATACTTACACACTAGAAGAATTAAAATACCAGATAGAAATTCTGATGAATCAAACTAAAGATATCTCTCTTAAAGTCAAATACAGCCAAAAAAATAATGTTGACCAAGTAACAATATGGTCGAAGAAACAGACTGTAGGTTTTGCAGAGATTTGCGGAAAACTTTCCTCTGCAAGCATCAATATTTATTCTGGAAGAACAACTGTACTTAAGAAAAACCTTGCGCTCTATACATTCGAGGTTAATAGATTTGGAAAATCAACTTTTAGTGATAGGGGCATATGGGGTTCGATTCAAAGTGAGCTTGAGCAAAAAGAAGTTGTTATCGAAGAAAGCAAAATTGGAAAAAATATATCATCAATACTAAATCGTGTTAAAATTGAAACAAAGATAAAAGTTGACAATAACTCTTCTAATAACTATACGATAATAGAACTTTCATCAGCAGATAAACCAGGCCTACTATATGAAATTTCCAAAAATTTAAAAAATTTGGGGCTATCGCTGGGGTTGGTTAAAATTTCTACTAGAAGAGGTTCTGTTGATGATTCTTTTTATGTAAAGAAAATAAGTGGGGGGAAGCTTGTCGAAGAAAATGATATCGAACTTATAAAGAGGAGCTTGAAAAATATATTAATATGAACAAAAAAAATATATCGGAAATAAAAACCGATTTTTTGATTATAGGTTCAGGATTGTCGGGGCTTTATTCTGCAATCTATGCATCTAAATTTGGCAAAGTAACTTTAATAACAAAATCCTCAATTCAGGAAAGTAATTCTTATTGGGCTCAAGGTGGAATTGCGGCAGCTATAAATAATGACGATTCAATTGAAATACACAAGAAAGATACCCTTTCTGTAGGTTGTGGGCTTAACAACGAAGGAGCTGTGAACACTATGGTTTCAGAGGGAACAGAGCGCGTACAAGGATTAATAGATCAGGGGATGAATTTTGATAGAGCAAAATCAGGTTTTGATTTTGGAATTGAGGGTGGCCATAGCAGAAGAAGGATTCTACATGCATTGGGAAATGAAACGGGAAAAGCTGTAGTTGATTTTTTATGTAAAGAAGTAGAAAAAAATAATAAAATTACAATTTATGAAAACTCTTTTGTAATTGATCTGTTCTCTGACTCTAAATCATGCTTTGGTTGTTTAGTCTTTTCTGATAAAGAAAAAAATAAAATTAGTATCCACTCAAAGGCTACAATTCTTGCTACAGGTGGGGGGTGTGGGCTATATTCCCAATCATCGAATCCATCCAGCACATCAGGTGACGGAATAGCGCTTGGACTTAACGCAGGTGCTGTGGTTAAAGATATGGAATTCATACAATTCCATCCAACGGTCTTTTCTAAAGAAGGTGCTCAGAATTTTCTTATCTCAGAAGCAATAAGAGGTGAAGGTGGTCAGCTTATTAACCATTCAAGAAGCAGATTTATGGAAAACTATTCGAAACAACTAGAGCTTGCTCCAAGAGACATAGTAGCAAGAGCAATATTTAAT
>Ga0315316_10004486_pt1 | contig 10203 bp, 7 predicted proteins | sample M160m3416metaG_FD_203702 | JGI IMG/M metagenome (GOLD analysis project Ga0315316, IMG submission 203702) | Ammonia-oxidizing marine archaeal communities from Monterey Bay, California, United States - M1 60m 3416 | ecosystem: Environmental > Aquatic > Marine > Intertidal zone | place: USA... | reverse complement strand
GCAGAGCATTGTCGTATTAACATAAATACATTATCCAAGTGTTTTTTTGTTTACAGTCGATGCCAGATCGCCCAACTATTCTTGTTACCGCTTGCGGATCTTCTATTGGATTAGAAGTCCTGCGCTGCCTAAAACTCGCGGGACGAAACGAGCGGGTCATCGGTACGGAAGTGTCCAGCTGGGGAAAACAACTAGCGCTGCCATATTGTGACAAAGTAATTATTCTGCCACGCGGCGATGAACCCGAATACGTGAACAAACTCGAAGATACATTGGAATCCGAAAACGTCGCGTTAGCATTTATTAATACGGAACCAGAGCTTGAATCCATTTACCCTATTCGTGATCAAATTCAGACCATCCTCTCTTGCCCCACTCAGTTTGGACTTACCGCATGCCTCAGCAAACAAATACTGCATGATCGACTTAAAAGTGCCAACCTCACTGCGGAAACCATGGTCGTTGATAACGCTCACGATCTCGAAATGGCACTACAAACGCTTGGATCCCCCGTTTGGCTCCGGTGTGCCGTTGGCCCACGAGGTCGCGGTAGCATTGTCATCAAAACTGCCGCTGAGGGTGCTTTTTGGATTGAATATTGGCGGAGACAAAACGCCGGTCATTCTCCAGACGTCTGGTTAGCACATGAATACCTGCCGGGTCGCAACCTGAACTGGACTTCAGTATGGAACAACGGACAACTTGTCGCAGCAGCTGCTGGAGAACGCCTAAAGTATTTTATGTCGCAAGTTGCCGTTAGCGGCGTTACTGGAAACGTCTCACACTGCCAACTTATCGATAGTTCGGAAATTCAAAACACGGCAATTCAAGCGGTCACACTTGCCGACGATCATCCCCACGGCATCTATGCCGTGGATCTGCGTGAGGACGTCAACGGTACCGCACAAGTCACGGAAATAAATGCTCGGAATGCATTTCGGCCATTGTTGTATGCGGCCGGTGGAGTGAATTTCCCCGCGATCTTAGTTGAATCACTTTTAGGTACTGATGCCAGCAGTGATTTTAACTGCCCACAAGTAACACTCGGATTAGAAATGGTGCGCGGCATGGATTTCGCGCCAATGTTTCGTGAAACAAGTGACACTCCATGGAGGGCTCTGTCCTATGAGTAATCGTCAACACACTCCGCTGGTTTCAATTGTGGTTCCATGCTTTCAAAGCGGCCAATGGCTAAACCAACTGGCCTCCGAAGTTAAGCAAGCTATGATCGCAGCGGGATTCTCGTATGAATTAATACTCGTCAATGATTGCAGCTCCGACGATACTTGGGACACAATTAAAAACATCACTGCCAATGATGACAACGTACATGGCATTGATCTGGTTTTTAATACCGGCCAATACCGTTCAACAATTTGTGGTTTAGTGCAAACGCAGGGTGAGATCATTGTGACAATGGATGATGATCTGCAACAACCTCCTAGAGAACTACCCAAGCTCATCGAAATGTTACTTGACAATGATACTACGGATTGTGTCATCGCCTCCTTTGACAACAAAAAACACAATCGACTACGTAATTTAGGCACTGGTATCATGGATTTATTATTCCGCGTGATCTACAAAAAACCGCGGGGCATTCGCAGCACCTCGATGCGAGCAATGAGGCGACCATTGGTCACTGCTATTAGTGAATATTCGACCATCAATCCCAACATTAATCCCCTCATTTTCCAAACGACAAATCGAATCAAAAGTGTTGCTGTTGAGCATCAAGAACGAGTCGCTGGAAAAAGTGGCTATGGTATCCTGCGGCTTCTAACGCTAATGATTGACAATGTGGTCAGTGTTTCTACACTGCCTTTGAAATGCATCAGCATGATCGGCTTTCTAGCAGCACTCGCTAGTTTTGTCTTAGGCGCCTTTTACGTTCTACAATATTTTTTCACTGAAAAGATCAAATCTGACACCGGTTTTATGACGCAGGTCTTATTAATCATTTTCTTTGGTGGAACGACTCTGTTCGCTATTGGATTACTTGGCGAATATATTATTCGCATTTTAGAAGAAGTGCGGGGGCGACCACGATTCGTTATTAGACAAACAACCACTGTTGAATCGCCAAACGATCCATCAGCTAAAGCATAGCGGAGAATACCTTTTGAATTCCCGCACAACTGACGTAGCAAATCCTCAATCACGCGTTTTATCGCCACAACGACGACTGCTAAGACGATTAGAAATCTGGTTGTTAACTGGTGTAGCGGCAGGATTTATATTTGTGTGGTTTATGCCTGTAACGTACGAAGTCGCCGATGATATCGGTGCACAAATGATCCTCGCCGGCGACGACGGATTCGCTGCGGCCGCCGAAGTGCCTTTCTTATCATGGACATTTAACCACGGCTTTTATCTGTTATACCAAGTAGCGCCCACTGTTCCTTGGTACGGGATTTTGCTTGTTACCACTCAAGCCATGGGGTTATCGTTACTTGGATTTTGCCTCGCATCTTCAATGTCGCACAGACGATGGCTTGCCTGTTTAGTTCCATTTTTTTTGGCTTTCTCCTATCAATCCCTGCTGACTTTAACCTTTACAAAAGCAGCACTAACTTTGCAATTCGCCGCCTTTGCCTTTCTACTACTCCAACGATTACAGCCCCTACAATTCGATAACAATAAGTGGTCTCATCAAAAGTTAACTTTAGGGCTGATCGTTCTGGCATTACTTTGGCGGTGGAAGCTAGGTTTATTTTGCTTGGTTTTCGCCGCACCACTGCTGCTTTTCACATCCAAGGAGCTACGACGTGTCCTTATCATTAATCTCTTGTTGGTATTAACCGTGATAGGAATCGATCGAGGCTTGGATCGCTTAACGCGACCACCGGCATGGCAAAAGTACATGAGTTTTTACACCCTACGAGCTGAATTATTTGATATGCCTGCTGGCCGTGTGGGCGATCTCCCGGCAGATCTTGCGGAGGTTACCGCAGCTGCGAATTGGAGCGCCGATGATTATGATTTGATTCGCAACTATTGGATGCTGCATGATCAACGGTTAGCGAACAGCCATTCGTTCCAACGTTTTTTAGCCGCAGCTAAGAGCGCCAATTCATCATCGGCGTGGAAGCGAATGGTTGGACATCTACGAGACAACGCGCTACTAATATTTACATTTTTTCCGCTAGTATTAGCCGTTGTGCTGCTACAGGGCCGTGACGCTCTGGCCGATCCGCTATGGTTTAAAAAGCTATGGACTGTGTTGCTACTTGGGGCTCCGCTACTATTTCTCACATATTTTCGTTTGGTACCACGAGTCGCGATGCCAATACTGTTCTATATATTGACCGTATTTGCATTGCTAGTGCGATCACGTGAACAGGAATCAAAACCATCACTGCGATCATGGCTACGTGGCCGGGCGAATGTCATGCAAGTCTTAGCCCTTATTTTGTTGCTATTAAGTGGCTGGCAGTGTTTTCAATTATTGCGTGTTCAGACAAATAGCGTCTTAGTACGCCGTGGCAATTTACTCGGGGGAGAAGTCGTTGTTGGTGAATTACAAAAACCAGCAACGCTGATTCGAATGTCGCCAGTTGCGTTACCCGGTTGGGAAGGTTGCCATCCGCTACGACGCATCAATACCAATCCAAATTTACGTATCGTCCCTTCCGGCTGGCAAATAGGTTCACCTCGTTACCACAGGATACTTACAGATCTAGGTTTCGAAAATGGCAGTGCCATGTTGGGCCACTGGGCTTCCGACCCCAACGTTGGACAATATTTTGTGCGACGTATCACCAACGGGCCTACACGTATCAAGCCGCTGAGCTCTGCTTGGAAATCATATTTTCAGCGTTGGCAGCCACAACGCTCACTCGATGATCAACATACCACTTGGATCAAGATGAAAAGCAACGATCAATTGGCGATTATCCAATTACATGAGTGAAGACAAACGGCGTATTACGTTAATTAACACTAACAACCAACTATAGAAACGCTTGTACTTCTGCCACGATTCGATCTTGTTGTTGCATCGTTAATCCCGGATAGATTGGTAAACGCACTAAACGGTCGCTGCAAGATTCCGTGACTGGCAATGCTGGTTGCTCACTATTTAAGGCAATTCCCATCGGCGAGGAATGCAACGGCACATAATGAAAGACAGCATGAATTCCCTGTGCGTTTAACCGACTGATTAATCCCTGTCGCTGCTGCGGTGTCGGCACTAGGACATGGAATAAGTGGTAATTACTGCGACAGGCATCTGGAATCGATGGCAGCGTCATTTTTCCCGCCTCAGCGGAATCTTTAAATAATTCCATATATCGTTGATAACATTCGCGCCGCTGCTGTGTAATCGCATCGACAGCTTCGAGTTGGCCTAACAAAAAAGCCGCGGTTAACTCACTCGGCAAATAGGATGAACCAATGTCGACCCAAGTATATTTGTCGACCGTACCTTGTAAAAATTGGCTGCGATTAGTTCCCTTTTCTCGAACAATCTCCGCACGCTCAATCAGTGTTTCATCATTGATACACAACGCCCCACCCTCACCACAACTAAAGTTCTTAGTCTGATGAAAACTATATGCTCCTAAGTCGCCAATAGTTCCAAGTGTCTGAGAACGATGAAAAGCATTAACGCCTTGAGCTGCATCTTCAATAACTTTCAAATCAAATTCCGCGGCAATCTCCATAATTGCGTCCATATCACAGCCCACCCCCGCATAATGCACTGGAATTATCGCACGAGTTCGCTCGGTGATTGCCGCTCGAACGCAAGCGGGATCAATGTTAAGAGTGCGGCAATCGACATCCACAAACACAGGAGTCGCTCCGGCACGCACCACAGCATTAGCCGTGGAAACAAATGTGAACGAAGGCATGATCACCTCATCGCCAGCACCGACCCCCAAAATCATGATGGACATCTCAAGAGCAGCGGTACAGGATGGAGTTAACAATACTTTCTTGATACCAAATTGTGTCTCAAGTAGCGTTGAACAACGCTTAGCAAATTCACCATCTCCAGAGATATCCCCCGCAGTGACAGCTTGTGACACGTACTCCAACTCATTCCCACTTCGAAACGGCTTGTTAAATGGTATTGCGTAATCCACTCAATCTCCTCAGGCCCACTCATATTTTCTGAGACCAATTGAAAAGTAACTTTTACTTCATCTACTTCATTTACACTATATAAGAGTATAATCTTATATAGTCACAACTATGCCAACCAACTCTATTTAGTACCAGTTGTCATAACGTTTTCCTATTATAGCCGGACGCATTTAAAATCAATACCATGCGAACATCGATTCAAATTGTGCTGACACTTGCCATTTGCACAGCAACCAATTTTTTCTGCATTGTCGGTTCAGCCGCTGATCAAGCTCCCGCGGAAATCAAGATCGCGACGTGGAATCTCGAGTGGTTTTTTGACCATGATCAAAGTGACAACAAATCACCACTCGCTAAAAAATTATCCGCTCCAACCGCAGCTGATTGGCACTGGAAACGAGACGAAGCGGCGCGAGTCATTGCAGAAATAAAGCCAACGATTCTCGCGCTACAAGAAATCGAGAATGAAAAAGTAGTGCAGGAACTTGCGAAGGTACTCAAGATCAAACATGGCCTTGAGTATCAGGTTGCATTTATTAAAGGTCGCGATACATACACTGAACAAGACGTCGCATTTTTGTACACCAGTGGATTCGAGAAATGCGAACGCCGTGAACAAACTAAAACAATGTATGACAGCAAACAATACTACAACCTTTCCAAACATCTGTTTGCTACTTTTCGCTGGACGACAGCGACCGGACATCAAACGTTGACTATTTGCAACGTACACTTGCGAGCCGGAGAGCGTGGAGCCGCTCCTCGCTTGCGGCAATGCCGACTATTACAGCATTGGACAAAACCAATGATTGCTAACAATGAAAACGTAATCATCATTGGCGATATTAATACTTCCTGCGTTTGCGATAACGTTTCTGCGGGAGATGACCTAGCACTACTATGTGGTACGACTGGATTACCAAGTAGTTCGTCGCTCTTTGATTTACATTTGAAGCTTCCCTCTGCTCAGCGAACAACCCACCTAGCGGGGAAGCAATTTGACCACCTACTTGTCAGTCCAGCATTACTAGCTGACACCAACAACGAACACGATTTGATTTTCAGTCGTATTGAAACTGTGAAACAACTGGTCATCAACGGCAAACAGGACACCGATCACTTCAACGGCTTTTATTCAATTCCCAGTCACGAACGTGATGTCAGTGACCATTATCCAGTCGTCGCAACCTTCAAAATAAAATAACGCTCACCTGCAAACTCTGATCCCACACAACATATGACTGATTCCAATCCCACAGATGACTCGCCTCAACCCTCGACCATGACAATTCGCCTCGACCATTTTTTGAAACTGATGAATCTCGTTGAGTCGGGTGGTCAAGCTAAATTCATCATCCAAAGTGGTTTAGTGACACTCAATGGCGAAACTTGTACAGCTCGTCGCAAGAAACTTATCGACGGTGACCTTGTTGTATTTGATAACCAGGAATTAGTTGTGGGTATTGATTAATCCCCCTCTTTTGGCAGACGATACACCGCTACGAACTAATACACTCCACCGCAAATGTTTACGCTTCGCCCTAAAAACATTACAATTCTAGCCAACATTGATTGGTCAAACAAAACGCAATATTATCTACAGAGAAATTCAATGACTTCGTTCCTTGCTAAAGCCTTTTCGCTTAGTTGTTTATTATTTTGTGGTGCTACATTAGTTGCACAAGAACCAAAATCGAATGATAGCAAACCTGAAAAAGAAGCCTCCGCTGAAAGTAGTGAGGCGCCAGAAGGCGCAAAGGCCACGGATGAAAATGAGGACAACACCGCTGGTCCCTTGGCTGGGCACTCTTATCATGGCGAAGCATTTAACGAAGGTCCTCGTCAACAGGCGTATCTTATTCCTGGCATGGCAAATGTTGATTTCCCCGTAACGACGGAAAGTGAACTTGCTCAGAAATTCTTCAACCAAGGCATCTCTGCGTTACACGGATTCTGGTATTTAGAAGCAGAACGAGCATTTCGACAAGTTCACAAAATTGACCCTCAGTGTGCAATGGCCTATTGGGGGATGGCGATGGCGAACAAGTCCAATAGTAAACGATCTAAAGTGTTTATAGAAGAAGCCACCAAATTGAGTGAAGGAATTACCGACACAGAACGACGTTTTATTGATTCGATGTCAGAGTACCTTAAAGCAGACCCGGCTAAACGTAAAGAGCGAGCGGATGCTTATATTAAAAAGTTAGAACAACTGTGTATCGATTATCCAGATAACCTCGAGGCCAAAGCTTTTCTCGCAGTAATGATGTACAGTAACCGTAGCCAGTCCGGAGGCACAGCTAGTTATGTGGCTCTGGATGCAATCATCGGACAGATTCTCGAAAAGAATCCTATGCATCCTTGTCACCACTACCGTATTCACTTATGGGATTATAAGAAACCGACGCTCGCTCTGAATTCTGCAATTCGATGTGGCCAAAGTACACCAGGAATTGCTCACATGTGGCACATGCCCGGACACATATTCTCACGAGTTAAACGCTACGATGATGCTGCTTGGCAACAAGAGGCTTCCGCTCGCGTGGATCATTCACACATGATGCGTGATCGCGTACTGCCTGATCAAATTCACAACTACGCACATAACAACGAATGGTGCACACGTAACTTATTAAATATTGGCCGAGTGGAAGACGCACTGGCACTGGCAAAAAACCTTACCACATTACCACGACACCCTAAATACAACACACTTGCGCGACGTGGCAGCAGTTCTTACTACGGTCGGGCTCGCCTGTTCACGACACTCTATATGTACGAACGATGGCAGGACATGATTACCCTTGCTAATACGGCCGTATTGGAACCAACATCGATTGAAGCCGAACAAGTCAAACGCCTGAAGTATGTCGGCATCGCTCATGCCATGTTGGGCCAAACCACACAAACCGACGCATTCACAAAAGAACTGCAAACCTTACTTAACCACAATATCTCGGAACAAGATAAGGCCGGTGAAACGGCGAAGACCAAAGCGACAACCGAACAAGAAAAAGACACGAAGAAGAAAGAAGCAGACAAGAACAAAGCAATTGCCAAGGCGACGACGGATGCCCGTCGCGGTTGGGACAAAAAGGTTCGCGACTGTGAGCAAGCCATTGCCGCGTTAAACGGTTATACGCATTTGAAAAATGGTGAACATGAAAAAGCACTTGAGCTGTTACGTAAAGCTGGTTCCGTGGACCGCATGGCGATTGCTAAATGTCAACAAGCCAGTGGTGACACCGACGGCGCTATTAAAACAGCGGCAGATCATGTTAAATCGCATGCCAAAGAAGTTCAACCACTTGCATTGCAAGTTGAAATTCTACACGCCGCTGGCAAAACAAAAGCGGCACAAACTGCATTTAAAGAATTACAAACAATCTCCGGTTCGATCGATATGCAATCACCGGTGTTTGCCCGTATCACCGCAATTGCAACTGACCTAGGATGTGATGACCAGTGGACTCAAAAGCTTAAAGTCCGCGACGACATCGGCAAGCGACCTGACCTCGATACACTGGGCCCCTTTCGTTGGCAACCTTCACCAGCACCCGAATTCATGCTGCGAGATCACCGGAATCGTAAATTTTCAAGTATCAAGGAGTTCAACGGGAAACCAACAATCGTTGTTTTCTACCTCGGTCATGGCTGCCTAGCCTGTGCCGAACAATTGCAAAAAATCATCGATAACCATGACAAATTCACCGCTGCTGGATTTGACATTTTAGCGATTAGCTCCGATGACGATGAAAATCTCAAGCAATCGATTAAACACTTTGATGGCAAGCTTCCGTTTACTATTGTGAATGACCCAAAACTTGAAGTCTTCAAAGAATATCGAGTGCATGATGACTTTGAAGAACAGCCTTTGCACGGTACGTTTATCATTGATGGGGACGGTTTAGTCCGCTGGCAAGACATCAGTTACGAACCATTTATGGACACCGATTTTTTACTCACTGAAGCAACCCGTTTGATGAATATTAAATAGAACTTTCAAGGGTCAATCATGCGCGGCGACAACAAAGTGTGCGATCTTCTGCAAAGTGTGCCAATGCCCAAAAAATTAGAGGCATTCTAGAATTGCACATTGAATTAACGATATTCGTAGTGCATTAATACGACGCTATTCGTTAGAATCTGTACAGTTTCAAAGAGGTGGTTCTTTGAACATGCTACTTTTCGAATATCGGTGAGCAAGATGAATCGCAACAAACTGCTTACACTATATCGCACAATGCTCATTGCCCGTGAGATTGATCGCGTCGAACAGCAAATCGCTAGTCGTGGTGAAGCATTTTTTCATCTCTCCGGTGCTGGCCATGAAGCAACTGCCGCACTCGCTGAATACTTAACTCCTGATGATTGGTTACATTGCCATTATCGTGATCGAGCTCTACTTGTCGCACGAGGAATCTCACCACGAACATTTTTCGACAACTTATTATGCAACGAATACGCACCAGGTAGTGGCCGCCGAATGTCGGCGTTTTTCAGTGACCCGCAACTCAAGGTGCTGAGTATGGTAACGCCAACAGGGAACAATGCCCTGCAATCCGCTGGAGTCGCTGCGGTCGTAAAAGAACAAGACAATCATCCCATCGTTTATTGTGGCGTCGGCGATGGTACGACCCAACAAGGAGAGTGGCTAGAAGGCGTCGCTGAAGCGGTAAGGTCAAACTTGCCAGTACTGTTCGTTGTACAAGATAACCGCTGGGCAATTTCCACCAATACCGAAGGGCAAACTTGTTTTTCACGAGCAGATGGTCAAGCCACTGACCTATTCGGTTTGCCAATTCACTATGTCGATGGACGAGACATAGTGTTTGCCGACAAAGTGTTTGCTCAAGTTGTCGCAGAAATGCGAGAGCAGCGCAAACCGGCGATGATTGTTATGCAGGTGGAACGACTCCGTAGCCATACCAATGCCGATGATCATTCCATTTATCGCAGTGAAGAAGATCTAGCAGAGGCCGAGTTGCATGGTGACCCAATTACCAACTTAGAAGAACACCTAACTGCTTATGGAATGACTGCCGCTGAATTAAAAACAATTCGCATTCAAGTTGACGACCAGATTGCCGCTGCTGAAGAAGAATCACTGCAAGC
>Ga0315316_10004483_pt1 | contig 10205 bp, 10 predicted proteins | sample M160m3416metaG_FD_203702 | JGI IMG/M metagenome (GOLD analysis project Ga0315316, IMG submission 203702) | Ammonia-oxidizing marine archaeal communities from Monterey Bay, California, United States - M1 60m 3416 | ecosystem: Environmental > Aquatic > Marine > Intertidal zone | place: USA... | reverse complement strand
GAGTTACTATCAAGTTAATCAGAAAGTGAGAACATGGAGACAGACGAACTTACTCGTTTCATCTGGTTTGTAAAACCGGAAGACATCTTCTCAGAAGAGATCGAAGTCCCAGCGTACGATCCAGAGGCTCCACCGAGAATTGCCAATGCGATTTTCCTGAATCTAGACCTTCATAGTGGTAGGTTAAAGCACAAATGGGTGCCTACATCAAAAGCAGCAGCAATTAGATATCTACTTTACCACGAAGATGCTGAGGGTTTGAGGGCGGCAAGTGACAAGTACTTCATTGTTGGGATTAGCTTTCTAGAGCCAATCAAGAATAAGGCAACAACCTACCCAAAATTGATCCCTTCGGGTCACGATGGTGCCATTATTAGTGTACCATTGAAGGAGAAAATCATGAAAGATGCGTCACGAGACTCCTTGTTACCAATTAGATTCACTTGTAGGTTCCAATCTGACCTAATCGAGACGAAAGAAATCGGTGAAATCGGTGGAGTCAATATGGAAATCATGTCTCCAGAGGAAATAGAGAAGATGTCAGTCGTTGAAGTCTTTGCATCTGAGTCTTTGAAAGCCGATCCTGCTAGAAAGGGCGCAACTGTCTCTGTAATTAATGGTGTAATGGACCACAGAATGGGTTCTTTGAGTAAAGATGATGAATGTCCTACTTGCTATTTACCATTCAATCCTGATAAAAATAGCCAAATGGAATCTTGTTCTGGGCATTTCGGTTATATTAGACTACCAGAGCCCATTCCTAATTTCTTATTCTTAGGAGTAAACAAGAAAGAGGCTAGAGGAACTCATCCATTAATGGAAGCAATAAACAAATCCTGTATTTATTGCAGTAGAGTATTGCTACCGCAAGAAATAATGGACTCTACACGTGCTGCGGTTATGCAAGAATTTGAAACCGGCGGTAGAAACATCAAGTCTAGAGCAAGAATCAGGAATTTATTGAAGCCACATTTCGATGACATGAAATTTAACGGGAGAATATGCCCTCATTGTGAGGAGTTTAGTCCATCACTAACGTTCACATACAGAAATCCCCAGCACTTCTTCCTAGATGATAAGGATATAGATGGTAATAAGATATACCTACATAGTAAAGTAAGGGATATACTATCTAATATACCTAATGAGGATTGTTATTTCTTAGCGATAAACCCCGTTACTTCTAGACCAGAGCATATGTTCTTTGAAAATCTACCAGTTATACCGAATACGGCAAGGCCGTTACGGGTTACAAGCCAAGGAAAGACCGAAGAAGACGATTTAACTAAACTATACAGTGACGTTGTATGGGCTGGAGACCGCTTAAGAGAGATCAAAAACAAAGGCCAAGCGACAACTAGAGAAGGTTATGCACGAAGACAACTCTTTTTGGCTGTATCTAGAGTTATAGACAATCAAAATGATGCTGTAGGATCGGGTGGTAGTTCCATTCAGTACACATTTGGCGGTGGCGAAGCACTAAAATCTCATGATGGGCTACTAAATAGACTATCTGGAAAGTCTGGACGGATGCGAAGTAACCTACAATCGAAGTATGTAGACACCATTGGGTATTCTACAATTAGTCCTGACTCAAATTTAGCGATTGATGAAGTGGGAATACCCCTACAAATCTGCCAAACTGTCTCATTTCCAAGGACTGTGACCGAAGAAAACATGAAAGAAATGCAGCAGTATTTGCAAAACGTAATTGATGACGTCTATCCTAAAGCAACGTATCTTTTTGAAGATGGTCATGCTGGTATGATGGATGAAATCATCTTGAAAAAAGGCATGAATAGCACCTTAGAAAACTTCCAAGAGTATATTCGGGTTAAGATGGAGAATCTAAGACCCGGTATGGTCTTAGAAACTAACCTAATTGCTGGAGACATTTGTCTTTTCAACAGAGCACCATCTCTACATAGACAGTCAATTATGGCATTTAGGGTCAGACCCGTGCCTACAAAGAGTATTAGAATGAATCCAACTGTCTGTATACCCTTCAATGCTGACTATGATGGGGATGCAATGAAGGTTCACTTTATTCAAAGTGAGGCTGCAAAGAAAGAAGCAGAGAAATTAATGCTCCTAACGAAGAATATCATACATGCACGCTACGGAATGTTAACAGTAGCAACTGATCAAGATCAAACGAGTGGACTTTATTTGCTAACTTACAACGATATGAGTAAGGCAAACACGTGGGATAATCAAAAGATGATAGGATATAACGAGGAAGGCTTACCTTTCGTCGCAAAAGATACGGCACTATCTTGCTATTCTACCGTTTATAGTGAAATCAGAGGTGGTAAAGAGATTCAACATAGGACGATTGAGTCTCTTCCAGAACCAGATGCGATGACTCCACACGGCCCTGGGTATACTGGTAGGGCTTTATTCAATCATTTATTCACTATTTTGGACTGTGAATACGTATCTGCGTCCTTTTCAGGAGAGACACCATTAACAACAACACTAGAAAATGGCGAAATAATCGTAGATAGAGACGAAAACGATAACAAAATCCGCGAAAATGTGATAATTCGTAACGGAAAACTAATTTCTGGTACATTAGAGAAGAAAGCATTTGGTGAAGGAGGGGCTTCTATTGCTCCGTCTTTCATTTATCACGAAGGATACGAAGCAGGACAGGCCAAATTAGTCGAATTTATTGAAATGGCTACACGTTTAGGTTTCTCTGCACACAGAATTATCGGCTATACAATGGGGACATCCGATATTTCTGCCCCACCAGTTCAAGGATATATTGATGAATTGTACGAAGAGGCTGCTGCAAAGATCTTAGAAATCGATAAAGCCTTCAAACATGGCTATCTAAAATCATATGTGAGGAATCATACGCCAGAAAAAGAAGTCTATGCGATGGCCGATCCACTTAATTACATCGAGGAACAGGTTGAGGCATTCATAGATGAGTTTGAAGAGAAGTTATTGATCCCAATTGAAGACTATCAAGGGCCTGGAAACCCAATGCAAATAGCAGTTAGGTCGAAAGCAAGAGGAAAATACATGAATATCCAACAGATGGCAGGTAGTTATGGTCTTGTTAGGATTGGTGGAAAGCGAATAACTCACGGAGTCAACTCTAATCGGGTACTTCCTCACTACCCATATGGTGATTTATCACCTAAGTATCGTGGTTTTGTACGCTCAAATTACTCGCAAGGTATGGAACCAGACGAGTATTTCATCACATCGATTGCTGGAAGGCGTTCGACTGTAGAATCAAGCCAAGGAAACATTGCTAAATCTGGCTATTTGGAGCGTAAGATGATCAAGGCACTAGAGTCTTGTGTTGTAAATCAGAGACGACAGGTAGTTAATCTGCGTACAGGTAGGATAATCTCACCACTTATTGGTGATGATGGTCTTGCTCCTTACCATATTAGAGGTAATGATACTAAGGTAAACAACCGAGGATACACTATTACGCTTCAACCATTATTCTATGACTTCGATTGTAAGCACGGTTTGGCTTTAGAGGAGGAATGTAACCAGTGTAGCAAGCCGTCCGATACTAGTGCTTTCCTAAAAGAATTAGATTCTATGGTCTCAGGACAAACAAGAGATGCTGTTTTGGGTAAATTAACCATAAGAGAGATGACAAAACCTAACGTAAAAAAGCTAGCAAAGCGTCTAAATGACTACTATGAGGACAGTTTGTGTCGAATTGGGGAGGCAATTGGTGCTACTGCAGGTGCGTGTCTCGGTGAACCAGCCACACAAGCCGCTTTGAGAACGTTCCACTTTGCAGGAAAGATGACTGTACAAGGTTCTATTGACCGATTAAGGCAAATATTGGAGAGCCCAATGACTACAGATGCGAATAATAAAACACCTGAAACAATATTCAGACTAAAAGACGGTACTTCTGAGGAAGATGCAAAGAAAATTATGGCTCTACTAGCCGAAGTTAAAGGAAAGCAAATAATAAAATTGATCAGTTACGATCTTGAAAATAGTATGATCATAATTAAATTTGATTTTAAGGCAATGGGAGTGTACAGAATCTCTCCAGATATTGCTTTTAGACAAATAAAATCTGCATTAACAAAAGGAAGTACCTCAGATTTATTCAAATTCCAGATTTTATCGGATAGAATCGATCCACAAAAAGACTTTATTGTCAAGATTGACGCAGTTGGGCCTAGTCCATCAGTACTACTTTATGCAAAAGAACTCATTATGAACTCATTTTTCAACGGAATCGGCTCTGTAACTAACATAGAGTTGCATCAACCAGAAGATGATACGGAGTTTGGACGTTATTATTTGCGAATTTTGTCTGCAAATAAGGCTTTACTCAACACAACGGTGAAAGTTTTCTCAAATCTTCTAGACCTTTCACTAATGGAGACAAACAATCATGGATGGATTTACTCAAGATTCGGGCTGGAAGCCGCTTTGGGTAACATATACAAGGAGTTAGACTATCAGATGAACCTAGCACCTAAGGGTATAGGAGATTATGATACTAGATACATACGTACTATAGTAGATTGTATGGGAGAATATGGAGAAGTTAAATCATTAGGGCCTCAAGGGATGAGTTCGTCAGATAATCCTAGCATACTTGGAGCCATGTCTATACAAGGAGTTAATGATGCAATTGTCGGAGGTTCAATAATGGGTAACGAAGACCCAATTAGAGGTGTGACAGAATCTATAGTTGTGGGTGCTACGCCTAAGATTGGCGACTTCGCTCCTGAATGAAATAATACTTGTACCAATAATCTTCTAGGGCTTTTAGAAAAACTTCTTCACCAATAATGGGTCCCAGGGCGCGGTAACAATTTTTTAATGTCCTTTCAAAACGCTCAGAAATCTCAGAATCGTCTGGATTTACTTTCCATTCGCCTTCAAAGTGGTATTTATTTTCAAAATCAAGCATAAATTGATTGTGGTAGATTCGTTTCTTATCTCTAAAGTTACAAATTTGACATCCTAAACCGTAACTTATGGTCAAATTAGACATAGGGCCAGGTTTTTTCTTTCTTTTTCTGCTACGGTAGAAATAACCGCAAAGTATACACTGTCTCCAGCGAAAAACATTAGCCAAAGTATTCAGCCACCGTGAATTTATGGCCTATTTCCCGTAGATCGTTCAAAGAAAGTCCTATCCCGTACATTATATGGTCCAATTTACCAACCACATGTTTCTCAATTATCTTCTCCACGTCAATTTCGTAGTCTTTTATCTGCTCTGGGTCATGGAATGAGACATACCCGCCGGAAGGAATCCATGTTGGTCCATCCTTGACGAAGGTTGTGTAGTAAGAGTCGCCCTTATCGAGTGGTTGGTATTCATCATTTGACAAAACTATGTTATGCCAAGCGGCTCCACGAGCGTCTCCAGAGAGATTTGTATAGCAAGCATTCTCTCCATCACTAGTTGGAGAAGCATTAGGATTAGTTGCACCATCTCCATAGTGTAGTGAAGTCGAATCAACCTCTTCCTTTTCACCAGTTGGATTGCCATCCTCATCCAAAACCTCAACCATCATAATCCTCCCATTATCTCTCAAGACTTTCCTCGATGGTAAATACTTACCTAGCCTCGCTCTAGCAAGCAAATCACTTGTTTCAACACCACCATTTCGTATATTTTCGATGTATTTCAATAGGCTATCCTTGATTTCTTCTGGAGATTTATCATCCCAAATATCAAACAACGCATTTAGTTGAATACCGCGTCCTACAGGAGAAGTATTTGCGTGCTTAGCCTCCAAGCCCTGTATCTTCATTCGGTCCTCTACGGCCTCCTCAGCAACCTTAAAACCAACCTCTGGCATCCAAACTACCCTACCACCGTATCTGTTACGCCTTGGTAAGTAGAATCTATCCATCAACATCTCACAATCGACAATCATAGCATCAGATTTAAGATCCTTCTGCATCATTTTTGTCAAGTAATCACCCAATGCCTTAGCCTGCTCGACACATTCTTCTGTAGAAAGATCATCTCCCATCTTTACAAAGATGGAATCAGTGTGTCCATAGATTACTTTGTAGCCTAATTCCTCAGAAGCACGCATAATAGCCATCAAAGAGTCTCTTCCAAACTTGGTAATAGTCCTAGCAATATCCATATCGCCCCAAGAAAAGCCTTTCAGAGCCATTAGACCATAGAATGTGGCTCTCAAACGCTTGACAGTTTTTTGTGCATCATCCCACTTTCTAAATCCGTTGGAAGTTTTACCATGCTTTTCACCCGCAGCATCTCTTCGTGCCTTGTAATCGTCCCTCAATTCGTCTAATTCTATGACTGAGGCAGGTAGAATGCCCATTGGGCTTCTTCTAAATCGGCAACCATCACCAATAATATCATCAAGTTCTTCGTCACCTGGCTTTACTTTGGTTTCAAAACTACAATTGGCGGCTATCATACATGAAGGGTACAGACCTGCGAAATCTAAAATCGCTACATTCTTGTGTAAACCAACAGAATCTAACTCTTCTGGATCCAAAACAATCGCACCTTTGAGCCCTGCATCATCTGCTGAGCCGCCATAATGACCAGTCTTTTGCTTGAAGTTTGCTTTTCGCATGAAATACACACGCGCATAGTAGGACCCATAGAATGTACTATCGAATTTACACTTCGCTAGACGCTGTAGAGCCATTTGACCATTAACTAGGTTATACTTATCTTCGATATCAACCATTAATTGTACGTCTCGGAAGTTATAATATAGATAATCGTTCAAGAATTTGTGATAATCTTGGTCATAGAAGTCAGGTCTGAACTCAGTCTTGCCTCGACCAAACAGTTTTTGACCAACTATGTCTAATTTATTGGAAGGAAGATTAGTAGATTTAGAGTCACGATATACTCTCTCAAACAATCTATCAAGAGCAATAACGATTCTACCTCTAATTGGCTGGTTTGTCCACCTGTATTGATCCTTGTGCCACTTAGAAGGGGGATCAACATGACGGTTTTTACCTAATGATGAAGGTGATAGTTTATCTGCACCGATACCAAGAGACTCTAGTCGAGCATATAGTGTAGGTAAATCGTAGAAACCCATACCCCATGCTAGCAAAATATCAGGGTCTATGTTATCCAACCATGCTACAAAGTCCTGTAACATCATAAATTCGTTAGGGAAATCCCTAATCTCAACGTCCAAACCGTCAAATTTCATCATTTTTTTAGGGGTAACTTGTGTAAAACCAGTTAAAACCTCACTGCTTTGGGGGTGCTGGGTCCACAAAACGTACGTATTAGTATAGTTATCATAGCACCCAATTACATTAATCATCTGCCAATCTGCCCAGATAACGTTCCTTGAGCGTATATCTTTAGGTCCACTGCTTTGACGACTGTATTGTAGTGCCTCTAAATCGATAAACACCTTTCTAGGCTCATATTCTGGCAACTCATTTAGGTTATCTATGAGGTATCTATCCTCATAAGGCACATCACCTTCATACGAACCACTGTATTCCTTCGTGAATTTCTTCAACATGGAAGGTGAACCGAAGGTAACCTTCCATAGAGCCGCACCATCTGCTGCATAGGCATCAACATCACGGTCTACGGTAGTATGTCTATACTCACCTTCTATATGCCCTGCTAATATAGAAGGGTCAACCTTCGTCTTGGTCTCTCTAGATTTAACATGGTTTGGGTTAATGTAAAGATATGGATAGAAATCCGTGACAGTTTTCTCTGTCCTCTCCCAATGACCGAGATCGTTCTTCTCACGCCATCGCAAAATCAACTCATTTGAGGGCCAATTGTTGTCTACGCCTGTACTAATAATCACTTAATCGCCTCCACAATTTGGAATCTGTTGCACCCAGCAAAGCAATGAATCACCATTTCTTCTGGATTGAAGCGGAAATGGTTAGAATCAGAGTCCCTATTATCTTTAGCGCATGAAGGACACCGACCAGTATAGAACCCGTCATGCCCTGGACCCCTAATATTCTCTACGCAGGCGAGGATAGTATCTACATCTAACCCGTCTGTTTCCTTATCCCAGTTGATTTCGGTAGTTTTCTTTCGATAAACCTCAGTTTCCGGTGGGAAACCAGTCTCAGAAGCACGCAATAGAGCCTGAAATGCCTTTAGTTTGTGTGCAGTGCGGAAGTAAACTTCTCCCTTATACACGTCTTGATTAACGAGTGCAAATTCCTTGGAGGAAGATACGCCTGCATCCCTCAATAATTTGAGGTAATCTAGAACTGGAATCTCTTTCTTACTGATGCCCATAGACTTACTCTGTGACTCTGAGGTTTATAGTCATAACTATGTTTGGCTTAATTCATCGACCACTTGACCAACAAAACTGGTGGTAAGAATATAGAACTCTGTGGCCTTGGTTAAGCACTCTGAACAGATGACAAATTTCCCATAGTTCATACTAATAGGGGCATTCTTTTCGGGGTTATTACACCCTTTTACTTGGCATTTCCGAGCCATCAGTCCCACTCCCAGTCTCTCAGCCCATACGCGTAACCGAAGATTGAATCCATCGCCAATCCTAGGTAGTACATACCATACACAAGCGAAAAGGAAAGCAAGGCAAGGCCCAAGACTGCCTTCACAGCCTCAATCATTCCTCCTCCTCCGTAATCCAATAATAGCGATTAACATCACCAACTCTAGTTGCAGAAAAGCCAGAACGCTTCATCCAATAAGCGAAAGTCCTAGCAGACTTACGCCATTGTTCGTTTCTCCGATCATTATGTGTACGACCTAGTAGGTAGTTATACCCAGATTCAGCCGTCAGACCATCGTGCAGATAAGGATGTTCTAGTAGAATCTTGAGAATAATACCGTCTCGCTCACTCAGAGCCTTCGCCATCGGCTCCAGCCTCGTCTTCGTCACCAGTAACAACATCTACAGCATCTTCTACAATGTCCGCAGCGCCGTCTACGACGTCTTCTGCGACATCTGCAGTGGTTGTGACTACTGATGCGGCTGCACCGACTACGGCACCTGTAGCGGCGGCAGTAGTATCTACTACAGTAGCCCCGACACGCGCAGTACTCTTTGCGATATCCTTTAGGATGCTTCCTTTACCGATTTTCTCATCAGCATCTATGTCTCTTAGTGCCTCTGGCACACCCTTATTCAGTATTTGAAGAAGTATGATCCACGACTGTGCGCGGGATACCGGCGGAAATCCGGCATTTTTCATAATCGTGGCAGGTATTGCCAATAATTCATCGTGGGTTCTCTTTCCGAAGTGATTTTGCACTTCTGAGACCCAACCCTCTTCTACTAAAACGACCTCATCGATCGCTTTGCGGACGTATCCGACTTGCTTTCCATTGTATAGGTAGTACTTTCCCATGACATCTCGACACTTCCACTGATATTTAACTATTCTTTGCGTCGCACGCTGTTAAATTGACGGATTCTAGCATCTTTTTTTGGTCGTTTGTACTTCTTTGGCGTGTTGTAAACGTAAGCAACAATCTCTACTGCTTTAGCCTCAGTAAAGTCCTCATGTATGAGCCTAGCGTGATATTTAGCATCCTCTGGACCAAATAATTCCTCTAGTAAATGAGTGGTCACAGGACGTTTATTCTTGAAGATAAACCAACCATCATCAGTGTTTATTTCTAACACAGCATCTGGCTCATCTTCTTCTGAGATTTGAGCAAGATAATTGACCCATTCTCGTCGCATAGCAAACTGTCGATTATTGGACATCGTTAAAAGCACCCCGGTCTCGCAGTTCTTCCAGTTCAGTAGTATGCTTAAACAATTCTTTGGCTAAGGCTCTTGCTTCATGTGGAAGTAATCTGGCGATCATGGTACTTTTTGTGTTCGTTATTTCTAATAAGACTGTGCTACCGTAAACTATGTCACCGCGCTTACATGAACAATCTTCACACATACAGTCGTCTATGTGTACCATAACGCCCTTTTCGGTATTAGGAGCCGTTATATTCGGCATTATGATGGTGTTGAGTATGCTAACGATGCCATCAGAGTCAATCGGGTCGTCTGTTAGCACAGATCATCGTAGACTGCTTCTTCCTTATTAGTCATTCTAATCATCTGTGGAAATGGTAACATGATTTCCAAATCATTAACTAGCGAAGATCTAATAGATACTCCAGATTCATCCTTATCTTCCTCTATTAATACCATATAGTATATCTTACTCTCATATTCTAGATCTGCTATAGAGTATATCTCATTATTCTGATTTTGAAT
>Ga0315316_10004480_pt1 | contig 10209 bp, 20 predicted proteins | sample M160m3416metaG_FD_203702 | JGI IMG/M metagenome (GOLD analysis project Ga0315316, IMG submission 203702) | Ammonia-oxidizing marine archaeal communities from Monterey Bay, California, United States - M1 60m 3416 | ecosystem: Environmental > Aquatic > Marine > Intertidal zone | place: USA... | reverse complement strand
AAATCTGAACTCAAATGAGCATATGGATAAAGTAAAAGTTTTGAGCAACCAATTTTTTTCATTGATTCTTTAATTTGTGAAATTGCGTCTCTTGCAACATCTTCTGTATCATCTTTTTCTACGGCAGTAAAGCAGACCACCACTTCATTAAGAGATACAAGTTTGGGATCAATCTCTTCGGCAGATTTTATCTCTTTTTTTGTTGGCTCGTATGAGATATTATCACAGTGTAATTGTAAGATTCTCATTAATTCATGCCCCTTTAATTTTGATTAAAGTGTTCTGATGAGATTGAATGGTCTGGTGATACAATCAAACCCCATTGTTTAGGAGATGGAATCTTTTGAGGATATTTTCCAGAATGTTCATTTGGATAAGTCATAACATCATCTCCATCAAAGACCTGTATATTCAGTCATATTATGTGTAGACTACCATCTCACTTATAATTTTCTTTAACTTCACTAATTACTATGAAAGCAAAAAAAGACAAAGAACACAAACATTTCGTAAATGATGATCCTACAAAATTTGACCCAGAACAAATAAAGGACTTAGCAAAAGAAGCAATAAAGAAATTCAAATCATTGAACAGTTAACTAAATCCTGCACCAAATTCATCGCCTTTGGTTAAGGGATCAATATCTTTAGCATTTTTCATTGCAATATATAAAAATGATTCATTCACCACTTCTTCTGTATTTGAAATATCTACACCTAAACTAATTGCAAATTTTTGGAGATACTCAATTACATCAGGTGTAGTATCAATACATGAGATTTTTTCATTATTAATTTTTGATGCAATCTTTTCTATATACTGATTGCGAGTGTTGTCATCCAACAAAAATTAGTGAATTAACTGTGTATTAAATAATCATAATTCATTTTCATCATGCCCAACAACGTGTTTTTCACAATAATAAAGATCATTCATGTTACAATAATAAGAACAGTTATCATCACATAATGCACATTTATGTTTATAATCGTCATTACACAATTTATAATGATAATTTTGGCTTCTCATTTTTTTTCAAGTTTATTTTTTAGTGAAATTAAACTACGAATTATCAATCCAGATAAACCCAGATTTTGTATCAACATAGTTGCAGATTCGTTTAATGCATTATCACCTCTATAACCTTCATCATATAGAATTTCAATCATTCCATGATCTGTATCAATTAATGCAGTAATAATTGAATATTCACCCAAGGTTTGATCTTTTTTGGTCTTGTACTGTAGTAATTCAATTTGTTTAATCACTATACCATCTTGAGAAATTTCTCCATCAGAAAAGATCAGTGTATGATTATCAGGTTTTCGTTCAATTCTTTTTGAATCAGGAATATCAACAAATTTCATAATCGAAAATAGATTACAGTCATATTAAAACAAATGAAAACTTTATTACACATTTAGTTATGAATCTCTTTTGTTATGGACTATGGCAAATTATGTAACGAATTGTTGGAATCTAATGAAAAAATTAGATATGTAGGCGTCTATAATTCCTTTAGCGGAGATGTTTATGAAAAAATGCAGAATGGTACAGTACGTCATTTTGATAAGGATCAGACTAAAAAATCCATGACACAGGCAATTATGAGATGGAAAACAAGAAAACAGTTTTCAGCAGAAATTGGTGAACCTAAATTTGCAATGACCAAATATGAAAAAGTAAATCGGATTACAATGGCGTGTGGTAAAGATGGATTGTTGATGTTCAGTACAGAAGTTGATGTACATTTGTGTGACATAATTGATGATGTGACAACTATGGTAAAACAATATGTTAGCGAATCGGAACATGATGATGGTTCACGAAATATTAGAACCTAAAAGCTTATTTTACTTACAATCTAAATTTTTGTGTGAATCATCACCATTTTGAAGGAAAAGATATCCCTCACATCAAACTGGATTCTAAAACAACAGTTAAAGAACTTATAGAAATTTATGCAAATTCAGGTTTTAATGCAAGACAATTAGGAGAGGCAGCAAAATTATACCAAAAAATGATTCATGATAATGCAACAATTTGTTTAACAGTTGCAGGTGCAATGACGCCTGTTGGATTTGGGGGAATTATCAAGACATTATTAGAAAAAGGATTTGTAGATTGGATCGTTACAACTGGAGCAAATGTTTACCATGAAGATCATTTTGCATGGGGATTACCTATAAAACAAGGACATTTTGAAGTAGACGACAATATTCTGTATGAAAAAGAAATTGTTAGAATCCGAGATGTGTATGTAAAATATTATGAAACACTTGAACTGCAGGACAATATTATTCAGAATATTTTCAAAGATAAAATATCACAAGAGCCATTCACTACAGCCGAATTTTGTAATATTTTAGGTAAGATTAGTAAAGAAAAATCAAAATTTCCTGAAAAAAGTTTCCTTACTACCGCCTATGATTTAGATGTGCCAGTATACGTATCTACACTAAAAGATTCATCTCTTGCGTTGAACTTAGCAGTTCACAGATTAAAGAATCAGCCATTCAACTTGGATTTTGTCAGAGAGATTATTGAACAGGCAGCCATAGTTTATAATTCAAAAAAATCTGGAATTTTAGAATTAGGTGGAGGAGTACCAAAAAATACTGCACAACAAACAGGTCCATTATTAGATCAAATTTTAAGAAAAGATCATGGAGGACAAAATTATATTATTCAGATTACAGATGCAAGACCAGATACAGGAGGATTATCAGGTGCAACACTACAAGAAGGTAAAAGTTGGGGAAAAGTTCATGACTCACATGAAGATTTGATTACAGTTTATACAGATTCAACAATTGCATTTCCAATGCTAGCACTTTATGCACTGGGAAATGAGGAGCCACGAGAACCAAAAAGAATTTACAAAAATTTAGGCAAATATTATGATTCATTACAAAAATCAGCCATTAACATTCCAGAGAAATTTACAGATATTTTGAAAAATGCAGATATTAATGTGGATTAGGATTTTTTGTTAGCTTTTCTTCTTGCGGCTTTTTGATCTGCAAATCGTGCATGTTTTCCATCTTTTCTTTTACCCATGTTAAGTCAAAAAATCTTTTTCAATGTAAATGATTCGGTATGTAAAAAATTAAAAAGCCATATTTTTGAGAGTATGTATGGATAAGACATTTGTAATCATAATTATCGCAGTAGTTGTCATAGGATTTTCGTCATCAGCGTATCTGTTTAGTGGATCAGAAATTTCCATAAAAAGTCCAATTTCAATTGAAACCCAAAGTAATAATCACGTTATTGATGAGATAGAGCAGTGCATAGAACAGAATTTAGCTGGAGGTTCAGTTACATTGAATTCCTTTAATGCAAATATGTTGTTGACCTTAAAAAAAGCAGCAAGTGAAGTTGAAAGTGATAAAGAATTAAATGAAATTAGAGAAAGACTTCATAGTTTAACAGACTGTAAACCTAACAATCAAGGATTCACACCATAAATCAATCACGGTCATATCTGGCACGTTCTAAAGAACGGTCATCTTTTGTTGCTTTTTTCCATTCTTTGTAATGTTCTTTACATAGCCCAGATTTTTTCCCACTTGAATCAAGACGCAATCCAGCATCTTGAACTTTTTTGGTATTTAGTGAACGTACTGCAGGATTATCACATCCATCCACATTACAAGTAGAACCTTTTGAAACAATACCCATTGTTTAGTTTACAATTAAACCGTTAATAAAGTTGAAAAAAGGAATTTTTTTGTTCGTTTATAAATAGGAATTAAAGTTGAACAATTATGGGAAGTAAGAACAAATCCGTATCATCAAGTGAGAAATCACAAGGCGGTAAAGATAAAGCAAAAAAAGATAAGAAAGATCATTCAGAAAAGAAAGATGTTGCCGTATTCATAAATGAAAACGATGCAAGCAAGATAATCAAGTCATCAAAAGTAATTACAATTCAAGATTTAGCAAAACAAGCAAATGTGAAAATTTCAACTGCAAATGCATTTCTTAAAAAAGCACTATCAGATGGAACTGTAAAAAAAGTGGGCGGTTTCAGTGGACATTATATTTATCAACCAGTATCACAATAGATAGAAACTTCATCCCCAGATTCAGATTTTAATAATTCTTCAGGATTATCTAAGATTTTTCCAATTGGGATTAAATCCTTTCCAACTTTAGTATCTTTATGAAAAAAACAAAATGCATGACCGACAGATAAAAATGCAATATCGCCTTTTTTGAATTCTTTTCTAGTTCTTTCTCCTCCAGATTCAATATGTGATTCAACATATACACCACCATTACCAAGCATGTGAATTGTACCAGATACGGGTAATGAGCGATTAATTATCCCAACTAATGATGGTGAAAGATGACGTTTTAATTCACATTTAATTTTAAATTTTCCAATTACCTCCATAATTACATACGATTTTGAGACAGATCCACCATCCATAAGAAACGAAAATGTTTGGATTATATATTGGCATTTTTCAATTAGTTTACTTGTCAGACCCTGAAGAAACGCCAATTACAACTGAAGAAAAAGAAGAAGAACCTGCACCTCTAATAAAAGAGGCTACAGTTGATGAGATAATTACTCCAGAAACTGGAGAAATTGATCCAGATGCAGAAGTTAGCGTTCATGCAACAATGGAAAAAGCAATAGAAATGTATAGGAAAATCAAGGTAGGAAAAAGCGAATTAACAGAAAAAGAACTAGACACATTAGATAAAGAATGTGAAGTGATTAGACAACGTCAAATTATTGATGTGGACACACAACATGATGTGGTAGAACTTACAGGAGATGGAAAAGTATTGATGGGACCGCCTACATTAACAAGATTTGAAAAAGCAAGAATTATGGGAGCAAGAGCGTTACAATTATCGTTAGGAGCACCGCCTTTCATAGACATACCAGTCAATGCTGCAACATCACTTGACATCTCAATGAAAGAATTAGAAAAAAGAGTGATACCAATAACAATTAGACGTGTTTTACCAAATGGAGATTATCAAAATATCCCATTATTTGATTTCAAAGAATAGACCTATCGTCTATAAAATTTAAAAGAAGTTCAATTAAAATTAAAATTAAGATGGAATTAGAAGTTAAACGATCAGGAAATAATATGAATGATGCATATTTCATAAAAAATCAATCAGTGATGATAGAAGCCGTAGACGTGTTAACACAGCTGTCAGCTAACAAAAGAGTAGTTTTAATTGCAAAAGGGGATTTAATTCCAAATGCAGTTGCAATTGCAAACATTGTTACAGAAAATATGTTGAAGGGAAATTCATCGATTCAAGATATTAAATTAGATAGCGTTATTTCAGAAAATGACGGACAAATGACTTCCAATATAGAAATTACATTAATAAAAAATTAATATACACTGCCAGGACCTTTTAGAAGCATATTTTCACATTCTTTGCATATTGCTTCATCAATATCAGATTCCAGATTATGGTGTATATCACAAATTAGAAGACTAGTCTTGATATAATTACATAGACCGATGAATTTGGATAAACTTGATGGCGAGTACGCCATATCAGATGAAAGATCAGTGGATATCTCATTAATCATTTCAGATACTTGTTTTTCTGCAGTTAATTTTTTAATTAATTCAGGATCACCTCTAGTTCCACGGATGTAATTACTAATTGCAGCTTGTGTGACCCCTAACATTTTTGAGATCTCATCTTCCCGAACATTATGGTTTTCAGCTAAATTTTTTGCAAGTATTGCACGAAGTGCCGGAATTAATGTCTTAGACTCAATTTCTGCTGGGAGTAACATATTGTATTGTAAAGGAATTACCTTATAAGTTCCGCTGAAATTAGGCAGAACTATCTTTTAATGAATTAACAAATGTTATTTGAAATTAAATTCTAATCAAGTAATGGAATCAGTGAAGGATCAATGTAGACGGGTGTTACAAAATTCAATTGCAGAATGTGAATCAAATTGGATTGCATTATCAGGTGGACTAGATAGCAGCATACTAGCAAATTTGATAAAAGATCAAAAGCCACAAGCAATAACTATCATTACAAAAGATTTTTTGGGAACAGATCTTACCTACTCACAGATCATAGCTAAACACACAGGGATATCACTATCATTAATTCATGTAGAGATGAATGAAGTACTAGATTCCATAAATGAGACAATTAAAATTTTAGGTAATTTTAACGACATTGAAATACGTAATTCAGTAGTACCTTACATCTACCTAAATTCATTAAAGAAGAAAGGAGTTAATTCAGTCATTACCGGAGATGGTGCAGATGAAGTGTTTGCAGGATATAATTTTCTTTTAAAAAAATCAGAGGAAGAACTTGATGAAGAATTGAAGAGGATTAAAAGGATCATGCATTTTCCATCAAAAGATATTGCCAAATCATTAAACATGAAAGTGGAAACTCCATTTTTGAATGATGATGTCATAAAGTTTTCAGACACAATTCCAATATCAAAGAAAATAAATTTTAAAGAGGAGAAGAAATTTGGAAAGTGGATTCTTAGAGAAGCATTTGAAAAAGAACTCCCAAAGAATATTGTTTGGAGAGAAAAATCTCCCATGCAAGATGGTTCAGGAACCGTAAATCTTACAGAGTTATTTAATGCAATAATTACTGATGAGATATTTTCACACAAAAAAACAAAAATTTTAGAAGAAGATGGAATATACATCAGAACCAAAGAATCATTACACTACTATGAATGCTTTAGAAAGTCAAACATGGTTACAAGTTCAAATTCGGATAAAAAATGCCCAGATTGTAATTATGATATAAGAGTGGATTCAAAATTTTGCAGAATGTGCGGAAAATTTCCCATCATCTAGATTTTTTGGACCATTTTTTTGGTTTTTTGATAAAGATCTTTTTACATCCATCACAACAAAAATGATATTTTTTAGAATTATGTTCATGTGTGACTGACAATTCTTCATCAAATTCAAGACCACAAACAGGATCAGTAACCTTCATAATTTTTTCCAATGTGAGTCGTATTTCTATTTATCTAAAGAGGTAGAACTGATAAATCATAAGACCGTCTTATATGGAAAAAAATGAATCCATTACATGAAAAAACTTTTTGGTATATGCCGCAATTGTGAAAAACAAGAGTTATTCATGACAGAATACGACTGTCTCAAAATTCCTATGAATGTAAAAAATTGGATTGTTTGTAAAAATTGTGATTATATGATACAAATTGAAAAATTAAAGAACATGTTGTGTTGTGTGTAATTAAGAAACTAATTTTTTTACAAATTCATCATATTCGGATTTACTCATAGATTTAGTTTTCATTACTTCCAAATTCTCATCTACATGTTGACTAGATTTTTGTCCTATTAATGGAGAGAGTACACCAGGAGTTGAACGAATGAATTGTAAAAGTCCAACTGAAGGAGTCACATCTGTAAAAATAGGTTTTGATTTTGCCCATTCTACTAATTTACCTTGCATTAAAGGAACACTTGTGAAAACACCTATTCCCAATTCAAGTGATGTGTCTAAAATTGATTTTTGTTTGTTGTTTACTGTTTGATTTTTTAGCAACATTGCTTGATCAAGATGTAAATTGAAAGGAAGTTGTATGAATCTAAAACCATGATCATTCCCACCTACATCTTGTGCAATTTTTACAACATCTTCCAATGATAAGAACAGTGAATTGTCAGGAGATGTTCTAAAACAGTCCCATGTTGCCATTCCATAGAATCTAATTTTACCTTGTTTTCTTTTTGTTTCATAAAATTCAAACACCTTTTTTAGATTTACCAAAAAATCAGATTTAGACATTTCAGGATGGCCTTCTACAGCATTGTGCAGATACATTAGATCAATACAATCTAAACCAAGATTTTTCAAACTTCTTTCAAGTTGATCCTCAAGATATGGAATGGTCATACAATGATATCCAGATGAAATATCACCTTCTTTGACAATTCCAGATTTACCAAATTCTCTCATTACATATTGCATAAAGTCTTCTTGAATATCTCCATCATTAGTGACATACCCATTTTTTGTACAGATGAAGATTTGTTCTCTTTTTATTAGATTTTCAGTAATTAATTCAGACAATGCTTTGCCAACACTTCGCTCAGATTTTTGTGCACGATAATTTATTGCAGTATCAATTACATTTACACCAGATAAAATTGATTTTTTTACTGCCTCAGTTACCATTTTATCAGTTTGTGAATCAGTGTCACCAAGATATGTTCCGATACCAACATTTGATAGATGTAGGTTTTGGATTGAATTATAATTTTCGATAAGAAACTTTTCAGAGAATTTTTTTGTTTCTTCAGATGTTGCATGACCAGAAATCATTATAAATCAAGTCAGATGTTATTACTTAAAATCCTATCAAAAATGATACAACAAATAGTACCCCGGCAATTCTACTAAAGTAAAGCGTATTTGTCATGGAACTGATTAGCATATTCTCAGATTTTTCAGAATCTTTCAGATGCCATATTGCCAGGATTAAGAATGGCTTAGCTAAAAGAACGATTAGGCTATACACAGGAAATAACTCAGTTATGACTCCAAAAATAATTACACCATATGTCAGTATTGGAAAAATTAAGAATGTTTTGACTGAATTTGATTTTCCAAAAATAATTATTAGAGTTCGTCTACCTTTTTCTTTATCAATATCATGATCAGGAATTGATGTTACAAACAAGACTAGTGAAGAAAGTAATCCTACAACAATTCCTGCAAAAATTGAGAAATCATCAATACCTTGTGATTGAATAAAAAATGTTCCAATTACAATAAGTGTTCCTTTTATTGTGACAAAGACTTCAGCAAGCCCCCAGTTTACAATTTTTGTAGAATAGAAATAAACAGAAAGAATGGCAAATCCTAGAATCACCCCAATTATAATTCCAAATATAATGATAAAGTAGATTCCAATAATTGAACCAAGAATTAGAAACCCAATTCCAGCTAAATAAACCGATTTTGGTTTAAGTAATCCTTCAGGCAATACGCCAGTTCCACCGCTCATTTTGGTTCTTTTAGTTTTTGTGTCTATGCCACGTTTGAAATCCCAATAATCATTTAGTAAATCAACACTAGCATGTAGAGAAATTACACCTGCAAATGTCAATAACGCATGAAAGATATCAATCGATGATCCAGTATACCATGCAAGAGAAAGTCCTAAAGATACAGCAATAACAGATGCTAAAAGAAATTTTATTCTTATTGCGCGTAACCAAACAGAGAACATTAGATTAGTGACTCTGCATTAACACTTACAGGTTTTCGTCCATTGAACCCAGAATCCTTTTCATGCCAGAATTTTATTTCTGTTTCCCCATCCTTCCAACAAAGCCATACGTCTTCATCAAATCTTTTTGAAGGAAAATCTAAAAGGCCCTGTTCCAATCCTTTCATTACAACCCCAATTTCTTCTAAATCTTCAATGCTTTTATAAAATTTTGATAATTCTTCATTCAATTTCTGTTTTAAAACAACATAATTTTCAAATGTATTATTATCGGATAATGTAACTTGCAGTTCTTGTTCTGCTTTAATTATTTCATTTTTTTGTTTTTTGATATTATCATATTTTTGTATTACAAGAGGCAATACTTCATTTGCAGTCTGCACCGTGAAATATTTGAACAATATCCAAATGAGTGAATTGTTTAATTAAAAGATATCTTGATGCAATTACTTATTTATTCAAAAATAATGAGAAATGTATGAGTGGGGAAGAGCAATTACAGGCAATTGTTGATAAAACAATTGAAAATGCAATAATGAATTTAGATAATTATCAAAATGAGGTGAATACTAGCAATGATGTTTTGAAAGTTAAAGAAATTAAAGAATATGTTTTTGGATTAATAATGGGTCAAGTGTTGTTAGGAGGAATATCAGCACTTGCACAAATGAAAGGGGGAAAGGAAATGCCAACACCCCAAGAGCAAACAAAAATTAGAGATATGGTGTATAAACGGGTACCACAAATTAGAGAAAGGATTTTTGAACAATAATGGTACAAAAAGTAAAATGCTCACATATTTTAGTTGAGAAACAAAGTCAAGCTGTACAGATACTAGAAGAAATTAAGAAAGGGAAAAAATTTGGAACAGTCGCTAGAGAAATTTCTACATGCCCAAGTAGAAAAAAAGATGGAGATTTAGGATATTTTACAAAAGGGCAAATGGTAAAAG
>Ga0315316_10004477_pt1 | contig 10212 bp, 6 predicted proteins | sample M160m3416metaG_FD_203702 | JGI IMG/M metagenome (GOLD analysis project Ga0315316, IMG submission 203702) | Ammonia-oxidizing marine archaeal communities from Monterey Bay, California, United States - M1 60m 3416 | ecosystem: Environmental > Aquatic > Marine > Intertidal zone | place: USA... | reverse complement strand
GACCGGCTCACCAGGAGATCTTCCACCTCCGTTATGGAGAGAGCCACTCGATCCGTGCGATCGCCGATCAAGTGGGCAAATCGAACGAGGCCGTCAAAGTGAGCCTGCGACGCAGCCGCGCCGTGCTCGCCGACCAGGTCCCCGAGCTTTCCACCGTACTCGAGAACGTCGCCCAGTCGGCTTGAACGAGGTGCCCCGGGCGGGGAGACGGTACCGCTGACTGCGGCCCTCCGAGGTCGTCTCTCGGCGATTGGGACAGCTCGTCTCTTTCGAGCGCTTCGTTCGCGCGCCCGCGTGGGGTCCTTCAAGCCAGCCCGCCGCGCAACAAGGGGAGAGATCGCTCGCTGCCCATGGCGATGAGCAGGGTCGACAGCTTGGGGCCCTTCTCTCGGCCAATCAGGAGGTCGTAGGCGTAGGGGTAGAACTCCTTGGCCGTCAGCGAGGTCCCGTCACAGAGCACTTTCAGGTGCGGGATCAGCGCGTCCTCCCCGATCGTGGGATCCCCCTCGAGAATCGCGACGAGGCGCGCAAGGATCTCGAGCGGCGCGTCTACCAGCACTTCCTTGCTCGGCTCCTTTCGAATCCGATAACAGAACTCCTCCGGCGCATATGCCTCGATCCAGCGCCAAACCCGCGGCGCGCGGACCCGGAAGCGCTCCCGCTCGGCCTGCGTCGAGATCTCGCCCAGCGACTCGTAGTAGGCGAGCGTCTTCTCGAAATCGCCGTCGTAGATCTGAAGGATCATCGAGAGAGGTCGAAAGGAGGGGACGCTCACCGGGGCGTCCCCGGGCTGGATGCGGCCCGCAGAGGCGCTCGAGAGCTCGATCGTCCGACGGACGATCTGCCTTTTCTTGTCCTTCTTGCTGCCATCATCCGGGCTGTGGGCGGTCGCGATCGCCCGATCGAAGTCCTCGTAGAGCTTGATCACGTCGAGGTCGAAGCTGATCTGGAACTCGGAGTTGGGCCTTTGGCTCGCGAAGATCCAGCGCAGCATCTCGGGCTCGTAGATCTCCAAACAGTCGGCCACGGTCACGGCCTCCCCGGCAGAACTCGAGATCTTGCCACCCCGACCCTTGATCCGGACGAAATCGTAGGGGACGTACTCCGGCGCCCAGCCTTCATACACGGCCCCGACGATCTTTTGCGCCGTGTCGTAGCTCCCCCCCGCCGAGCTGTGGTCCTTGCCACCGGGCTCGAAGCAGACGCCCTCGAAGGCCCAACGCATCGGCCAATCGATTCTCCAAGGCAGCTTCACGTCGCCGCCTTCGCGCAAATCCACGTTGGTCTGGCCTGAACAGTCTCGGCACGTCATCTCGACCTGCCACTCACCATCCCACGCAAAATCGATCGCGTCCCGGCCGCATTCGCCACAGAAACCCGCCAAGGGCAGCCAATCCGCCTCCAGGGGCTCGGTCCGAAACTCATCCAAGATGCCCCGAATCAGGTCCTTCGACTCGAGCGCTCGGCGGATCCCCTCGGCGTAGCGTCCGGCGCGATAGGCGCGCGACTGGCGGATGAACTCCGGGGCGATCCCCAACGGCGCGAGGCTCGATTCGAAATCCGCAATGTGGTGGCTCGCGTAGGAGTCCGTGCCCTCGTCGGCGTTGGGGTCGGCGTTGGGGTCGGCGTAGGGGTCCGGTACGTCTGCGACGCTTCGGCGCAGATTTTCGGCCAGCATTCCAGGCTCCGGGGCGTCCGAGGGCACCTTGCGAAACACGTCGAAATCATCCCAGGAATAGATGAATCGGACCTCCACGTCCTGGTCGCGGAGCGCCCGCGCGACGAGATCGACCGTCATCACCTCACGGAAGTTGCCGACGTGGACCACACCCGACGGCGTGATCCCCGCTGCCACCACGACGGGTCGCACACCGGGGTGGGCCGCCAGGACCCGCCGTGCCGCGATGTCCGCCCAATGCGAGTAATAGGGGTCGAAGTCCTGCGATCCCATGCCTTCCCGGGCCCTCCGAGCCGCGGAGTTTGATCGGGGTGAGGGGCCCGCGCAAGGGCGAAGGGCTAGGACCGCTCCGGCAGGACCACGATATCGGATTGCCAGCCCTCCAAAGAGAGCCGTTCGGCGACCGCGGCCGCGTCGACCATCGAGTCGAGAGAGGTCACATAGACATCGTAATAGTCTGCTCCTGACGATGACCAATGGTGGGTCAGCGTCTCGTAGCCACGCAGCGACAGGCTCTCCCCGATTGCTTCGGCGTCGTCCTGCCGAAGCCGAGTCGTGACGCGCACCCCGTAGGGTGAGCCCGAGGAGCTGGGCAGCCCGCCGACTCGTGCGCTGCGGCGCTCGAAGGCGAGGCGACGCCGAATCGTGTCGGCAACCAGTTCGCTGGGATTCGACACCCTGCGTACCCGTGCCGCGATAATCAGCCGAACCGCATCCACCCTGGAGCCCTCGCTCCGAAAGAGCCAACCCAGCAGGGGGAGATCCTGTAGCAGGGGCACGCCCGACCGGGCGCGGGTCTCCGTTTGCCCATTGTCGACCGCCAGGACTGCGCTCTCTCCGTCGTCGAGCCTTGCGCTGACGACGAGGCGCTTCTCCAAAAAGCTTGGCCCGACGACGGTTGGGTCGCCGGCGATCCCAGCCCGAGTCTCGTCGATCGAGGAGATCTCGATCTCGAGGTCCAGCTGGATCTTCCCCTGCGTCCCAGCGCGCGCCTCGAAAGCCAGACGCGTGCCGATGTCCTGTCGGTCAAAGCGCGTCGTGACCGAGAGTTGCGGGATGCCGCCAGCCCCGTCGGCGACTGAATTATCCTGTACGGGGATCGGGATATTGTCTCCGACAAAGATCTCGTGTTCCTCCCCCGCGGTCACGATCAGGCTCGGCTGAATGAGGACCTCGTTGGTGGCCTCGAAATCGACGGCCGCGATCGTCCCGGTCTGCAAAATCGGGACAGTCACCGGGATGCCCCCCTGCGAAGTCTCGAAGGAAACGCCGCTGTCGCGCTGGACCCGTCCAAAGAAGGCCGGCTCCACACCCGATGGCAAGCCCGGCGAGCTCGTCACGACGCCAAAGAGATCGTTCGTGTCCGAACCCGCCGCAAAGGGCAGCTGGAAGCCAAACGAGAGGCCGTAGGCCTCTGGTGTACGGATTTCGGAGACCGTGATGTCGACTGCGAGCAGCTGAGGTGGCACATCGAGGAGCTCAAGGACTTCCCGAATCGCGACCTGTGTGTCCGCCGCGCCTCGCACGACCAGCGAGCGGGTGGGCGCATCGACCGCGATCGAGTAATTCGCTCCATCGAGCGCCACCGCAGCGCCTCGCCCAATGCTTCCGCCGCCCCGGTTCGGTTCGGCGAGTGCCCGAATCAGCTCCGCGACCTCCTCGGGATCCCGGTGCAGAACACGCAGGATCCGGATCGAACCGCCGCTCTGGACCGGCTCATCGACCTGTTCGAGAAACGCCAGCACCCGAGCCACACCGACGGGCCCCCCCCGAATCGCCAGGCTATTGGTACGGACATCACTCCACACCTGCACGCGAGAGAGCGCGACGTCCCCGGCCTCCAAGAAGCCCTCGACGAGCGCCTCGACGTCCTCGACATCGCGGTAGCGGAGCGTTCGGATCCGCAGTCCACGCTCTTCGACCTGGTCGAGCTCTCCGGCCAGATCGGTGAGGCGGGCGATCGCCTGTTCGGCCCCGCTTGCAATCAAGCTGTTGGTCTCTGCATACGGAACGAGCTGCACGCGGCTCCCCGAGAGGGGCTCGAGCACCTTGAGCACATCCTGATGGTCTGCGACCCGAAGCGGGATCAGCGTCGTGACGAAGGAGTCGCTGTCGGTGCCAGGCTTCAACCGAAAGGGCGCCTCCCCGACCGCTTCCGCGACCTTTGCCACACGCCAGGTCTGGACCGTCGACGGCAGCAGGGAATAGCCCAGGATCGAAAGCGCCGACTCCAGGAGCGCCCAGGCTTCCTCGACCTCGAGGGGCCGCCTGGCGACGATCGAGATCGTGCCGCGCACGTCGTCCGGAACGAGGATCGTCCGCCCAATCGCCTCACCGACCTTCGCGATCACCTCCTCGATGCGGGCCCGCTTTTGGTTCAGCGAGACCGTTCGTCCCTGTGCCGCCGCGCTCGGGACCCACCGCCACATCGGCGCGGCCGACAGGCCGAACGCGAGAACCGCGACCAGCAGAAGGCGGAGGGCAGCGCGGAGCGGGAGTCGCGACACGACGAGAGCCTATCGGAGGGCCGAAGGTGCAGCTACGACTCGGCCCGACCCGTCCCGAGCGACAGGTCGTTCGGTCCCGCGATCTGATCTGGATCGAGGCCGAGACCCGCTCCATCACATCCTCACGAGGACGCGTGACACCGGCGGCCGTCGAAATGCCACCCACTACTGGACCCACGAGGTCGGGGGGCCGAGCAACCAGCAAAGCCTCCTCGCCTCTACCCGGCTGGGACGGCACGCTATCGCGACCCCGCCGGAAGCCATACCTTCCACACGGGAGCCCTACATGTCCCGAACGCTCGTAGTCCTTCCGACATACAACGAGGCGGAGAACCTGCCACTCATCGTCCCGGAGATTCTCGACCAGGATCCCTCCGTGGAGGTCCTCGTCGTCGATGATGACAGCCCCGACGGCACGGGTCGGATCGCCGACGAACTCGCGCGAGCGTCGGCACGAGTCCACGTGCTGCATCGCCCCCAGAAGCAGGGCCTCGGCGCGGCCTACCGCGCTGGCATCGCCCGAGCGCTCGCCCTCGGCGCGGAGCGCGTGATCCAGATGGACGCTGACTTCTCCCACCCGCCCGACCAAATTCCGACGCTCCTGGCCGAGCTCCAAACCCACGATGTGGTTCTGGGATCGCGGTACCTCCACGGCATCACGGTCGTCAATTGGCCGATCGAACGCATCCTCCTCTCCTGGTTCGGGAACCAATACGCCCGACGCGCCACGGGACTCCCCATTTCCGACATGACCGGAGGCTTCCGCTGCGTGCGGCGGGAATGGCTCGAGAAGATCGGCTACGAGCGCGTCCGAGCGGACGGATACGCCTTCCAGATCGAGATGAACTTCCGCTTCGTTCAAGCCGGGGCACGGATCAAGGAAATTCCCTTCTTCTTTCTCGACCGCACTCGCGGCGAATCGAAGCTGACCTGGCAGATCGGCTTCGAGGCGCTCTGGATCGTCTGGTGGCTGCGGCTCCTGCGCGCCGTCGGGCGGCTCTAGGGGCCCAACATGTCTCCGGCCAGACGCCTTCTCGTGCTCAATGAACGCGACCCGCTCCATCCGCGCGCGGGTGGGGCGGAACTCCACGTCGAGCGGATCTGCCAGCGCCTGGTGGCCCGTGGGCACCAGATCACCTGGCACTCGACGGGTTTCGCAGGCAGCGAAGCCCGGGAGACGGTCTCGGGGATCTCGGTCGAGAGACGGGGACCACTCCCCCTCTATTACGCCGGCCTCCCCGCGCGCGTCCGAGCGAAGGTCGCCGCGGGAGGCTTCGACCTCGTCCTGGAGTGCCTCAACAAGGTTCCCTTCTACGCACCGCTCTACGCGGGTGCCCCCGTATTGGCTCTCTGTCACCACCTCTTCGGCCGGGTCGCCTTCGAGCAGGTCGCGTGGCCGATCGCGCTGGGGGTCGTCGCCTCGGAGTCCGCGATCCCACTCGTCTACCGCAACCGCCCCTTCCTCGCGATCTCGCAGAGTACGGCAGAGGACCTCGGACGGCGCGGGATCGCTTCCGAGCGGATTCGCGTCAGCCCCCCCGGCGTGGATCGCCCCGCCCTCGACGCGGACCCCGATTCGCCCCGTCCTCCCAGACTCACGTATGTCGGGCGACTCGAGCGCTATAAGCGGGTCGACCTCCTACTCCGGGTGGGCGCGCGACTCATCAGGGAATACCCGGACCTCGAGCTCAGCGTCCTTGGCCAGGGACCCGAGCGGTCTCGTCTCGAGGTTCTCGCGAGCGAGCTCGGAATCTCCTCTCGAACGCGCTTCCACGGATTCGTTCCCGACACCGAGCGCGACGCGCTTCTCGCCCAGAGTCGACTCTGTCTCTTCCCCTCCGAGAAGGAGGGCTGGGGACTGACCGTGATCGAAGCGAACGCGCTCGGAACACCCGTCGTGGCGCGCGACGCGCCGGGTCTGCGAGACTCGATCCGCGATGGCAAGACGGGATGGCTCGTCCAGAACGCGCCCAGCGACGGCGAGGAGATCGAGCGCTGGCTCGACGTCCTCACCCGGGCGTTCTCCGAGGACGACCGGGCGAGAGAGATGCGCCGCGACTGCCTCGCCTGGTCGAAGCGCTTCGACTGGGATCGCGCGGCCGACGACCTCGAACTCGCCGTCGAGTGGGCGATCAAAGGAGAATCGACATGAGCGCGGACGTCGCGAAGGGGCCCCGGCGCACGCGTCGATGGCTGCGGACGCTCGTTCCCTTCGTCGTCAGCGGTGCGCTCCTCGCCTGGATCTTCGGGCGCATCGACCTGCGTGTCGCGCTCGACTACCTCAGCCTCGACGTGATCCTCCGATTCCTGGGCCCCCTCGCGGCCTTCTCTTTTCTGACCCTTCTGATCGAGGCGCAATGCCTGCATCGCGTGACCTCCGGCGGCGAAGCCGGCGGCCAGCCCTTGGATCGCATCACCGCCGCACGCGTCAAGGCCGCCTGCTATCTGCTCGGCGTCCTGAACTACGCGCTCGGTGCGGCGGGACTCTCCATCCTACTGCGGCGACGGACCGGCGCGTCGATCGCGTCCGCCGCGGGAATGGTCTTCCTGATCTCGCTCTTCGACGTCGGCAGCGTCCTGGTCTGGGTCGGTACGGGCGGCGCGCTGCTCGGTGCGGAGACCTTCGGTCTCCGCCTCGGTCTGATTGGGACGCTGGTCGCCGCGATCGTGGCCGGCTTCGCGTTCCTGCGGGCGCCCGTGTCCATGGGTCCGCTCGACGCGGTCCGCGATCTGCCGATCCTGCGCGCCTGCCGAGACGCGCCGTGGGTGCTCCTGATCGAAATCGGATTTCTCCGTCTCGCCTTCGTGGGCGCCTTCGTAGCGCTCGTGGGGAGCCTCTTCTGGGCCTTCGATACGCCCGTCTCGGGCGTGGAGCTCGCCTTCAACGTCGGCATCATGCTCGTGGTCTCCGCGCTGCCGATTGCGGCGGGCGGCCTCGGAACCGGTCAGATCGTCTTCGTGGAGCTCTTCTCCGGGTCCGCAAGCGACGCGCAGCTCCTGGCGATGAGCGTGACCTTCTCCTTTGCCCTGATCTTGAGCCGTTCGGCGGTCGGCCTCGCCTTCGCCTCGGAGTTCACCCGCGAGGCCCTCGCCGCAACCCGTTCGGAGCGAGACGATGCCTGAACCCCAACACGGCTTCACAGGCGAGCGCCTCCACGACGACGAGCCCCTCTTTGGCGTCGATCTCCTGCGACATCGTGCCGCCTACCGGGAAGCCGGGCGCATCGCGCGCCAGGCGAGCGCACGCCGGCTCCTCGAACTCGGCTCGGGGGACGGCTACGGCGCAGCCGAGCTATCCGAAGACTTTCCTGGCCTGGTGGCAGTCGACCGGGTCGCCCCGAGCGCGGCCAGTCGGGAGCGCGGTGCTCGTTTCGTGCGTGCGGACGTCTCAGCCCTCCCCCTCGCAGCCCAGCGCTTCGACCTGGCCCTGAGCTTCCAGGTGATCGAGCACCTCCCGGAGCCTCGGGCCTACCTCGAAGCCCTCGCCGGGGCGATCGTCGAGGACGGCGCCGTGCTCGTCTCGACCCCCAACGCTGCTTTTTCCGACGGCGAGAACCCCTTTCATGTGCGCGAGTACGGGGCAGAGGCCCTCGCGGCCCTGCTCTCACGGCACTTCGGATCGGTCCAAATGTGGGGCGTCTCCGCCCGAGGAGAGGCTCTCGTCTACCACGAGGCACGTCTGGCCCGCATCCGCAGCATCGTCCGCCTCGATCCACTCGGGCTCCGGCGGCACCTCCCGCGCCCCCTCACGGAGTGGCTCTTCGCGAGGGCCGCCCTCCTCCTACGCCAGTGGATCGGCGCCAAGTCGAGGCTCCCGCGGGTCCAGCTCGCGGATTTCCCCATCGAGCCCGCCCACCCCCGATCGCTCGACCTCTTCGCCATCTGCCGCACCCCCCTTCGCGGTCGCTGAGGGCGCTCGACTCGGGGGGCCGCCGAGACCGGCATTGACCATCGAAGGTCGCGGTCCGTTTCGCTATCTCGGGGTCCACCGCAGTTCCAGGGATTCTCAGACGGGAGGCAAAAGCGGGGATGGATCGCTTCGAAGCTTCGCTCGCTCGACTCCTCGTACGCTGGGCGAGACTCGTCCACGCACACGCTCGACCGGTCCTCACGGCGATCGCGGCGACGACCCTTGGCCTCGCCGGCTTTGCCGCGCTGAACCTCGGCATCAACTCCGACAATGTCACTCTCGTCGCAGAACACCTGCCTGCGCGACAGAATTATCTGGAGTTCGCTCGCAGCTTCCCCAACATCGAGAACGTGATGCTCGTGGTCGTCGACGGCGAGACCCCCGAGGTCGCGCGCGACGCGACGCACACACTCCGGGACGCGCTCGCCGAGCGCCCCGACCTCTTCCGCGAGGTCTACATCCCCGGTTCGGGCCCCTTCTTCGAGAAACACGGCCTGCTCTATCGAGACCTCGACGACCTCGACGAGTTCGCCCTGCAAATCGCGAGAGTCCAGCCGATCCTGACCGCGCTGGAACGCGAACCGACGGTCGCGAACCTCGCCTCCCTGATTCAGAGTGGCCTCGAGCAGCGTGAGGAGGCCGCGGAGGCCTTCGAAGGGCTCTCTGTCCTCCTGGACCGGGTGGGTGACGCGACCGTCGAGGCCTATCAGGAATTTCCGCTCGCGATCTCCTGGGAGGAGATCCTGCTCCGCGGCTCCTCGGTCGACACGATGAAACAGTGGACCCTCGTGGTCGACCCCGTCCTCGATTTCGACAGCCTCTTCGCCGCAGCCGAGCCGATGGCCGAGATCCGCCGGATCGCCGCGGAGCGCGACCTCGATTCCGACCACGGGGTGCGAGTGCGTCTAACCGGGAATCCCGTGCTCAACTACGAGGAGATGGCAGGGCTGCTCTGGGACATCGGTCTCGGCGGTGTGATCACCTTCCTCTTCGTGATCGCCGTCCTCTTCCGCGCGCTGCGCTCCCCACGCCTCGTGATCACCTCCGTCATCACCCTGCTCGTCGGTCTCGTCTGGACCGGCGCCTTTGCGGCCGCCACGGTCGGCGCCCTCAACCTGATCAGCCTCGCTTTCGCGATCTTGTTCATCGGTCTCGGCGTCGACTTCGCGATCCACCTCGGGATGGCCTACGCCGACGGGCTGCGCCGAGCGGTCGAGGCAAGCGTCGAGGGCGACCCCAGACTCGCCGCGCTCGATCACGCCTTCGAGCAGGTGGGGAGTTCGTTCGTCATCTGCACGATCACGACCGCGGTCGGGTTCTACGTCTTCATCCCGACCGACAATCTGGGCGTCGCCGAACTCGGGCTGATCGCGGGCACCGGGATGATCGTCAACCTCTTCCTCACGACGACGCTCTTCCCCGCCCTACTCGCCACCGTGTGCCGTCTCGATCCCGCTCGAGACATTCCACGCTCCATGACGTTCCGGAACGCGTGGTGGGGGACGCTCGCGAAATGGCCTCGGAGCATCGCGCTGGCCGCGCTCGCCCTGCTCTGTTTCGGCGCTTGGCAGGCGGCACACGTCGACTTCGACTCGAACGTCATCGGCATGCGGGACCCGGGCACCGAGAGCGTCCAGGTCTTCAACGAGATGCTCGAGAGGGCCGGCCCCCGATCGCCCTGGCCGATGGACACGATCGCGCCAGACGTCGATCGCGCGGCCCAGATCGCGCGCGAAGTCGAGGCGCTCGAAGTCGTCGATCAAGCCCTGACCCTCGCCGACTACGTGCCCACGGACCAGGAAGAAAAGCTTTACCTGCTCGAGGATGTCGGCCTGATCCTGGACGCGCCGCGGGGCGTCTCCGTCCACGAGGAGAAGCCGACGGCGGCGGAGCAAGTCGCGGCGCTACGGGCACTCCGCGATTTCCTCGAGGACCCCGCGATCGACGGCCAGCCCTCCATTTTGACCCATAGCATGCAGCTGCTCCGCAACCGCCTCGACGAGTTCCTGTCTCGGGCCGACCAGGACTCGGACGTCGCAGCCGCGCTCGCGAGGCTCGAAACCGTCCTGCTCGGCGGCCTCACCGATCAACTGGCTCGGCTACGGGAGGCCACGCTC
>Ga0315316_10004475_pt1 | contig 10214 bp, 10 predicted proteins | sample M160m3416metaG_FD_203702 | JGI IMG/M metagenome (GOLD analysis project Ga0315316, IMG submission 203702) | Ammonia-oxidizing marine archaeal communities from Monterey Bay, California, United States - M1 60m 3416 | ecosystem: Environmental > Aquatic > Marine > Intertidal zone | place: USA... | reverse complement strand
GTCTAGCTCTTGATCATTCTCTAAATCAATACGTTGTAATTCTAATTCTTTTTTTAGTGATTCATAGTTATTATTTTCTATATTTTCAATCATAGAATCTATTTTAGAAATTTGTTTTTTTATATCTTTTTGAAAATATTTTTTTTCTAGTTCCAATTCACTTTTTCTAATTTCTGGAGAAGGCTCATGAAATCCTCTCATCCCCATATCTCCCCTTGGTTCTACCAGTTTAGTATTATTGCCATCGAAGTAATCCAAAGAAATGATAGTAGCAGTATAAATAGTTGAAACTAGGATTATTATTGAAATTATAGTTATTGAAGTCTTAAACATATTTTTAAACATTATTTAGATAAATATACCATGTTTATTATTAATTTAGACTTTGATATAAAAAAAAGCATTTTTTACTTTAAATTATTTTAAGATTTATAATAATAAAATGAAATGGTGCAGATTTTATAACAAAGAAAAAATATCTTTTGGAATAATCGAAGATAATCTAATTATTCCAGTGTGGGGTGATCCTTTCAATGGTTTTGAGAAAACTGATAAAAATTTATTTTTAGAAGAAACAGAATTACAAATTCCTGTTTTTCCAAAAACTTTTTATGCAGTAGGAGTGAACTATATAAACCATGTTAATAAGATGTCTAAGCTAACAGGAAGATCAGCTTCTCCTCCAATAGCTCCTGATGTTGGATATAGAGCAAATAATGCCTTAATTGCTCATAATAAACCCATAATAATTCCAAAAGATGCTACTGAAAAAGTACAATATGAGGGCGAATTAGTAGTTGTAATTGGAAAAGAAGCAAAAAACTTAAATAAAAAAAATGTATGGGAACATATATTTGGTTACACAATTGGTAATGATGTAAGCGAAAGAACTTGGCAATCTAACGACAGAACTTTGTGGAGGGCAAAAAATACTGACACTTTTAAGCCAATGGGACCATGGATAGAAACTGATGTTAATCTTGAAAATATGATCACAACTATAAGAGTAAATAATAAAATTAAAGACCAATTTAAGACAAATAATATGATATTCGGAATTAGTGACTATCTAGTAAAAATAACTAAATATATAACTCTTTTTCCCGGTGATGTAGTTTGGATGGGAACAGATGAAGTTCCTAGCAATATAAAAAATGGTGATGTAGTTGATATTGAAATTAGTGGAATAGGAACACTATCAAATCCAGTCTTAAAACAAATATCTTAGCATCATAGAAATTACTCAATAATATTTATATCAGCAATATTTTTACCTTTTTCTAGTAATTTACGACTACTTGGCCCTAAATTTTCTATATTTAAGACTTTTCCTTGGTTCTTAAATTTTTCTGTCATTTTTCCTAAGATGTCTAGTGACGATTGATCCCAAATCCATGATTCGGAACAGTCTAAAGTAATTACTTTTTCACTAAAATTCAAAGGACTTAAGATCGTCTTAAATTTATTTATAGATCCAAAAAATAATGTACCTTTTAATTTATATTTTATTTCTGAGTCTGAGATTCTAGTATGTTCTTCAATATTTATAAAGTTTGAAGATTTCCATGCATATGTTAATGCAGAAACTATAACTCCAACAATTACCGCGATAGCTAAATCTTGCCACACAGTAACTGCAGTTACAATAATTATGACTAATCCATCTTCCTTAGGAACATTTCTTAATATTTTGAAAGAAGTCCAAGCAAAAGTACCAATTACAACCATCATCATTATTCCAACTAGTGCTGCTATAGGAATCATCTCAATCCATTTTGAAAAAAATAAAATGAAACACAAAAGAGATACGGCCGCAACAATTCCTGATAATCTGCCTCTTCCCCCTGATGAAATATTTATCATTGATTGACCTATCATTGCACAACCTCCCATCGCCCCAAAAAAACCACATGTCAAATTACTTAAACCTTGACCAACACATTCTTTATTAGGCTTACCTTTGGTATCAGTAATTTCGTCAATAAGAGTTAGTGTTAATAAACTTTCTATTAACCCTATTCCTGCTAGTGTTAGTGAAAATGGAAGTACTATCCATAATGTTTCTAGGTTAAATGGAACATTTGGAATACTAAAAGCTGGCAAACCTCCAGAAACTGAAGCTAGATCTCCAACTGTTAGAGTATTTATTTTGAAGGCTATAACTATAAAAGATAGAAAAACAATTGAAATCAGAGGAGATGGAATTATTTTGCCTATTTTGGGAACTTTTGGAATGAAAAAAATTATTCCCATTGTTACTAAGGTAAGAATTATCATAATAATCAATTGATTACTCTCAAGCCATCCACCATTAAATAAAACACCTATCGCACTATGGCCACCGTCAGAATGAGATATATTATTATGATCCTTAAATTGCCCAATTTGACTCAAGAAAATTACTATAGCTAAGCCATTTACAAAGCCAAGCATTACAGTAGCAGGGACTATATTAATAAATTTACCTAACTTTAATATACCTATAATAATTTGTATTATTCCAGTTAGTACAATTGCTGCAAATAAATATTGAATTCCATATATTGCTACTAATGAAACCATAACTACTGCCATTGCACCTGTAGCTCCAGATATCATTCCACTTCTTCCTCCGAATAACGAAGTGATAATTCCTACGAAGAATGCTGCATATAATCCAACTAGAGGTTCTACTCCAGCTACAAATGCAAAAGCTATTGCTTCTGGAACAAGTGCTAAAGCCACAGTTAAACCTGATAAAAAATCTATTTTTGGATTATTGGTTACCTGATATTTTGCCAAAACGTTTAATAGCATGAGGGAAAATATATCAGTAAGGATTATTTATATTCTACGTAAATAAATAACGAGTTATTAGAAAAATATAAAAAAAATAAATTACTATTGAAACAATACCTTTTCAGAAAGTTAATAATTTTATCAAAACAGATTTAATATGAATGATTATTCAAATATAAAAATAATATTCATGGAAAAAAAAACTCCAAGAATTAATAGTAAAAGAAAACCTAAAACTATAACTTATGAAGAATTAATGATAATAAATTTTTCTGAAATAAAACCATACTCTGAAAGCATAGTTAAGATTGATGATAATAATACTATAATTTTAGAAGCTAATATTAATATTTGGCGGCAGCTATATTCAAGGAAAATATTAAGATTTATTGAAGATAGAAAATATGCTGCAAATTTCTGTAGAAAAATATTACACGATAACTATAAAACATTAAATTTATTATATGAAAATATGGGAAATGATCTAATTAAAAGTGGGATGATTAGTTATTATGAACCAACTAAAAAAAGATTTTTCAAAGGAAAGTTCTTAAACTCTATAATTGAAAATAATCAAACTTTATTTTGGTAAACAATGAAAATAAAAATCTTTATAAGTTAATTAGACCTTATAAATAATCGTAGATATAATTAAAAATGTAGTTGTTGTATGAGTGCTATCAAATAGCAGCTATTTATAAAAGTGTCCTCAGTTTGATGATTTGAATGGGGACATTTTTTTATTAAATTCTAAGATATAATATGAATGTGCTATTGTTTATATACGGAACTTGTAAGTGATAGCACATTTTTTATTTAAACCAAATTTGAAATTATAAAAAAGTTAAAAAAATAATCCCTATGAAATTTCAACAGTATCATCCAAATAAAGATTTCCTAAAAATTTATGGAAATAGATATTATAAAGTTACAGATAAAAATAAGGATTACAGGAGTGAATTTGATAGTGGCGACTGTGTTGTGAGAGCATTAACTAAAGCATTAGATATGGATTATTTAGATGTTGCTAAAGAAGTAGCTTCAGATAATAAAAAAGATATTAAGAAAATATTGAATGGCAATAAAATACCTTATGAGTGGTTAAAAGAGCTAGGTTTTTATTATTTCTATAATTCGAAGTCAAAAAAATCAAAATATTTTTCTAATAAAATAGGACGAAAGAATTCTTATAAGTCTGACTTTCTATTTACAAGTACCAGTAACACTAAGATGGAACATATTTATAATGAATTTCTAGATTCTATGATTAATGATTTTATTGAAGAGTTTGGAAAAAAAGATAACCTAACTATCATATGGAATTTTTCAAGATCTCATGTAGCTACATCCATCGATGATATCTTATATGATTCTTGGGATTCAAGAAATAAAGGAATTAATGGATTCTGGGTTAGATAAAAGTAAACTATTATATTTTTGAACTATTGATAGCAGCTTTTTCACCTGCTTTTTTTCCAAATACTGCCCCTGCCATCATTCCTCCACCTGAAGGATAATTTTTGTACCATAATCCTCCTAGCATTTCACCGACTGCAAAAAAACCTTTAATAATATCTCCATTTTTATCTAGAACTTCTCCATCTATAGAGGTTTTTAGACCTCCATAACAAAATGTCATACCTGCAATAACCGGATATGCTTCAAAGGGACCTTTATCTAATGGAAGAGCCCAGTTAGATCTTTTTGGAATGATATTTGAAATTGATTTACCATCCAATAAACTAGGATTATATTTATCAGATGAAATATTTTGATTAAAATTTTCTATATTTATTAAAAATTTATTTATATCCATAATTTTGATTTCTTTTGCCAAATCATTAAGACTATTAGCAGTATAAAAAGTTGGATTTTTATAATTTTCTAGCACTCCAGCTTTTCTATGTTTTGAATCAAATAATTGATATGCAATTTGATTTTTTTGTTCTAAGATAGCTTTTCCGGTTTTAGCATAGGTAAGCCCCCTCCATGTTTCTCCTTCATCAATAAATCTATCTCCTTTCTGATTTATTAGAACACTAAATGGATATGCATATCTACTCCAATAATCACCAGATTTATTCTCTCCAGGTAAATCAAAATCAGGTCTGTTATAGTCTTGAGGAGAAGCATGACAAGTAGACCAATCATCATAAGGTATGGCTCCATTATTTATAGCCATTTCTAGTCCTTCACCTGTATTATGAGGTACTCCTCTAAGTTTTATATTTCTCCAATTTTCACCTAGATATTTTGCTCTCATATCAGAATTAGATTCAAAACTACCACAAGCCATAATTACATTTTTTGAAAAAAGCTTAATATTTTGACTTTTATAATTTACAACTACCCCAGAAATTTGATTATTTTTATTAATGAGATCTATTACTGGACATTCATAAATTATTTTGACGCCTTTTTGAATAGCTATATTTTTCCATCTATTTATCAATCCATAACCTTTTCCATCAAAAGAAACTACATTTGCAGAAGTAGGATTTTCAAATGTAGGTTTCCAAAAATGTCCAAGTTTATTCATCCACCTAATAGTGCTTAATGAATTGTAAACTAGTTCTTGAGAAAGGACTTTATCTGATCTATTTTCAGTAACTTTATTTATATCATTTAAATAATTTGATTCAGTATAAGAACTTACAATATTTTTGAGTTCATTAATTTTTATTTTGAAAGTATCTAAGTCCTGATCTTTATCAGGAAATTTAATTAGAGGCAAAAGATCATCAAATGAATGATATACAAATCTCATATGAATAGTTAAAGCACTGTTACCACCCATAAATTTTTCAGGTGTTTTTTCCAGCATTAATACACTTAATCCACTTTCTCTTGCAGCTACAGCAGCAGAAAAAGCAGCATTGCCAGCTCCTACAATTATGACATCTGAATTGATAGTTTCTATGTTATTCATTGGATTTATATTTCATAGCAAAGAATCTACGTTGTAATGAATCTTATCATTTATATATTAGGTTATAATTATAAGGCTTTCAGCATTAAATCAAAATCATGTAAACACTATGGAATTTTACTTTCAATTTGTAGCATTATTAAGTGCTCTAACTTGGGCTTCTTCAGGAGCAATATTAAAAACACTAAAACTGAATAGTATGTTCAGTTTTCCATTTTTTGAAGCATGTATTTCTTTTTTATTAGTTAGTGTTTTAATTTTTATCATTGGTGATGTGAATTCAATAATAAGTGAAAAATTTGATTCATATGTTTTTTTCTCAATTGCAGCTTTTTTAAGCTGTATAGGAACTGTTTCATACGTAGTTGGAATACAAAGAACATCAATTGGTGTAGTTTTTACGATAAGTTCAAGCAGCACTGTATTAACTGCACTTATATTAGATTTTTTACTAAATTCTGTCACACATTCAATAGTTGTTTTATTGGGAGCATTTTTAGTTTTATCAAGTATTCTATTGCTAAATATTAGAAGCTTTATAAATCGCGAAAAACAAAGAATTATTGGAATTTTAGGAGGAGTTATAGCCGGTTCAATGTGGGGGATTGGAGTATATTTCAATGATAAAGCACTCATAGAGGGATCTGTTCTTAATGGCTCTATAGTTAGGGCAATAGTTTCAATTATCACACTTTCTATAGCTAGCGTTATTTTTAAACAAAATATTGAAAAAATTATTAATAAATTTCAATTTACAAAACTATTTATAGCGTGTTCACTAGTAACATTATCTAGCTTGTTTTGGTTTTTATCACTTAATTACACAACAGGTTCATTAACTGCAATGTTTGGAAGTACTTCACCTATCTTCGCTATTATTTTTGGTTATTTTTTCTTAAAAGAAAAAATGTTTAAATTAGAATATTTGAGTATATTTTTAGCTCTTATAGGAATTATTATTATTATTTTATTTAAGAATTAGTAAATTTACTTCAGATAAAATTAACAATAATTCTTTACTTCTAAAGTTTTCTACATTGATTATAATATTCATATGAATATTTTAAAGATTATTATTTTAACATTTTTATCTTTTGCTTTGGTGAGTTGTGGATCAAGTGAATCTGAAGAAATTGAGAGTAATATTTTACCGACACAAACTCCAGTATCTATGAAAGAAAAAAAAGTAGCAACAGAGTTAATCACTCCTACAAAAGCTTCAAAACCTTTAGCAACTTCAAAACCTTTAGCAACTTCAAAACCTGCTACACAAAATAATTACGAAAGAAAATTGTTACCAACGGTAAAACCTGCTACACAAAATAAGAAAAAAACAACTTTTTATCCAACTGCTATACCTACTATAACTCCTACTCCTACACCTACTTATCCAGCTAATGCTGTAGTATTTGAAAGTTTAGAGTTTGAATTATATATAAGAGAAAAGATTAATAAGGATTATATTACTTTAGAAGATCTATCTAAAATTAAAGAGATAAAAATAGGGGGCCAAATTGGTCAAACGAATTTAAATAATAAAATTAGTATGGAAAACATAAATGATCTTAAATATTTTAAAAACCTTGAGGAATTAACTATTAGAGAAGCTGGAATAAAAGACATAAATGGAATAGAAGAACTTCAAAATTTAGAACATTTAGATCTTACAGGTAATGATATTGAAAATATAGAAAGAATTGCTCTTTTGAGAAATCTAGAACATCTCTATATGTATGATAATAAAATTTCTGACATTTGGGCTTTTACCCCACAAAGAAATCCCTACTTGAAACATTTATGGTTAGATGGGAATAATATACAATCACTTGGTCCATTTATACCATCAATAAATGAATTCGCTGGACAATTAACTCATATTGGAATAAGTAGAAACCCGATATTATCAGAAAATTGGGAACAAGCATTTAATGAAAATGTTAGGACTCTTCAAATTGGAGGACTAGAAATAGACAATAAAATACTTAAAGAAATATTTTCTCAAAAACATGGGTTCCCAAATTTAGGATATATAAATTTGGGAGGAAATAAAAAAATTTCTGATTTGAGCCCATTATTAAAACTTAAATCATTAAAAGAAATATCTATAGAAACAAAAGTACAGGGATCAGCATTGGACGCACTAATGAGAGATGGCGGTATAGAAGAATTAGAAAAAAATGGAGTTAATGTAAATTTTGTAAATTGGAACTACGATTAAAACTTACCAATTGATGATTGCTTTGCTCAAAAGTCTGATTTCACTTATAGGTCAATAATTCCATACTCATTTCTAATTTTAGTTGTATATATTTTTCCTCATAGATTACTTTTCTAGGTAGATGATACCTAAGAGAGGCTTCAATATATATCTAATGTCTTATCAATGTCGAGAGATTGACGTATATTAAAACTAAGCGACATCATAAGTAACGAAAGAAAATATGGATAAAGATCAAGAAAAATCTACAGCTAAAGAAGCTCCTACAGCTAAAGATAACAAAATAATTTTTGCTGAAATTTTGAAGAAAAAAAAAGAAAAGATTAATGAAAAGAACTTCAAGAATAGTAAAGAAGCCAAAGGATCAAATTTTAGAAATACAAGATCGAATAGCCCCCAAAGAATAGGAAAAGGTAGAAGAGGAAAATAATAAAAATTGATTTAATATGTACACATTCATTAACTACATAAGATCATGCAGTAGCAAGTTCAAAACATACAACCACCAGCTTATCTAAGCTAAAATAGTTTTCAAAATCCTAAATAATAGTGAACCAATATACCAACCAACAGAAAATAGGATTACTGTACTAAAAAACAACCATTCTTTATGAGTATTTGGAATATTAACTGGAATGCCATGCCATTTAAAAGATTTCATCATTTATCCTATCAGAATTTATCTCCTGTTAGTTTTTTCCCTGATATTTCCTCACAAACTTGATCTCCAACTTCAATGTATTGTTTTTCAACTAACCCTGTTCCTTTAACGCTTGCAGTAGTTATTTTCCAAATATCTCTCATACCTTTATACTCATTCATCTTCATATGATGCCCCATTGTATATCTTAGGTATTCTGGATTTTTTCCCAATCTACCAAGTCTCCATTCTGTTGCTAAAACTTGAGAAATATTCTGATGATGAGACGAAGCTATTTCTTTTTCTTTGTGATTCAAATATTCATAACCTTTTTTTAATTTTTCTAATAATTCAGGTGTTGAATTTTCAGCAAACCATCTAATTTGTTCTGAACGAGATTCCATTGCTTGAAGAGACATATTTGCATCAGCATCATTATGTGCAATATCTAATGCTTTTTTCTGAATAATCATTTGCCATATAAGAACTGTTGCTACAACAAGAGTGGCAATTCCTGTAACTAATTGAGCTAGAACTAATAAATCCATTTAACTCTCCAATCAATTTTATTTTTTAAAATTATTATAGTGATAAAAACTCTAGGCTAAAATAATTTATCTATTAAAATTACTTGAGCGTTCGAGATTACGCTCTCAAAAAAAACAAAAAAATAAAAAAAAATAAAGGACAGGACAGACAGTTCATTTCTGGACAGATAAGAGATATCATTCAATAAAGTCGAGTTGTTATAATCTAGGCATGGCTAAACCAAATATAGAAAAAGAATTAGAGAGTTTTTCAAATTTATGAAACTATATTTTATTTTAGGATTATTTGCATTATTAATGACTGTTGCATGTAGCGATCGTGATCGATTAATTGAAGCAAGTTGGAATCAACCCACAAATATAAGTCCCACTTATGTTATGACCTCTGATTTAGATGAAGAATCACTGCAAGTCGTACAAGCTGGAATAACTAAAGCTCAAGAGTATTTAGGCAATTATGGTCCTCTAAAGGTTTTTATTATTGGCACTGACATTGAAGCTGCAAATGTGGTTGCAAGAGAGTTCTGCGAGTGGACATACGAAGGTCAAGGAAGAATTGATGAATGTTTCGATGACGAACAGGGAATTGAAATAAGAGACCTGGCCAAATATGATTCGGGCGGCGCCTATGCTGAGAGTGATGGTAGAGAACTCTCTACCCCAACGCGGGCAATTACGATAGGCAATCCTCCATATGATCCGGATGACAATGGATTAATCGGTGGCTACAAAGTAGCTATGCATGAATATATTCATATATATCAACATGCTCATATCACTGACGACGATGAAATACCTGGTTGGATTGAAGAAGGTAGTGCAGAATTATTAGCTATGTTTCTTGCTGGAAAATATGATGAATATATAAACGATAGTGTTGAAATAGCGAGAGAATTACGCGAAAATAATCCAGGCTTAACAATTAAAGATTTAGAAGATGATGGAACTTCTGAAAAACTTCAAGAAGATTGTCGAAAATGTTACTGGAAACTCCAGTCTGAAACATCAAGTCTGGCAACAGTTTTACTGATAAATCAAACATCTATGGATTATTTTTTTAAAGAATATATCCCTAGTATTTTTTATCTTGGAAAAGAAAAA
>Ga0315316_10004474_pt1 | contig 10216 bp, 9 predicted proteins | sample M160m3416metaG_FD_203702 | JGI IMG/M metagenome (GOLD analysis project Ga0315316, IMG submission 203702) | Ammonia-oxidizing marine archaeal communities from Monterey Bay, California, United States - M1 60m 3416 | ecosystem: Environmental > Aquatic > Marine > Intertidal zone | place: USA... | reverse complement strand
CATCTTGATTAGAACTCTTTATAAAGTTAAAATCACTTGGTTTTGAATGAAATTTATCTCCAATTAGATATGGAAATACAGGTCTCTTATAGTTGACAAATACACCACTAGAATCAGCAAGTGCATCACTAATAGTAGCAAAATAAGCATATGTCCCTTTTGGAAATTCTGGTGTTACACAAAATCTTCCATTATTTTCATCAAGAACAGCAGCACTCGAAGATGGAATATGTACATAATCTTCTACAAAAAATCCTTCCTCAAAAATACTAATAGAAGGTCTATCTACAGAAATATTTAATTTATATCCAGAAAGCATTTGCGTAATAACGCCACCATCAACCTTAGAATATCCATAAGGACCATAAATTGGATTTCCATCATATGCCCATCCAATGATAGGAGAATGTTGTTTAGATTCTTCCTCCTGACCATTAATTTTTATTAAATCAGGACTATCAAAAAGACTATTACCAGACTGATCAGAAGCATATAAAATTTCTCTAAGTTTTCTTGGTGAATATAAATGAACATATTGCAATCCATAATCCGTATTTAATCCATCATCAATAAACCCATCATCATCAGTAATAAACCTATAATTTTTCTGGATTAAATTAACTCTCCATTTTTGTAGTTCTATTCTAAAAACAGCATTAGATCCTGGATATGTTATTGTAGTATCAGTTTTTCCTTGAACAAATTCTATACCACCATTAATAACATTTACTTTAGTAACTTGTCCATTTTCAATAACTGGTGTTAATGTTAATCCACTACCACCATCAATTTCAATAGATGGTGGTGCTTTGATATTTGATCCACCACTTTCTACTATAACTTCAAGAATCTTTCCATCCTTAACTACTGGAGTAATCTGAAGACTATTACCATTATCAATAGAAATTTTTGGTTCTTTATTAAAGTTTAATATTTCATCAGAACCATATCCACTACCTTTAGCAACCAAATTTACAGATACGATTTCTCCAGTAACAATTGGTTGTATTAAGGCTTCAAATGTTTCAGATCCTATAGAAGAAATACCAATTCTACCATTAAGTTCAACTGAGATTGGTTGATAATTAAAATAATGAATATCTCCAGCGATTATGGTACTTGTTAAACTAATATATTGTTTTATATCATAATAATATCTTTCTCTTCCGGAAATTGATCCAACTTGAGATAATTTGAAGGTATCCTTATCAAGTTTTGTTATATAATAATCAGTTCCAGAAGTTAATCCACCAATTACTGTTCCTTCTGTGGAATAATTTATCAATTCTCCAGAGTTATATCCATGATTTTCTACAGTTATTTGATCAAGCGCAGTAGATAATCCAACAACAGTAGTCTTTTTATTTTCATATCCAGAACCACTATCAATAATATTAATTGAACTAACAACTGATTTTTTAGATACAGAAGTAAATGCATGCCTACCAGATCCATAACCAGTAAGTGATATAGTATTAATTCCTACTACAGCCTCATCTTTTGTTTTATAAAGTTTTACACTAGTCGTATCTTGAACATCAACAAAATATTCTGCCTCCGTGGTCAATCCAGCAATAACATCTTGATTATTTGTTTTATAGATTACATGCTCATAATCTCTAAACTTGTGATATGTACTAAAAGCAATAATATTATTAGTAAGATCTATTAATCCAAAACTTTCATCTGAATTAAAATCAACTTCATGATTAACTAGTTTAAGATTTACCTCTGCTTTTGCGCCTATGCCATTTCCACCACTAATTTTAATTGTAGGTTTTTCTATATAATCAAATCCACCATCAATAACTCTAATTTCTTCAAATATTCCTCTTATAGCAAGATTTGCTGTAGCACCAACACCTGCTGGGTCAGAAATATTAAAATCAGGCGGAGTTATTACATTATATCCAGATCCGCCGCCATCAACAGAAATATTTTCTATTCTTCCATAGTTTATACTATCTGCTGATTTATAATTTAAAATTTCAACTCCATTTACCAAAATACCCGAAGAAACTCCAGGTTCTGTTTCGATTAATCCTCCTACATCACTTGGATCATGAATTTTTCTAAGTAACTTATGATTTTCTAATTCTTGACCCTGAAACTTATAAAATTCAATAGTATTATCAGTTATTGTAATAGGTTCTGTTGTTATATAATCTTCATTATAAAGTTCTGATCTACTTCTCGCTAACTTTAATGATGTTGTATCTGATAATCTTTTTACAAAGTAAATTCCCTCATCACCAATACCGGTTAAAGTTACCGTTTCTTCTATTTCAAATCCATCAGCATCTTCTACTGTTTGTGTGACAGTTTGTGGAGTATAGTATATAATATCTCCAGTATAAAAACCATGGTCACCTGTTGGAAGAACTTGAAAAGTATCTCCACTAAATGTTCCTTCAAATTTAATCAGGTTCTTTTTAACATTTAATTGCTGATCTTTATAATAAGGAATAGATGATGCTGCTACTAATGTATCATTACCATCTTTATATGCAGAAGTTACATTTGCCGATATTACATTAGCAGTAGGAAAATTGGTTGAATTTACTTTTAATATAGTCTTCTTAATAGTATATTTAAGTGATGTATCAATTGTTCCTTGATCACCTATTGTAATATTTTTTGATGTGTTTATACTATAAACTTTTCCAAACTGTTCATTTCCAGTAGATGAAGTAAGTGTAAACGTATCACCAATTCTAAAAATATGATCATTCTCAAAAGTAACTCTATATCTAGAAGCAGCTATATTAATTAAAGATATTGACGATATTTTATAAGAAGTTGCAGCATTAAAAATCCAAGAATTGGATGATGCGTCGGCAGTAGTAATTCCTAAAGTTTTTATTTCAATAGTATCATCTTTTTCGTAATAATAATTTGGTTGATCATACTTAATATCACTCAAAACAGATGATATTCTCATCTTAACTACTGTATCATCAACAAGAGTAGCGGTTGCAAATGTATTAATGCCAACAGTAGTATTATCTAAAATATTCTGTGTTATTCCTGTACATCCATAAAATTGATTATATGAGGATGATGTATAGGAAACAATCCCTGCTGATCTATCACTATAATTAATATACAATTCACCAGAATTTGGAAATCCTACAGTTGAATCTACATCAATAGTTGCATCACCTGCACCATATTTTCCTATACATTTTGTTTTGGGGTGAGGAGTGAATGATCCATATTCTGCTCCACCAAAATTACTAGTATTTGAACTAAAAGATGCATCAGCACTCAATTTATAATAATCTGTCGATGCTGAACCAACAAGTATTTTTTCAACATTAGTAATTGGAGAATATGCTTTATCGATTAAACCTTCGTAGGAATGTTGAAGTAAAGTATATCCTTCGATTGATTGTACATCACCAGATATGGGTTCAACAACCATATCATTAGTAATCTTATAGAGTGGTTCAGAAGGTGAAATAAGATTTTCACTTGGTTTAATTAAATCTACATCTACACCATATAAAGCTCTAAAAAGTATTTTAAAAGATTGATTTGTTCCTCTTGAACTATAAAAATCTTTAGATTGTTTAATAAAAAGATTTTTATTTAAATCTGCATAAAGAGTTCTATTTTCAAGTCCAGGAAGAAGTTGATATTTTGTTTTATTTAAAAATTCTTTTAAAAAGAGAGCATTTAAATTTTCTACAGTTGAATTTATACTATGTGTCTTACCTAAAGTTTCTGTAAATACTAAATCTCCATTTTCATCATCAGAAATTCCACTAAACCCACGAGTACATCCAGTAAAAGAAACATTTGTTTTTGCTTTATACGTTATAATTTCATCATCAATTTTAATAAGTCCATATTCATTAGGAAATCCAAGTGTATTGGAAACATTGATAGTTCTATCCCATTCATCAATAGCACCTAATAATAAAGTAGAATCTGTAGTATTGGCACTATTATCCAACTTAACATATTGATCAATATTTTGTATTAAATCAATAGAAGCGCCTTGAAATTCTTGAGAACGATAATAAATCTCTAAAAAATCACCAATAAGAGGAAATTCAGTTTCCACAAATTGTGGCAACTGATTCTTGACAATAATGTTAAATGGAACTCTGCTTTGTGTCATTTTATGGTCTTACTAGATATCCGTTACTGTAACTGGAAGAAACAATATAATTTGATGCTGATGGATCCAATCCAGATGATATTTGATCAATTACCATATCAAATACACTATTACCAATATCCAATTGCAAATATAAATCTTGCAATCCAATCACATCATTTGAATGTGGTGCAGCAGAAACTTCAATAATAGATTGTCCATCTTTTGTTTTTGCTGATGAAATAATATTAATAGGATTAATTGTTATAATGCCAGTAATATAATTAATACTACCAACATTTTTTCTAACTATAGTTGCATCTGTTGATGATGGGCTTGAAATAGTAAATAAGAATAATGATCCTGATGTCCGATTAGTATTAGGAACGTCAGAAAGATAAACATCACCTTGAATACCATTAATTTTAAATGCTGAAGATTTTATATTGTAACCACTCATATTATTAATATGGAATTGATTACCAAATCCAATTTGATATTCAGCAATTGCATTTAAAGCAGGTCTGATATCTCTCCTCATTACAACTGTTGTGATATTTGACATAACAGAAGAATGACTATTGTCAATCGTGTTCAAGAATTTACTATATTTAAATCTTGCACCATACTTATTTAACTCACTTGATTCGGCGTATTTTGTAACATTATTTTGAATAATTGATGATACATTAGACGCTGAAGGTGCTAAGTTTGTATTATAGTAAACATTTGAAGATACCTCAAGGTAGAGATACTTAAGATCAAGAATTTCTGGAACAATTCCAGCAACAGAATACTTTTTAAGGTCTCTCTTAATGTTTTCTTTGATCAAATTAGGTAAAAATTCACCAGTTCTTGGTTTAATACTAATAAAAACCTTTCCATACTGTGGTGGAACTAGTTCTTCACCCCCAAATACAGAAATTGATTCAGTTTCTTCATAAATTCTTGCTGGAATTAATGTTTCATAATCATTTGCACTAACTGCTCTATTTTGAGAAGCATAAATTCGTGGTGCATACTTCTTAATAGACGAAACACTTTCAATCGTTTCTCCACCAGATGCACTTATATCTGTTGAAAGCATCGATATGCCGGATTCTACAACATACTCAGAACTATTCCTCGTATAAGTTATTCTTCCAGTAAAACTAAATTGTGATATTCCGTTTGCAGAATCTCCATTTGTTTTAATGTAAGTAATATCAATTACATTACCTTCAGAAAGTTTCTTCCCAAATACTCCATCACCAAAAATAACTTCATATCTTTCATCTTCAATTTCTTGTAAGAAGAAAACTCTAGAGTTTTTATTAATAGAAAATAAACTATTCTGAAAAGCATATTTTTGCTTCTCTGTATAGTCATTTATTCCTACAGTTACATTAATTAATTCACTATCACAACCAATATTATTGATTAAGAATCTTTGATTAGGATTTCTTGAGTTATAAGTGTAAGATTCTTCAATAAGACTTCCTTCATAAAGTGTAACTAAGTCAAAATTTGCTTCATTATCAACAACAGGTACTGTAATATCATCTTTAATCGAGAAAACATAAGATGTATTACCAAAAGTACCAGAAGATGTTGCAACTGGACCTGCTTTTAATGTAAGTGTTGCAGGTTTTGGTATAATATCTGATGTATTAACGTAAAAACTAACCGTTGCTTGAGCAGCTTTTCGCGATTTTGGTGTATAACCAATATTTCGCGCTAATGATACTACATTTTCTCTTAATGTAGCACTATCAATAAACACTTCATTTGCTACCATATTGGCATTATATGAAGTGATGTAAGTATTATATGCTAAAACATCAAGAATAGTCGATAAATTAGACCCTTCAAAGTCATAATCGGTAAAAGTAGAGTTATCTTTAAGATAATTCTCTAATGTAATTTTTATCTGGTCAAAATCCAGATTTGCGAAATTTATTAGTGCCATTTATTGAGACGTTGATTGCAATACAAAATCTAATTGCTGTGAGGGTACATTAATTCCAACTATATCATATGCAATAAGTACATTAAATTCATTATTATCATAATTAGGAACTACTTTTACATTAGTTAATGATACTCTTGGTTCATATCTATCGATAGAATATTCTATTTCACGTTTGATTCTATTTGCAGTAAGTGGTGTTATAATCTCAAAAAGCATTCTTGATACTTTAGATCCAAATTCAGGGTCAAAAGGTTTTTCACCAGGAAAAGTAAAGATAATATTTTTTAAAGATCTTTGTATTGTATTGGCATTTTTTAATGCGATTAAATCATTAGTTAGAGGATGCTTAGCAAACGTCATACTAATGTCTCTAAAACCTTGACTTACACTTTGTAAAGGCATTTGTACCTATAACTATAGATTATATATTCTGGGTTTATTTATAGTAGTAATTAGTATTCAGCTAAAGGTACTGGTCCATCAATCTTCCATTCATCGATTATTTCTTCTTCATTCTCAAATAACTCTCCATTATTTTCAAAATCATTCTTTTTTGGAGTAAGTTTATCATTAGCAATCTCTCTAAGCATTTTCTTTTCCATGTTATTCTAATGATTATTACTATTAATTATAAGCATAAAAAAAGACCTCCCGAAGGAAGTCTCTTTATATTATCTACCTTGTCCTCTATACTTCTTACGCTTAAAGTTGCGAGAGGTTGATGTATACTTAGTATGTTTACCAGCACCTTGCTTAGTCTTCTTTGGTGTTGGTTCTACTATATCACCACTATTGTTACCATAAAGTGCCATTTAAATCTCCTTATTTAAATAATCAAGTTTTTTTTGTACTGATTCAGAAGTAGCAGCAACTCTATACTTTACTTTATCTCTATGAGATAGTTCAGATAAGTTTTCTGCTACTTCCATCCATAATGTATTATCGTCTTTAACTTTTTTCCATATCATAGTTAATAAAAAATCTTAATGTATACCTAGGTACTTTTCCGTAAGTAGTAGGAGCATGCCATACATCTGCTGGATAGATGGACATTTGATTATATTTATTTTGTATACAATCAATTTGCTTAAACTTATTATAGTGGTCTTTTAATAAATTGTCAAGATCTGAAACCTCTTTTTCATTATGATAATTACAAATTGCATTTAAGTATTCATCAGATTGTAAATAATCATGATTTTTTATAGTTTTATAAAATGATGTTCCACTATTAATAGAAGAATCTTTATTTAAATAAACAACTGCTGATATATTAGTATCAATATCTTTATGAATAAGACCTTTGTTTCTTATATGATCATGTTCTTTATATGGTAAAATCTTATGAAAATCACAATTGATATTAATAATATTCAAACCATAAAATAATAAAGAGATCTTTTCAGTAATCCATCGATTAAGATCTTTATCAATATTTAATATACTATTTTTTGATATTGAACCAGGGTATAATCTATATCCTGGTTCGTTATACTCACAGTTTAATGCTAATTCTCTTACATAATCCGGATACTTTAAAAAATCATCAATTTTAGTAATAGGAATATTAATATTCATATCACCATAATCCATATTAAATAACGCGAGTTTTTTCGTGCCCTACTCTAATCCGAGGATCGCACCAGATATCCATACCAGCTTCAATAGCATCAAGACAGAAACTAACATCTTCTCCACACATATCTGCTACTTTACCTGATTCAAACTCTTGCATCTTAGGAGCAAACCATGGATACTTCATTTCAGGATGTTCAAATACTCCATTCTTAATTAATACCCACCCAAATCCAGTATAATCAACAGTAAATGGTTTCTTACGCTTACTAATAGATTCAACAGTTTCATGATTCATTACTCCACCATTCTTGCGGAAATCATCTTCCTCTAACCAGTGTGCGACAGATGTTGTGACTCCATCTTCTGTTGCATACCATCCTGCTGTAATACTACGTTCGTTAAGTACTTCCTCATCCCATTCACCAGTTTCTTCATCTAATGCTTCTGCTGGTACTGATAAATCACATAACTGCCAGAACTTGTTCGCATCAAAGACAATATCCGAGTCAATCCATAACTGATAATCATACTTAAGTTTACCATCCCATGGAATCTGATCTGGTCCACGTAATACATTTGCACCTAAACACTTACAACGTGCAAAGTTAACCATACTAGAGTAATCTTGACTAATCTGAATACTCATCTGATTCTGTACAAGATCAAAACATAACTGTACAAAGTTCTTAAGAAAAACATATGATACTCCTCTTCCAGGTAAGCAAAAAACAATTGCTTTACCTTTCATCCTATTCTTAATAGCATCAATGTCCCAATCTTCCTTCTTCTTAACCTTTGGAGCATTGGCCTTTACAGTAAATCCTTTTGTCATGATTCTTTAAATACCTCAATTCAATTATACACTGATATATGTAGCGTGTCAATGTTAAAATACCTAGTGCGGATTCCACCTCACTAGTACATATGACACATAACATATACTAAGAACACTTGCTAATGCTATTACATTTACTACATTCATCATCATACTAATACTCCATGTGTTATGTTAATAAGAATCTAATCCAGCTGGTTCTTTATATCTTTTTTCTCCTCCACTACTTCCACCACCACCTCCTCCTCCACTATATCGTAACTCCTCATAACTTAAATCTGTAACTTCATAATCCGTATGTAATAATCCTATCATCCTATTAAGTTCATTCCATTTTACTTTAAACTCACTCTCACTTAAGTTCCAATATAAACATTCTTTCTTTGCATATATGTGGTATGTTTTTTCATTTATCATAAATCGATTTCATATTATTGCTTTATATATTACTACAATCAATATCCCCAATGGTAATAATACAATTCTTTTACATTGTCTCGGATACCTTATCAACCACCCTGCAAATACTACTTTCCAAAAAGACCAATAAGGATGTTTTTTTCTCATGGGAATTTTTTTAAATACCAGGGAATTTTTTTTCTTTTTTTATATAGCTCTCTCGTTTTGTCACCTCTGTAGGTTAGGAAGGTTCCTTTTTTTATAACACGCCGCCGCGACCGCAACACATAACGCCATAAAAACACTGCCAAACTCACGCATGGACTTGACAGATTGCATTCGTTCGTGTATAATAAAAAAGGAGAGACTTAATGCCTCTCCTTTATACTTAAGACCTTAAATCATTCTGCCTGATTAACAGAATCGCCTTCATTTACATCTGCTTCAATAACATCTAGGATAGCAAGTAGTTCATTGCCAGTGTTACCTTGAGCAAGAAGTCCTAGTGCGATTTCGCGAGTCATAATAAAAAGAATAAAGTGAATACGAACAGTTTAAAGTCTTGCCCAGGACTGTCAATCAACGAAGGTTAATTGTGCCCAGATGAGTGATAGATTTTGTTACAATCTTGCATCTGAGTGTTGCCAGAACGACGACGACTTGCAGAACGCTTAACACCTAAGGAGGATTTACGCTGCCTAAGTGTTGTCGAAGGTAGCACTGTTATCTTAGCACGAATGCCAAGATTTTGCAAGTCAGCAACGATGCTGTCTAGTTGTGTAAGACTGGTCATGGAGGTTGTTTGGTTGTCCATGCTGTTATTATACACGGACCTGGCGGCACTGTCTGGTCTTAGTGTGCAGTACTGCAAGTGTCACAAGTACTCATATACTCTATACTTTCCTCCTTATCTTCATAGTATAAGTATAGTCCTTACTCATAAATTTGTCAAGTCTCTGTGACATTTTATAAACTTCAATCCTGTGAAAAATTGTGAAGGGGCGTTTGACATTTTCTGGTCCCTTGTGTTAGAATGCTCGCTTAGATCACAAGGAATATGAACATTAAAAGACATAAAGAATAAGAGAGATCTGAGAGACATTTAACACAGATATATTCAGAGAGATTCGGAGACATTTAGAGAGATATATTTACAGGTTTATTTCTCACCATCTCTCACTATTCTTACGATTTAAGTATTAGTTTTCCACAGGTTAATGAGAAGTTTTCCACAGTATTACCTTACTTATTAGATAGTTTTCCACAGACATATACAATAGCGGAGTATATTTATAATAGCATTTAAAACGTTTATTTAATGTTTTTATGTAACAGATTATACAGTTTC
>Ga0315316_10004469_pt1 | contig 10226 bp, 7 predicted proteins | sample M160m3416metaG_FD_203702 | JGI IMG/M metagenome (GOLD analysis project Ga0315316, IMG submission 203702) | Ammonia-oxidizing marine archaeal communities from Monterey Bay, California, United States - M1 60m 3416 | ecosystem: Environmental > Aquatic > Marine > Intertidal zone | place: USA... | reverse complement strand
AAGGACAAGGATACTGATATAGAAGATAACATGAACAAAGTAATGATGTCTTCTAATCAAATGCCTAGTCTTAATATTAGACAACGATAACGGCTACCTTGAAGTAAAAGCACCATTTTAAATTATCCGTACAAATAATTTATTGTAATGGCTACCTTTTAAAACTTACAAGCCCCGTGGAGGAAGTACAATGACTGAAACACAAACTAATCCTGTGGAGGAAAAAGCACCTAATCCTTATAATGCAAAGAAATCATGGCACACTCCTGATAATCCAAAAATGGAAAGTGCTGATGGTTTATTCTACGCACCATCTCAAGAACAACAGGCTACGCCTTCTGATGAAGAATCAGAAAAGCCCCCTGCTAAAAATTCTAAAGATGTTAATTATAAGAAAAGGTATGATGATCTAAAGAAACATTACGACAGTAGAATTTCTGAGTTCAAACAAAGGGAACAAGAGTTGATAGCAGAAGCATCTGAAAATGCTCCTGAATATCAAGCTCCAAAAACTTTAGAAGAACTTGAGACATTCAAAGCAAAAAATCCAGACTTGTATGAAACAGTTGAGACTGTAGCACATTTACAAAGTGAAACTCAAACCGAAGCATTAAGACAGCAACTCTCAGCAATGCAACAACGCGAAGCTGATATTTTAAAACGAGAAGCTGAAACAATGTTAAGGGAGCGTCATCCTGATTTTGAAGATATAAGGGGTGATGAAGCTTTTCACGAATGGGCTAAAGAACAACCTGAAGATATACAGAAATGGATTTATGCAAACAACAGTGATGCGACTTTAGCTAGTCGTGCTATAGACCTTTACAAAATGGAAACAGGTGTAGCTCAGTCACCACAAAAGAGGCAGTCCAAAAAGAAAGAGCAAGGCTCTGCCGCTGATATGGTGTCTACAAAAACAACAGCGGTAGATTCAAAGGCTCCAAAAATTTGGACAGAAAAAGAAATTGCTAGTATGTCTATTGATCAATTTGATCGTTATGAAAGTGAAATTAAATTGGCTTTATCAGAAGGCAGAATAGCTAAATAAGTTTAAGGGGATATTACAATGGCTTATAACCAATCTGATCAATTTTTTGAACCATCAACGGATACCAATGCTAACTTTGGTAACTCTGTTGCAGGGCAAAACAATTCGTTTTTCTTACCTTCAGTCTATTCTAAGACTGTCCTAAATTTCTTTAGGAAATCATCTGTTGCAGAAGCAATTACTAATACAGATTACGCAGGTGAGATTGCGTCTTTTGGTGACTCTGTAAAGATTATCAAAGAACCTGAAATCACTGTCTATCAGTATGAAAGGGGCGCAGACGTAACCGCAACTAAGCTAACTGACCAAGAACTAACTTTGGTCGTAGATACAGCTAACGCATTTAAATTTATCGTAGATGATATTGAAACTAATATGTCTCACGTTAATTTCCGTGACGTTGCTGCATCTTCAGCAGCTTACTCGCTAAAGGATGCTTATGATGAGGGTGTAATTGCAACTATGTTTGCAGGAGTATCCGCAGCTAGTCCTAACCACATCTTAGGTTCTGACAATGCAACTGACCTTGCAGCAGGAACTTTTGATGGCACTGGTAATCTTGACATAGGTTTTGCTTCTGGTGAGCATGACCCAATAGATGTTCTTTCACGCATGGCGCGTCTACTTGACGAGCAGAATGTTCCTGAAGAAGGTCGTTGGTTCTTAGCAAATCCAGAGTTCTATGAAGTACTTGTTCAAAGTTCTTCTAAACTTCTGTCTGTTGACTATAATGCAGGTCAAGGTTCAATCCGTAATGGACTAGTATCATCTGGTAAGTTACGTGGCTTTGATATGTATAAGACTAACAATATTGCTGCTACTACAAACGCAGCAGGTAAGTGTATTGCAGGTCATATGTCAGCAGTTGCGACAGCACAAACCATCACAAATACTGAAGTAATTCGTGATCCTGATAGCTTTGGCGATATAGTCCGTGGACTCCATGTTTATGGGTCTAAGGTACTACGTGCCGATGCGTTAGTTTCATCATTCTATGGTATAGACTAATATTATTGGGGGCTGAAATATGCCCCCTTTAATTTAAAGGAAATATAGTATGCCACAATTAGGAAGTGAAAAGAACCCTGTTAGATTTAATCCTAAAGGAAAAGTTAAAGTTAGCGGGTGTTATTTAAAAAATGAAGATAAAGAAAAATACAAAGATAATTATGATCGTATTTTTAGAAATCCTAATAATCCAGTAAATCATAAAGAACCTGTGGGATAATAATGGCTACTACATTTTTACAATTATCAAATGAGTTATTAAGAGAGTTGAATGAGGTTGTACTAACTTCTTCAACTTTTTCTAGTGCTGTAGGAATACAACAACATGCAAAAGATTGTATTAACAGATCATACCTAGATATAGCAAATGAAGAACCTCAGTGGCCTTTCTTAGCAACAGGAGAAAGCGGAGCTACCGATCCTATGTATGGTAATGTTTCTGTAGATACTACAGCCGCAACTAGGTGGTATGAATTAAAAGCTGCTAGTTCATCTATAATAGATGATTATGGTTCTATAGATTGGGATAATTTTTATCTTACAACAGTAGGAGTAAGCGGCGAAGCAGCTCCTTATGTTTCTAAAAATTTAAGATTTATAACAATAGAACAATGGAAAGATTTTAGACGTACAGCAGAAAATGCTGACGATGCTGATCAAGCTACAGGTGGAGAACCACGTTTTGTTATTAGAAGTCCTGATGCAAGAAAGTTTGGTTTAAGTCCTATACCTGATAAAGTTTATAAGGTTTGGTTTTTTGCTTATGATTTACCAACAGAACTATCTGCACACAGCGATGCAATAGTTTTTCCTGATCTGTATAAAACAGTAATACTTTCTAAAGCTAGATACTATACACATCAGTTTAAAGACAACCCTCAAATGGCAGCTTTTGCTTTAGAAGATTATAAAAAAGGATTAAGAAGCATGAGGGAAAACTTAATAGGGACTGTTCCAACATATATGTCTGATGACAGAGTAAGGTTTGATTAACTATGCAAGCATTTGGTTTATCTTGTCAAGGCGGTCTGAACACTAATCTTAACCAGTTTCAAATGTTACAGCAGCCCGGATTTGCTACAGAGTTACAAAACTTTGAAGTTGATCCAGATGGCGGCTACAGAAGAATAAATGGTTACACACTTTATGGTGGTAGTAGTGCAGCAAGACCTAATGGTTCTAATGCTATATTAGGACTTTTTGTTTATGGTGATGGTGTTATTGCAGCATCAGGTACTAATCTTTATTTTAGTTTAGATGGTACAAGTTGGTTACAAATAAATCGTGCAAGTGTTAGCGGTTCAGGAGATAATTTTTCTACATTCTCAGGTAGAAGCACAGCCGCTAGAACAAGTCAATCATATGTAAATTTTGCATTGTTTGAAGGAAACACTACTTATGGTGAAATAGTAATAACTGATATAGGTTCTGGTTCAAAACCCGCTTTATTTAAAATGACAGGCACAGGTGCTTTATCAGATAGAACTTTCTTTTATGAAGAAATTACAGTTAGTGGTACACACTTTCCAAAACAATGTACTATACATGATAAACACTTAGTAGTTGCAGGAGCAGCGACAGCACCTAATACTATATTTTATAGTGGCACAAGCGACATAAATGATTTTACTTCAACGGGTTCTGGTAGCATTGTATTAGATGATCAAGTAGTAGGGTTAAGCAGTTTCCGTGGTGATTTAATTATATTTTGTAAAAACAGTATTTACAAACTATCTAATATAAATAATTCTGACTCTATAGCTATAACACCTATCACACAGAACGTGGGTTGTTTAGATGGTAGAAGTATTCAAGAGATTGGTGGTGATCTTATATTTTTAAGTCCTGATGGCTTTCGTTTAGTTGCAGGTACAGCGCGTATTGGTGACGTAGAGTTAAGCTCAGTATCAAGACAAATACAATCTATCGTAGCTTCTTTAGCTTCTAACATAGGTTCTTTAGTTATATCTAGTGCAGTATTAAGAAGTAAATCTCAATACAGATTATTTTATAGTGCAAGTTCAGCTTCTACAGATACAGCAAAAGGAATTATAGGAACAATAACACCACAAGGTTTTGAGTGGTCTGAAACAATAGGAATCCAAGCTCATGCCTTTACATCAGGTTTTGATGCTGATAGTGTAGAACAAATATATCACGGAGATAAAGATGGCTATGTGTATAATCATAACACAGGCAATGCTTTTAATCCCGCAGGAACATCAACAAATATAGATGCAAGATATAAAACACCTAATTTAGATTTTGGAGATGCAGGAACATTAAAAACATTACATTACACAAAAATATCTTTTACACCTGAAGGAACAGTGCAGCCTACACTAAAGATAACATATGATTTTGATGATAATAATAGACCACAGCCACCAAACTATACACTAGATTCTATACCAACTCCGGCAGTATTTGGAGATTCAACACTTGGTACAGCAGTATTCGGAGCTTCAAGCGATCCTATGGCAAGACAGGCAGTACAAGGAAGTGGACACAACATAGCATTTAAAATATTTAGTCAGGACACTAATGCACCTTATTCAATAAATGGTTTCTATGTAGACTATAGACCTTCCGGTAGGAGATAATAATGGGTACAAGTTATGTAAGACAGAGTAGTTTAGCGGATGGAGATACCATTACTGCTGCTTTATTTAATGATGAATATAACAGACTTCTAACAGCTTTTTCATATGCTTCTAGTAGCACTACCGGACATCAACACGATGGGACAGCAGGAGAAGGCGGTAACATACATACTATTGGTGATCAGGATTTTCTAAATAAAATTCTTACTACTAGTAATACTTGGGAGTTCTATGTAGAAGTTTCTAGTGCCGCAGCAAAACAAATGGTTTTACAAGACGGAGCATTAGTACCCAATGCAGATAGCGATTTAGATTTAGGAACATCTAGTAAGTATTTTAAAGATGCTTATATAGATAGTATAACAACTACTGGTAATGTAGGAATAGGTGGAAATCTTACAGTAACAGGCACTACAACTTTTAATGGAGGTACTCTTACTTTAGGAGATGCAGCAGATGACAATGTTGTATTTGGTGCAGATGTAAATAGTAATATTATTCCTAATACAGATAGTGCTTATGACTTAGGTTCTTCTAGCCAAGAGTGGCGCGATGTTTATATTGATGGTACAGCATACTTAGATGCTATAAATTTTAATGGTACAGCTATTACTTCTACAGCAGCCGAACTTAATATATTAGACGGCGTAACAAGCACCGCTGCTGAACTTAATCTTCTTGATGGTGTTACAAGCACTACGGCAGAACTAAATATTTTAGATGGTGTAACTAGTACTGCTGCTGAACTTAATATTTTAGATGGCGTAACAAGCACCGCAACAGAATTAAATCTTCTTGATGGTGTAACTAGTACTACAGCAGAATTAAATATTCTTGATGGTGTAACAAGTACCGCAGCAGAACTTAACATTCTTGATGGTGTTACAAGCACTACAGCCGAACTCAATATCCTTGATGGTGTAACAGCTACCACAGCAGAACTCAATGCTTTAGATGGTATAACCGCTGTTGTAGCAGAATTAAATGCCCTTGATATTGGTTCAACGGCAATAGGAACTGCCGTAGCTTCTAAAGCAGTTATATTAGATGCTAACAAAGATTATACTGGAATAAGAAATCTTACTATATCAGGCGATCTTACTATTAGTGGTGATGATCTTACGATGGGGACAAATACTTCAGGTCATATTTTAGTTGCTGATGGTACAAATTTTAACCCTGTTGCTGTTGGAGATTTATCAGAAATTAGTACGGCTGCTGATGATGATGTTTTATTAGCAGTTGATACATCTGGTGGCGGTCTTAAAAAAGTTACTAGATCAGCTATTATTGCGGGTACTGGTTCAAGTGGAGACTTAGCTAACGTAGTAGAAGATAGTAGTCCACAACTAGGTGGTAACTTAGATTTAAATGGTAACGATCTTGTTACAACTTCTAATGCTACTCTTGATTTAGCACCAAATGGTACAGGTACAGTTGTAGTTAGAGGAAATACTAACTCAGGTGCAGTAGTATTCAACTGTGAAAATAATAGTCATGGACAAAAAGTTTACGGACAACCACACTCAGCAAGTGTTACTAATACTTTAATGCTACCCGCAGGTGCTAATTCAACATTAGTATCTCTTGTATCTACAGATACTCTTACAAATAAAACACTTACAAGTGCTGTTTTAAATACTGGAGTAAGCGGTTCAGCAGTTCTTGATGAAGATGATCTGTCTTCTGATTCAGCAACTAAAGTAGCTACACAACAATCTATTAAAGCTTATGTAGATAATAATGCAGGTTCAATGAATAACTTTATTCTTGAAGATGATGATGGTACTGAAATAACTGTCTCTAATGCTAAAGAAGTTAAGTTTATTGGTTCAGGAATAACTACAAACTGGACTGATACAGATAATGGTACAGATGGTGATCCGTATGATTTAACTTTTACAGTAGACGCAGCACAAACAGGAATTACTTCATTACTTGCAACTGATATAAAAATTGGTGAAGACGATCAAACTAAAATAGATTTTGAAGATGCTAATAAAATTAATTTTTATGCAGGAAATGAAAAACAATTAATTTTAGAAGATGGTGTATTGTATCCCGGCTCTGATAATATTATTGATCTTGGTAAATCTGATAATGAATTTAAAGATGCTTTTTTTGATGGGACAGTTACAGCAGATGCTTTTGCAGGGCCATTAACAGGAAATGTTACAGGTAATGCTTCTGGTACAGCAGCTACAGTTACAGGAGCAGCACAATCTAATATTACTAGTTTAGGAACTTTAACAACTTTAACAGTTGATAATATTATTATAAATGGAACAACAATAGGTCATACAGATGATACTGATTTAATAACACTAGCTGATGGTGTAGCTACTGTAGCAGGAGAACTTGATGCAACAAGTTTAGATATTAGTGGAGATGCAGATATAGATGGCACAACAAATCTTGATGCCGTAGATATAGATGGTGCAGTACAAATAGATGGTGCAACTACTTATGGTGTAGATGATACTGGTGTAGATGTTAAGTTTTTTGGTGCTACTTCAGGAGCCTATTTACTTTGGGATGAAAGTGCAGATAAACTATTAACAGCAGGTGGCACGACAATAGATGTTGTTAAAGATAAACTATTGATAGGCAGCACAGCAGTTACTACAACAGCAGCAGAACTTAATATCCTTGATGGGGTTACAGCAACTACAGCAGAGTTAAACTATTTAGACTTAGCAACACTAGGAAGCACAGCAGCTTCTAAGGTTGTATCAGCAGATGCTAATGGCGTTGTTAGATTTACAGGGGGTATACATGAAGAGGCTACAACTATTACTTCTTCTTCTAATGCAACTACTGTAAATTTAAGAGATGGTACAAATTTTTTACATGATCTTACTGAAGCTACAACTTTTACATTTAGTAATCCTCCTACTGAAGCATGTATATGGTCATTAAAAATAATTCAAGACTCAACGGCTAGAGCAATTACTTGGCCTAATACAGTAGATTGGCCTGCTGCAACAGCTCCTACATTGACATCTACAAACAATGGAGTAGACGTATTTGTATTCTTAACAATAGATGGTGGTACTATCTGGTATGGATTTACTGCCGGACAAGCAATGGGTTAAAGGAATAAATTATGTCAGGTGGAGCTAAAAAATTATTACATGCTGCTGCGGGAACTGCTGCCAGTGGTGATCCGGTCTACGTTGAAGATGTATTTTCAACCTATCTTTATACTGGAAATAATGCAAACAACCACGAAATAAATAATGGCGTTGATTTGTCAGATGGTGGTCTTGTTTGGTTTAAAAAAAGAAATGCAACAGGAGATCATTGGCTTGTTGATTCTGAACGAGGTGGAACATTAGCACTTAGATCAAATAGTAATGTTGCAAATTATTCTCAAACTGGAGCTTATTCATTTATACAAAGTTTTGATGATGATGGTTTTACAATGGGGGATCAGGGAGACATTAATAACTCAAGTGATTTTGCTTCTTGGTCATTCCGAAAACAAAAAGGATTTTTTGATGTTGTAAAATTCAGCACAACTGGTGGTGGTGGAACACAAGCAATTAGTCATAATCTTGGCAGTATACCGGGATACATTGTCTTTAAAAAAACAAACGTCGCGCAAACGTGGATCACATATCATAAAGGTGTTACGTCACCAAATTCAAATTGGTGGAGAAATTTTGCTGGGTGGGAAGCAGACGCGCAGTTTTATGATTTTGGAGATGACACTGGAATTAACTCAGCGCCAACGGATACGACTGTTACGCTAGGAACTTATTTTACTAACGCAACCGCTGATTACGTCGCCTACTTTTTTGCTGAAGGCGGTTCTGGCGATCAGATTTTTGGTGATGATGGCGATGAAGCGATTATAAAGTGTGGGACTTATTCATCTGCAACAGCAATAAATCTTGGATTTGAGCCTCAGTGGCTGATGGCAAAACGCACAAGTAGCACTGGCAATTGGTACATGATTAATAATATGACAGGTTTTTTTGGTAACTCTAAAAATACCCAAAGATTGATAGCAGATTTAAGTAATGGTGAAAGTGACGATCAAGTAGCTTCAGTAACATCGACTGGGTTTAATAGTAGATTGTTTGATGGGGCAGGTGACTACATGTATGTAGCAATACGCAGAGGCCCAATGAAAGAACCTTCAGCGGGTACTGATGTTTATATACAATACGAAAATAATCCCTCCTCAGTCGAAGACCCGTTTTTTCAAAGTTCGTTTCCTGTCGATGTAGGAATCTTTCATAGAAGGACAAATGACGAAGGCAATTATTTAACTGCACGAATGTTAGGTCTTAAAGATTTAAATACAACCACTACTGGGGCATTGGGTAATAATACCAACGCCAAATTTGATTATATGAATGGTTGGTACGATACGGGAGGCGCACAGTATTCGGGCTACTCTTCTCTAATGTTCAGGAGATACCCCAAAGTATTTGATGTGGTCTTTTATGAAGGTAATGGCTCACCAAGCGTAGGTGTTAGGAACGGCTTAGCTCACAATCTAGGTGTTGCTCCAGAAATGATCATACATAAAAGATTAGACTCTACAAGCGAATGGCAAGTAGGGGCTACCCCAGTATCAAAAGGTGGGTATTTAAATTTAACTAATAGTTTCCCAACATCATTCACGCCAGCGAATGAGTTTACAGCGACTACTTTCGATGTGGATGGATGGATAGGCGAAAATCACAACAATACTTCAGGGGGAACTTATCTTTGTTTACTTTTTGCTTCATTGTCAGGAATATCAAAAGTAGGTACATACACAGGCACAGGAAATAATTTAAATGTGGATTGCGGATTTTCTGGCGGTGCGAGGTTTATTCTTATCAAGCGTACCGATGCTGTTGCAGATTGGTATGTTTACGATTCTGTTGTTCAAGGTATTATCGCGGGCAACGACCCGTATTGGTTAATGAATACTGCCGCCGCTGAAGTTACCAACACAGATTACATCGACCCACTCGCTTCAGGATTTACAGTTACCTCATCTGCTCCTGCTGCTTTAAACGCAAGCGGCGGCACATACTTATTTTTAGCTTTTGCGTAGGAGACAATAATGGCAAACGAATATCGTCTTAAATCAGACGGCAGTATAAAAACTAAACAAGAACTTATAGCAGCTAATAAAAATATGTCTATGCCTAAAGTATGGGGAGAAGGTGTATATGAAGCTTTAGGGATTGATGTAGTTTTTGAAACACCACGACCTGCTCCAAGCGCAGCTTATAAACAAGTTCTTAGAGATGGTGTAGAACAAGATGCAAAAGATAACTGGATTCAAAAGTGGAAAGAAGAAGATATGTTTGCTGACACCACAGATGATGATGGTGTTAAAACTACTAAAGCTAAACATGAAGAAGCTTATCAAGCTCAGTTAGATACTAATGCTGCTGTTGCAATGAGGCTTGAACGTAATCAATTACTTATTGAAACAGATTGGATGGGATTAGCAGATGTCACAATGGCTGACAACTGGAAAACATACAGACAAGCATTAAGAGACTTACCAACACATAGCGATTGGCCTAACTTAAAAGATAGTGATTGGCCCGATAAAC
>Ga0315316_10004466_pt1 | contig 10230 bp, 5 predicted proteins | sample M160m3416metaG_FD_203702 | JGI IMG/M metagenome (GOLD analysis project Ga0315316, IMG submission 203702) | Ammonia-oxidizing marine archaeal communities from Monterey Bay, California, United States - M1 60m 3416 | ecosystem: Environmental > Aquatic > Marine > Intertidal zone | place: USA... | reverse complement strand
GCCCGCACGCGATGCCTCTGGCAACGTATTCGCCGACACAACAGTGCTTTCAGCGTTGTTGTCTGCGTCCGCCCTGTGCTCATCCGCATTCAGTTGAGTGACTTCCATCACCAGAGTGTCGTTCGTAGGTACGACCACAAACATTTCACCGAAATACACGTCTGACTGAGTGGGCGTATTCATCGATTCTGTCAGCCGGGCGAGTAGCTCGTCACGATCAAAATCGCCGATTTGCTGCGGATTCCACTCCGTCCGAATGTCTCCTTCAACACCGTCATCAAACCCGGTATCCAACGCAACAAGAAGTTCCCATGAAGTTTCTGCAGACGACATCAACACGCCCATTGTCTGGTCGTCACCCGAACTCGCCTCAGACAATGCCTGTATCTCAAGCCCGTTTTCGCCAATCGACTGCCGCAGTCGGCTGCTGACTTCAGCGAGCTTCTGTTCGGAAACCGTAACCACCACAACCTCCCATTCCCGTGAGTTTGCCGGCAAGAGCCGGTTCACCTGCGCGGGCACATTGGCAAGGACGCCGCCTGCATCCGCCATCATTGGAACCGACATTGAATCGGTCTGCCTGACCAGAAACGAAACTGGCACAGTTACGATTGTAATCGCTGCTGCAGCCGTCAGAATCGCGATCACATTCCGGCGGATATGGCGCGGCGATTCTGTGGAAACAGCCCCTTCTCTACGACTGGATTCAGACTGAGGCGATTCAATTCGCTTGCGCACGACAACGGAGATCCGACGACTGGACTCTATCGGAATAGCTCGCAGACAATCTCCGAGATCACGCCACTGCTGGAACATTTCCAAATCCTGCGGCGGCATCTGCATAGTCGGACCTGCCGACGTTAAATCATCGAACTCGGCAGACAGCAATTCTTCGGGAGATGGCTCTGACATTGATTCGTAGCAGGCGGGCAACGGCGGGGCGGGAGAAAGCACCACACTGAGACGCTCAGGCGTTGCCAAGGTTCCCGCAAAAACGAAGATATTAGAATTCCCCATAAGTCTTGTCACCAAAACAGTTTGCAACCCACATTTCCGAATCGGGGATTCCGTCAGACGCGAAATGCGGAGGTTCAGGGGAGTCCAATTACGGTGATCAATGCCACATCGCAGACGTGAGTATCAAACTGGGCGACATCATCGTCCTGTGGCGAAACGGCCCCTGCGGATCGTGGTGCGGTGGATTCGCAAGCGCGACCAAATGAGGCTGCGGCTTCGCCGCTGCGTGGGGAATCGTGTATAACTTTAGATCGCGATCATCAGAATCAGACATCATGTACAACGGGAAATAAGAAAATTGAGTGAGTCATCAGGAGTTGTAATCGTAACCGGTGCGGGTAGCGGGATTGGCCGTGCAGTGAGTCTGGCTTTGTTGAAAGCAGGGTTTCGTGTCGGGCTCGCCGGGCGTCGGCAGGATGCGCTTGAGGAAACTCGTTCGTTGGCTGACACATCTGACGCGGCGACTGTGATTCCAACGGATGTAACAGATCCAGCCTCGGTCGAGCAGTTGTTTGCAGTCACGAGTTCGACCTTTGGGCGAGTCGACGTGTTGTTCAACAACGCCGGTGTCAGTGCTCCGGCGGATTTGCTCGAAGACATCTCTTTTGCACGCTGGCAACAGGTGGTAAATGTAAATCTGACGGGCGCATTTCTGTGTACTCAGGCAGCCTTTCGGCACATGAAGGACCAGAGCCCTGCTGGTGGACGCATCATTAACAACGGTTCAATTTCGGCGCTGTCTCCACGTCCCAATTCTGCGCCGTACACGTCTACGAAACATGCTATTACCGGACTGACCAAATCGTCTTCACTGGATGGCCGCAAGTACAATATCGCATGCGGCCAGATTGACATCGGCAACGCCGGCACCGACATGACCTCACGAATGAGCGCCGGTGTTCCCCAGGCTAACGGCTCCCTCGCCCCCGAACCCACGATTGACGTAAGCCACATTGCGGATGCTGTTGTCTATATGGCGCAGCTGCCACTGGACGCTAATGTCCCGTTCATCACTGTGATGGCTACGAAGATGCCGCTTGTCGGACGAGGGTAAGGGTAAGGGAAGAACAGTCGAAGATCTGCCACAGACAAACGGTCCTCGTTGCGGATCAGAGCCGGTCGAAGGATGTGTCACAGCGATCACTGACAAATTCTGTACAGGACTGATAGAGGGATCGCACATGGAATGATTGTAAGTTAACAGACAAAAAACCGGCCGCCATCGTTCCCGTATCGTGGATCACTTTATGTCCGAGGCTGTTAGTCGCGTCTGACTTCTGGCACCATGCTGTATCCGAAACCTGATGTATGTCATCAACTGCAGGCAACCCGTTTCGTCCGTCGTTTTCGCTGAGCGCCACTGCGCTGACGCAGCTGCTGGCATCGTTCGCCTGCTTCCTTGGTGCCTTCGTACTGCCAATTCAGTTTCCTGAGTTCGGCACTCTTTCGCAGCAGGTACTGATCATCCTTGCTGTAATCACCCTGCTGCTCGGCACAGGCAACGTACTGTTCGGACGACAGCTCAGCCGGTTGCTGACACGTGCGGGAAAACGTTCGCGGGTGGTTATTCCAAGAGAGGGCGTAGTTTACCTTGCCATCATGCTGACACTTGCTGTGGGTGCGTTGCTGGGGCATCGGAACATGCCATTGCTGGTCTTTGGCATGATGGCCGGACCGTTCGTTCTGAACGGTTGGATTGTTTACGTCATGCTTAAAAAGGTTTCCCTGACAAGGCGCGTGCCTCGCCGGGCCATGGTTGGCGAATTTGTTGTCGTTGAAATTGAAGTCAGCAACGGGAAACGCTTTTTGGCATCGCACATGCTCGAAGTGCGTGACCGCGTTTCCGGCGGCAAGCTGTCCAGAGGCAGTCGTGACGAAGAAGGAACGGTAACGTATCTGCGGATTCCGGCCCGCGATTCACGGACTGGCCGGTATCAGCTGCGATTCGCAGACCGAGGTCAGTATCAACTGGGTCCAATACGTGTCAGTTCGCGTTTTCCGCTTGGCATCGGCGAACGGGGACAGATCGATTCGCAGACGTCAGTATTGATCGTGCATCCGAGAGTGGGCACGCTGCTTCCAGACTGGCAGAGGCAGCAAAAGGAACTGTCCGAAGCCAGTAAACGTGCGCAGTTGAGAATGGGCTTGTTTGACGACGAGTTTCACCGCATTCGCGAATTCCGTTCGGGCGACAATCCCCGCTCAATTCACTGGAAGTCGACTGCCAAACGGGGCCAGCTGATGATTCGGGAACATCAACAGAATCGCCACGCAGATTCGCTGGTGATTCTGGATCTTCCGAAATCCGCCGCGTGGGACGGTGAAACCATTGAAATGGCGATCAGTCTGGCCACGACGATCTGTGTCGAACAAACGAAGTCTTCATCGGGTGGTCATTATCTGCTGGCCATCGCCGCAAAGAAATCGTGTCTGGTACCGAGTCGTTCACCGGGCGTTTTTCGGGAACAGGCCCTGGATGCGCTGGCGATGTGTCAGCCGTCCGCCAAGGCAAGCCTGGAAGACGTCCTAAACAGGGTTGTGTCTGAGCACGCGTTATACGATGAGCGAATCATCCTGATTACGCCTCGCCCTTTGGAAGCCACAGATGCACTCGACAGGGTCTCACGGGAATCCGATTCCGAGCGGCTTGATCTTTTATCGCACACGACAATTATTGAGGCATCGCTGGCAGCAATGGCCGGCGTCATGACACTGTCCGATGATTCCACGGACGATCGACGATCGACGCTGGCAAGCTCCTCTCACCGGAATACCAGCGATATTCGTTCTCTGATCGCAGAGAACTCCGCGCGGCCACCGGTAGAGGAGCCCGCATGAAGAAGCCAGTCAACATTGAAACGACGTTCCTGCGCAGCATCGTGTTCTGTGTATCGGTGGCATCACTGATTCTGGCGAATGCGGAAGAAAACACTTGGCCAACCGCGTTTACGCCTGTCGTCGCGGTCCTGGCGTACATTCTTGTGGACAGAAAAAAATTGATTCGACTGTCTCTTCTCGGGGCGAACGCACTGGGAATCGTTGCGTTCGTCGCCGCGACCATTGAATTGCGGGAAGGCGACCTGCTGGAAAAACTGCTGGCAGGCGCTCATCTGCTGGTCTATATCACCTGGGTCATACTGCTGTTGCAAAAAGGAATCCGTCAATTCTGGTGGCTGACGGCGTTAAGTGTTCTGCAGATTTCGGTGGCCTCCGTGCTGACCACCGATCCGTCTTTCGGTGCGGCACTTGTCTTCATGCTGCTGTTGATGCTGTGGACATTGTCTGTGTTTTCACTCTATCGTGCTCAACTGCGGCTGGCACGTTCTTCCGATGGTGTCGAAGACAGTCTTAATGTGGTTGCAGATACGGGGGCTTCCAGTCGGCTGTTGGTTCGTAACGGGCTTCAGGTGGACGCAGATGAACGCTGGATCGGCTGGCGGTTCAGAGCCATCGTTGGATTCGCATTTGTTTCGTCGTTGTGCGTCGCGATGGTTGCATTCGTTGCCTTTCCTCGCGTCTGGGTCAATCAGGGGACATTGCCACAGTTGCAGCCATCCCGCAATGCACTTACGCACCAGACCGGCTTCACCGACAATGTGGAACTCGGAGAGATCGGCGAGATCATGCAGTCGGACGCCCGCGTACTGCAGTTCCAGATTACGAAGATGGACAGTGGCGCTGCTGTCGCGCCGGACAGGTTTGCTTCGGCCATGAAAATGGACGAAATCCTGTTTCGCGGCAACGCGCTGGGGCACTACAACGGCGGCCGATGGACGCCAGGCAGTACTCAGGGACGCAGCGGCAGCGATTCAGAACATCGACAGTACGAAGCGCGGCCCGGACAGGTGGATTTTCGGGTTCATATCACGCAGGATCCCCCCATCCGCACGTTTGCATTCGCTCCCGTACCTGCGGTCAATGCTCGAATTCGGGAACGCAAGGGAAGAATCAATCAGCGACGGTTTTCGTATTCTCTGATTCACGATATTCACGAAGACAGATCACGGTCTGAACCCCTAAGTTTTGAAGTCTGGTGTGTGGAAGAACCGAATCGTCGAGTTCACGGCCCAGACAAAAGTCAGCGAGACTACGGCGAATTCCTGAACGCCATCGAAACCATGCTGCCAGCAACGCCGCGGGAACGAAAGGAACACGAATATGCAAAGACCTCTTATATCACACGTGGTCTGGAAACTTCATTACCGAGGCTGGCCCGGCAGGCCGTCGAACTATGTGCAATGGACGACGGCAGTGTCTTGTCTGTGCGCCAGCGTGTCGAACGCGTCTTCGCCTATCTCAATACATCGGGGATCTACACTTATTCATTAACTGCCGACGTCGTCGACCAGGACCTGGACCCGGTCGAAGATTTTCTGTTCAACCGAAAAGTTGGGCACTGCGAGTATTTTGCGTCCGCCTGTACTCTAATGCTCCAGGTCCTGGACGTACCTGCCCGAGTCGTCAATGGATACAAAGGCAGCGAAGTGAACACCGTTTCCGGTCGCTCAGAAGTCAAGCAAAAACATGCTCACACGTGGGTGGAGGTTTACGTGGATTACGCGTGGGAAACACTGGATCCCACTCCGGCGACTGCCCGCCGGGAAGGAGTCACTCAGGCACGAACATTCGACTGGTGGTCAGATCTGCGTCTCGCCTTCAGTGATAACTGGTTCGATATGATTCACAAAATGAGTCCACAGCGACAGGAAGCCATGGTCCGCCCGTGGCTGGATTCAGGCAAGAACGCCCTGGCCACAATTCGTGAGCAGGGGCTGTGGGCCACCCTGGTCATATTCTATCAGGAAGTTGTCCTGCAGCCCGGTAAATGGTTCAGCCCGCAGACGGGAATCGCTACATTTGTGATCCTGCTGATCGTGGGTCTCGTCATTCGTCAGAATCCCGGCAGCTGGCTTCTCTCACCGTTGCGTCGGTTCATGGACTGGATACGCCCTGACAGACGTCAGCAGCGAAGTGTGGTCAGGTTTTATGAAAACTTTCGAGGCCTGTGTTTGCGACATGGGTTACCACTGCCTGATCACAGGACAGCACAGGAAAACGCGTCGGCCGCCGCCGATTTCTTCGACGGGTATCTTGTATCGGTTGACGACAAAGTACTGCCGTACCGCATCGCTAATGTCTTTAATCGAGTAAGATTCGGTGCTGAGATTCTGAAGCCGGAAGTCGTGATGAGCGTGCGCGGCGACGTTGTGCGATTTAGTGAGTTACTGTCGGCCGGACAGCCGTCGCAAACAGTGCCTGCCGGGTCGCTTCCCGATGAATCTGAAGTTCAGCCGGCAACAGTTTGACCGCATATGAAACCGCGCCTCAACCGATACGAAAGTCAGCACGCATGCGGGATATCCGGATTGCAGCCGCTCAGTTCGAACACCGAAACGACGATAAGGAATTCAACCTGTCCCGCATTCGTGAGCTGACGAAAACAGCCGTTGCAGGCGGAGCCGAAGTCGTCAGCTTTCACGAATGCTGTATCTCGGCATATACATTCGTTCAGCAATTCAGCAGGGATCAACTGCGAGATCTTGCCGAACCGGTGCCGGACGGGCCCAGTGTGCGTGAACTGATGAAGATTTCCCAGGAATGCGGTGTCCCGATCCTGGCAGGCTTGTTTGAGCTGCGGGGAACTGACATCTTCAACACCTACGTCTGCGTCGACGGTGATCGACTGGTTGCCCGATTCAGTAAACTGCACGCCTTCGTGAATCCCTTTCTGTCGTCAGGCAGCGAATTTGTGGTGTTCGATCTCATGGGGTGTCGTTGCGGAATACTGATTTGTTATGACAACAATCTTGCGGAAAACGTTCGCGTTACTGTTCTCAAAGGGGCCGAAATCCTTTTCATGCCACACGTCACCGGGTGCCTGCCGTCCGTCATGCCCGGTCGCGGACTTGTCGATCCTGCGCTGTGGCACAATCGCGAACGCGATCCCGCGAGGCTGCGGCAGGAACTTTGGGGGCCAAAGGGACGTGGCTGGTTGATGCGCTGGTTGCCGACACGTCTGTACGAGAACGGTGTCTACGGTGTGTTCACGAATCCGATCGGCCTTGATGACGGACAGGTACGCAACGGCAACTCAATGATTCTTGACCCGTTCGGAGAGATTGTTGTGGAATGCAACCGACTGGGGGATGAAGTCGTCGTTGGCCTGTGCACGGATGAAGCGGTGAAACACAGCAGTGGGCAGCGTTACCTGAGAGCTCGACGTCCGGAGTTGTACGACGAACTGGTCAGGCCGTCGTCTGCGTCACCGGTGACAGAACCCGGATGGAAGCTGAAGTACAGGGACCGGTAAAGAGTCAGTACGGATTCCGGCCAGGACTGTCGGTCACGACTCCATAGAATTGCGGAGGGCATGTATCCTTCCTGCGGGCAAACCAGGTAACGCGTTCCGAGGGACCGCACGGCGTCGATTCTGTCGCTGGTCGCAACTTTAGTGAATTACTTCGGTTCCACAGACGGCATCAGCCCCAGCGTGCTTAAAGTCAACGTAACCGCAAGGAACCGTATCATTGCCGGAACGATAATGACTCACATTCCCTGAACAGCCGTTACGAGCGGCCTGGCAGTGTTAAGGTTTGATTCTCCCGGTGTGAAGCCCGCAATTCGTACCGCGTGATGTACCGATTAATCGCATAATACGGGCGAGAACAGCGTTAGTGTTCTTTCCACGCGATTTGAGTTGTGCAATTCAGTGTGGATGCGGAACCGGCTGAACGACATTGCCGTCGGCTTCTCAAATGGACTGCGGAATTGAAAGCAGGAGTTATTTCATGTCATTGTTCAGAACCGGCACGCTGTTCGTGGCCTTGATGTATATCAACTGTCCTGCGTTCGCCGAATGCGGTGCGTACATGTCGTCTGACTGTGCGGAATCCTGTCGTCTGTGCTGCCAGCCGGAATACAAGACGGAAAAAATCAAACGGCACTGCTACCAGACACAGTGCAAGGCTGTCTGTATTCCTCCGATCACATTGCCCTGCTGCCGACTGAGCCGGTGTTTCCGTGGAGTGGCCGCTGACGGCTGTTGCGATGACGACTGTTGCAACAGCGGACTGCTGCAAAAACTGTGTTCCAGGCTGACGACCTGTCGAATTCGTCACGTGAACACATACAAGAAAGTTGAATACGAATGCGGCACAAAGTGCGTTTGTGAATGGAAAGCCGTTCCGTGTGCCACGGGCTGCTGCGAACAGGAATCTACCGAAACCGGAGCTCACTGCACAAATTAGTGGTTGCGAAATCGGCGCATGCGGGACCGGCCGCGCAACGGTCGGGATTGGTCGTTACAATCAGGCGATCATGATGTACCAGCTTTCGTTCTCATTCGTGATGCTGCGGGTATCCGCGATACTTTCAGCAATCGTTTCGCAGTCCCTGGCACAGGAACCATCCGCGACTGCCAGTTCTGGCGACAGGACTTCCACGGGCCGGCAAACGAACTTCAGCCAACATGCTCAACCTCTGTTGCAGCAATTCTGTGTGCGTTGTCACACTGAAGAAAAAATGGAGGCGGGAGTCCGCCTGGATCAGTTGGATGGTTCGCGTGAAGATCGGCATCTGTTTCTGTGGAAAGACATCCTGAAGCAGGTTGAAGACGAGGCGATGCCGCCGGAAGACGAGCCTCAGCCAACGGCTATAGAACGTCAATTGCTTGTTGACTGGATTCAGCAGACGCTGGTCACAGCGAGATCCCGAAATGCCGAGAAGAATGGTTCTGTCCGCCGCCTGACCGTGGCACAATACAGGAATACGATTCGCGACCTGCTGGGGCTTGAAGACAACCTTACTGATGTTCTGCCTGCCGATGGAGTGTCGAAGGATGGGTTCCTCAACAACAAACAAACGATGGAGTTGTCGCCGCTCTTAATCGAGGCCTACTTCGACGTCGCTGAGAAGGCATTGGACCGCTGCATTGTTGATGTTGACGCAAAACCATCAATTCAGAACTTTCGAATGGTTCTGGGAGCAGGCATCAATCCGAAGCCGTTTCCCGAGCAACTGATCCTGGGCGCGAATAATCGTCTGTTGGCAAATCCGGATTTCATGGTCACTCAGCTTATGGCTGATAAACCATTCGACTTCGATCCATTCATTATGCAAACGCAATACCGATTCAACGAGGGCTACCAGGGAAACTCGACCGTTCGCGGCTGGAGAGACTACGACAGCATTTATCACTCTGTTTTTGCCTGCGTGCGTGGAAAGGATGGATATCCCAAGGGACTCGCGTACCAAACCGTTCCCGAGGGATTACTGCTGAGACCATCGGTACCCAGTGCCGAACTTTTTCAGATTGAGAGCACATATGGACCTCAGGCCAACTTCAAAATATCGCTGCGGGAATTACCGGACCACGGAAAATTTCGCGTAACGGTTAAAGCCGCAAAATATGACGACGGACTGCTGCTTGATTCAGGAGTAAATCCTGCCAATCAATCGGCTGACGAATCATTGACAGTCAGCAACCTCGATCTCACGCATACTCTGAATGTTAAAGCAGCCGGAATTTATCAGATTGACGTTTATCTCGAAGCGTCTCATGGGAAATCCACCCCTTCCGATGCTTCGAAACTGTCAGAAAAACTTGCCGGAGCCTGGTCACTTAATGGCGACACGAATTCACGACCGGAAAGCATAAAGCGAGAAGGTCATCTTGCCGGCAATGCAAAGTTTGTAAAGTCCCCGTTCGGTCAGGCAATTTCTCTGGATGGAGATGGAGATTCCGTCGTAATTCCCCGTGACGAATCAATGAACGTTGGCAAGGGTGACTTTACAATCGCTGCGTGGATCCGGCCGACCGAACTGCGGCAAGCCGGCATCGTCTGCCTGGGCCGTTACGGCCAGCAGGGATTCGTGTTCGACATGCCTAACGACCAGGGCGTGTTGCGGGTTGAGACATACAAAGCAGCCAACCAGCACAACGGCACCGTGATGTCTCGGCCAGGAATCATCAGCAAGAACAGGTGGCAGCACGTAGCGGCTGTCGTCCGACGCGGATCAGAACAGACTGACTTATTTGTCAACGGCTACAAAGTTGCTGCCGGAACAGTTGCTCCGACTAACCTGGACAACCCCGCAGTCAACTTGCACATCGGTCGAATTCAGGACGCTCAGCAGTTCAAGGGGGAGATTGATGAAGTGCATTTTTTCCGTCGTGCCCTGGGCATTGCTGAACTGCAGGCGCTGATCGATCCC
>Ga0315316_10004465_pt1 | contig 10231 bp, 10 predicted proteins | sample M160m3416metaG_FD_203702 | JGI IMG/M metagenome (GOLD analysis project Ga0315316, IMG submission 203702) | Ammonia-oxidizing marine archaeal communities from Monterey Bay, California, United States - M1 60m 3416 | ecosystem: Environmental > Aquatic > Marine > Intertidal zone | place: USA... | reverse complement strand
TAGTTACATACGATATTTTATTAGGTGCCTTTTCAGGTGAAATTGTTCTTTGAAAAATAAATTCTGGTGCTGCGTTTTTTGGATTTTCTAGAACTTTACCTTCAGTAGAGGTATGAAATAAATTATCATCTACAGAAAAAGGTGAGGACCCTTTTTTATCTTTCGGTATACTTATTTTATTCTTTTTTGCGTATTTAATTAAATCAGTTCTGGAGTTTAATTTCCAGATTCTCCATGGGGCAATTATTTTAATCCTTGGTTCAAAGTAGTGATATCCAAGCTCAAATCTTACTTGATCATTTCCTTTACCAGTAGAACCATGCGAGACAGCATATGCACCAAATTTTTTAGCTATAGCTATTTGTCTTTTTGCGATTAAGGGTCTCGCAATAGATGTTCCTAATAAGTAAACACCTTCATAAATCGCATGTCCTCTTATCATTGGATAGACATATTCTCTTACAAATAAATCTTTTAAGTTTTCAATAATTATTTTTTTTACACCAAGCTTTTTTGCATTTTTAAAAATTTTATTTCTATCAATTTTTTGACCAATATCAGCGGTGTAAGTTATAACTTCAGCACTATATTTTTCTTGAAGCCATTTAAGAATTACAGAGGTGTCTAACCCGCCTGAATAGGCCAGCACAATCTTTCTTTTTTTTTTCATTATTTTCTAACTACAGTTTTTTTTTGCGGTATTGAGTGCTTTAGTAAAACCCATCATTGAATAATGGTCTGTTGTTTGATCGCCTTTATCAGTATTACCTATAATCATAAGTCTAGATGCTCTTTTCATAGTTACAATTAGTTTAGCTTCGTCCTCATTATCAACTATCCATGCAAATCTTCCTTTGGAATATAAGTCATAATTTTTTTTTCCTGATTTAGCAGAAATAGGTGATTTTTTTTTAAATTCATATCCGTTAGTTACACTAATTTCGTTTTTAATATTTTCAGCAGGTCTAAAACTTACAAATAATCTTGACGGTTCTCTTTTTAATTTTTTTGGAGCTCTCACGACAGGAATTGATTGCGCAAAGCAAGTTTTGTTTCCATCTTGCAAAAGAACAAAACTTTCCCAATCTTTAAATTTACCGATTCTTTTTAAATTTTCCTCAGCATTTGCAAAGTTAAAAACTATGAAAAATAAAATTATATACAGGATTTTTTTTATGGGCATGGGTTTGGATACCTTTTATGAATTTCACCTATTTTTGTAATTAATTCTTTATCTAAATTAATATTTACACTATCTATATTAGTTTTCAACTGATCCATTGTTGTTGCTCCAATTATTGCTGAGGTAATAAATGGTTGAATTTCACAGAACTTAATTGCCATTTGTGCAAGATTCAAATTAAATTTTTTAGCTAAATTCCAATATTCTTCTATTGCTTTTTCAGAATTCAAAGTTCTGTACCTTGGCCAAAAATCATAAAATAAATCCATTCTTGAGTTTTTTGGAATCTCTCCATTTCTGTATTTTCCAGATAAATAACCTGATGCTAAAGGAGAGTAAGCTAATAAGCCTACCTTTTCTCTTATGGCTATTTCTGAAAGACCAACCTCAAAGGACCTATTTAAAAAATTGTATGCATTTTGTATTGATACAATTTTTGTAATTTTTTTTAGTTCAGCAAACCTTAAATATTGACCAGCACCCCAAGCTGTTTCATTAGATATGCCAATATATTTTACTTTTCCAACTTTAACTAAATTATTTAATGCATCTAAAGTTTCTTCAATGTCTACAAAATTATCAGTATTTTGATGTTCATACTCCATTTTACCTGAAAAAGCCCCTGAAGGTCTGTCTGTCCAATGTACTTGATATAAATCTATATAATCAGTTTTTAAATCTTTTAAACTTCTGTCGCATGCGAATTCAATTTGTCTTTTATTTAAAGAAGTTTTTTCATTATTTGGTCTCAACCAATCCATGCTTGAAGCTCCCGCTACTTTATCTGCTAAAATAATTTTATTTCTTTTTTTTGTTTTTAAAAACCAATCACCTATAAATTGGCTAGTTTTCCCCCTAGTTTCAGCTTTCATCGGCACAGAATATAATTCAGCTGTATCAAAGAAGTTTACTCCTTGATCTAAAGCGTAGTCCATTTGTTCAAAGGCCTCTTTTTGATTGTTTTGTTCACCCCAAGTCATAGTTCCCAGACAAATTGTACTGACTTTTAAATCTGTATTTCCTAACTTCTTAAAATTCATAGCTTTAGTTCGACTATTTTAAATTTTTATTAAATTACTTGAACACCTTGAAAATTAACTCTAATGGCAATATATTTAACCTATATTATGGAATTTAATAAACAAAATATTCAATCAAAAGTAACATCTGCTGAAACACATGTAATAGACGAGGGACTTAGAGCCTATATGCTTAAGGTTTATAATTATATGGCCTCAGGTATATTTTTAACTGGTGTTATTTCTTTATTTCTTTTTAAATTATCTGTCATAATCGCACCCGACGGATCAATAACTGGACTAACTTCAGTTGGTAATGCTTTATATAATTCTGCGTTAATGTGGATTGTAATGCTTGCACCTTTAGGAGTAGTTCTTTACATGAGTTTTGGCATTAAAAAAATGAGTGTGTCAAAAGCACAAACGACTTTTTGGGTTTTTGCAGCCTTAATGGGAGCCTCTCTATCTTCAATATTTTTAGTTTATACTGGCGCTAGTATTACCAGAGTATTTTTTATTACAGCTGGAACTTTTGGAGCAATGAGCATTTATGGATATACAACAAAAAGAGATTTAACCAAATTAGGATCTTTTCTTATGATGGGTTTAATCGGAATTATAATTGCTTCAGTAGTTAATATATTTATGAAATCAACAATGATGTATTTTGTTATATCTATTCTCGGTGTTTTAATATTTGTTGGGCTGACTGCTTACGATACTCAAAAAATTAAAAATATGTATTTAGCAAGTGATTCAGGTGAAATCATGGGAAAGAAGGCTGTTATGGGTGCCCTGACCCTTTATTTAGATTTTATTAATTTATTTATTATGTTGCTTAGATTGTTTGGGCAAAGAAGATAAATTTAGTTCACTAATTTAAATTTTTTCCAAATTATTTTTTTAATAAGATTTTGTAAATTTTCAGAATTATTAATAATTTTGTTTTGAGTATCTTTGATTTGATACTTTTCATTTTTTTTTTTAGGCTTTAAATTTTTTGTTATTCTATAAATAGGAAATTCAGATGTTCTATAATAAACATTAAAACTAACTTCTCGTTTAGTAATAGTTAACCCATAGTCTTTCCACTCCCCGTTAGAAACCATTTCTGCATATAAATTTAGTATTAATTGAAGTTCTATTTTATTAAAGAAAATATCCTTTTTTCTATTTCCATTATTAACAACTAATTTTAAATGTTTCATTATCATTTTATTTTATATTTATTTATCAATGATACCTGGCTTGCTGCAAATAAAAAACTAATTGGTAATAAACCCCAGACTTTAAAATTAACCCAAAAAGCTTCAGATTGAGTCCTCCATACAATTTCATTAAGTACAGCGATAAAAAGAAAAAAATTTATCCATCGATAATTAAGTTTATTCCATCCCTCCTCTTTTAATTCAAAAGCGTTTTGAAAAAAAATTTTTAAAAGAGGTTTTTTAGTAAAATATCTACCAAAAAATAAAACTGCAGCAAAAAGTATATTAATAATAGTTGGTTTCATGTAGAAGAATATTTTGTTATCAAAATAGAGGGTTAAACCACCAAAGAAAGTAATCAGTACACCACTGACTAGTGGCACCATAGGTATTCTTTTTTCTAAAAAGTAAACTACTATCAAAGCAATTAAGGTTGCTATAATAAAAGGTGGTATTGCTATTTTTAAATCATTTTCGTTATTAAAATATATTATAAAAAAAATAAGCAAAGGACCAAAATCAGCTGTAAATTTAATTATAGGTCTACTCATTACAAAATATTAACACATGTGGCATTGAAGGTATATTTTTTCTATTGATTTTTTTTCAAATATACATATTCTTACTTTTATCAAATGTCATCTAATGTAGCCAAATTTTCAATCGGGGATGTTGTTAAGCATAAGCACTTTGATTTTAGAGGTGTTATTTATGATGTTGATTTTGAATTCAACAGTTCTGAGGAATGGTATAGATCAATACCAAAAGATGTAAGACCCAGAAAGGATCAGCCTTTTTATCATTTACTTGCAGAGAATAATGAAATTACTTATGAAGCTTATGTTTCTGAACAAAACCTAGTTAGTGACGATTCAGATGAACCCATTAAGCACCCACTTATTGAAGAGATTTTTACAGGGAAAAGAGGTTCTGGCTATTTTAAACCATCAAATTGATTTAAGAATTTTGCCTCAAATTAAACAATATTTTTTCAAAACTTAGACAAAGTATAGATTTAATAAGTACTTATTGCCTAGTTGAGAGTACTTTAAAGTAATCTTAATCTCCCTCTTGGTCTCTTAATTAGGCAGTATTTAGTGCTCATTTATCAATTTTCTCAATAATCAAACTTGTTTATTTTTAAAGACGATGATTATATATTTAAATTATGAGAAAAATTGTTTCTATCTTTTTAATTGCACTAATAAGTTTTTCTTTTTTTAGTTTTGCTAATGGTGCTGATGAAAAAATAGATAATAATGAAACAGAACTAAATTTATTTACTGGCATGTTTGATTTTAGTGATGATAAGCAAGCTTCTGGTCTTATTGGCTTTCAACATCAGAACGATGAATTATTTAGAAGCAGTTTTTTAGGAAACCTGTCCCCAATATCTGGAGGTTTTTTAACAGAAAAAAATGCAATTTATCTCTATACAGGTGTACAAGCAGAATATGAACTAGGCTTTATAACAATTACTCCTAGTTTTGCCCCAGGCTATTATAATTATGGAGATGGTAAAGACTTAGGCTATCCTCTGGAATTTAAAACTGAAGTGCAGATGTCCTTTAATATAAGTGATAGCACTCATTTGGGAATGTCTTATAATCATATATCTAATGCAAGTTTAGGAGATAAAAATCCTGGTGCTAACAGTTATATGCTTAATTTTCTTAAACATTTTTAATTTAAATCAAGTAAAGTTAATACAAAGATTAACAAATGAATCTTAAAGATTGTCATAACGTAGAAGACTTTAGAAAATTAGCAAAAAAAAAACTACCATCACCAATTTTTAATTATATTGATGGTGGCGCAGATGATGAAATAACTTTAAAAAGAAATACAGATTCTTTTAATAAATGTGATTTAATTCCTAATGTATTAACAGGCGTAAGTGATATTGATTTATCAACTACTGTTTTAGGTCAAAAAATTGATTTTCCTCTTTTTCTTTCTGCTACCGCTATGCACCGCCTTTACCATCATGAAGGAGAAGTGGCTACAGCAAGAGCCTCTGAAACAATGGGTACAATGTTTGGTATATCGACTATGTCAACAACAAGCATTGAAGAGATCGGAAAGTTAACTAATGGTCCTAAATTATTTCAACTTTATATTCATAAAGATAAAGGCCTAACCGATAATTTAATTGAAAGGTGTAAAAAATCTGGATTTAAAAGTATGTGTTTAACCGTAGATGCTATTGTAGCTGGGAATAGAGAAAGAGACCATAGAACGGGTTTTTCAACTCCACCTAGATTAACATTAAATAGTTTACTAAGTTTTGTTTTGCATCCAACATGGAGCTTAAATTATTTATTTAGAAAAAAATTTGAGTTAGCAAATGTAATTCACACAACAGACAAAGGGAGCAAAATAGACCAATCGGTTATGAATTATATGAACGAACAATTTGAAAATAAAATTAGCTGGAGTGATGCAGAATATTGTGTGAAAAAATGGGGAGGTCCATTTGCTCTTAAAGGAGTAATGTCAGTAGAGGATGCTAAAAAAGCGATTGATATTGGATGTACTGGAATAATAATTTCAAATCATGGTGGAAGACAACTAGATGGTTCAAGAACGCCTTTTGATCAATTAACTGAAATTGTTGATGCGGTTGGAGATAAGATAGAAGTTATTCTTGATAGTGGAATTAGAAGAGGGACACATGTTTTAAAAGCATTAGCTCTTGGAGCCAAGGCTTGTAGCTTTGGAAAGGGTTATTTGTTTGCTTTAGGAGCTGCTGGTCAAGAAGGTGTTGAGGCAGTATTGCAAAAAATGAAAAGTGAAATAAATCGTGACATGATATTAATGGGTTGTAAATCTATTAAAGAACTTAACAGATCTAAAGTTACATTTAGAAAAGAATAAAAATGAAAATCGCAAAAAGTGTTAATAGGCTTGGTACGGAGGCCGTTTATAATATATTTGCAAAAACAAAAAAATTAACAGAACAAGGAAAAGAAATTATTGATTTAAGTTTAGGACAATCGGACTTCAAATCTCCTCAACATGCAGTTGATGCTTCAGTCAAGGCGTTAAAAGATGGTCGTCATGGTTACACTTTGCCAAATGGAATAATTGAATGTAGGGAAGCCGTAAGTAGAAAAATAAAGAGTTTGTATAAAGCTAACATAGAGCCTGAAAGAATCATTATTATGCCTGGTGGAAAACCCACAATGAACTATGCCATTACCTTTTTTGGGGAACCTGGTGCTGAAATTATATATCCCGACCCAGGTTTTCCCATTTATGAATCAATGATTAATTTTACTGGAGCCAAGGCAGTTTCTTATAATATGGCAGTAAATAAAGATTTTTCAATTAATCCTGATAAAATTTTGTCATTAATTAATAAAAAAACTCGATTATTAATTCTAAATAATCCTCATAACCCCACTGGTGGTTTTACCGAGAAAAACACGATTAATAGACTTGCAAATGGTTTAAAAAATTTTCCTGATTTAGTAATTTTAAGTGATGAAGTTTACGATAGATTAATTTTTGATAATAAAGAAATTCCATCTTTATTAAATTATCCCGATCTTTATGACAGACTTATTATTTTAAACGGATGGAGCAAAACATACGCAATGACAGGATGGCGATTAGGCTGGAGTGTTTGGCCGGGACAATTAATTGAACATGTATTTAAATTTTGTGTAAATAGTCATTCATGTGTTAATACTCCAGCACAATATGGTGCAATCGCAGCTTTAGATGGGCCAGAAAATCATCTAAAAAATATGATGAAAGAGTTTACTGTTAGAAGGAAACTTATTGTTGATGGATTAAGAAGCTTGAAAGGTGTTGAATGTAGTTTACCAGGAGGATCTTTTTTTGCGTTTCCCAATGTAAAAAAAACTGGAATGAACGGAGAAGAATTTACTGAGAAATGCTTAATAAAAGCAGGAGTAGCCTTGATACCTGGAACATCTTTTGGAAAAAATGCAACACATAATGTGAGATTTAACTTTGCTACCTCAAGAGAAAATATAAGCAAAGCTATCGAAAAAATAGATAAAATACTTAAATAATTCACCTTTGATTTTTTGACCACTAAGCTTTTAGGCTGTAATATATTTTTATGACTAAATTGGCTATGCCAAAAATTGACCGAAAGCTTATATCAAAAAAAGCAGATGTAATTGCAAATCTAAAAAAAATTATTAAAGGTGATAATATTTTGGATCATGAGGATGAAATTCGGCCTTTTGAAACAGATGCGCTATCAGCATACAAACAAAAACCCTTAGCAGTTGTTTTTCCAAAAAATACAAAAGAGGTTAGTGAGATATTAGCTTACTGCAATCAAGAAAAAATTAAAGTTGTTCCAAGAGGTGCAGGCACTGGACTATCAGGAGGATCTTTGCCATTAGAAGATGGTATCCTTTTATGCTTAGGTAAATTTAACAAAATTATAAATATTGATTACAAAAATAGATGTGTAGTTGCTCAACCAGGTGTAACAAATTTATCAATTACCCAGGCTGTTGAAGGCAAAGGCTTTTATTATGCTCCAGACCCATCAAGTCAAATTGCTTGTTCAATCGGAGGAAATGTAGCAGAAAATTCTGGTGGAGTTCATTCATTGAAATATGGAACCACAACAAATAATATTCTTGGTGCAGAAGTTGTTTTTATGGATGGAACTATATGTAGACTAGGAGGCAAAACTTATGATTCTGAAGGTTATGATTTGTTGGGACTCATCACTGGTTCTGAAGGCTTACTATGTGTAATCACAGAAGTTACAGTAAAAATTCTTAAAAAACCTCAAACAGTTAAAGCTGCTCTTATTGGATTTCCTACCATAGAAGCAGGAGGTAGATGTGTATCAGAAATTATTGCAAGTGGAATTATTCCAGCTGGTATGGAAATGATGGATAAGGCTTTAATTCATGCTACAGACAATTTTGTAAAAGCGGGCTATCCAAGAGATGCAGAATCAATGTTAATAGTGGAACTAGATGGAACCGAAATAGAAGTAAAAGAATTAATTGAAAAAGTAAGCGTAATAGCAAAGAAAAATAAATCTTCAAGTATTAAAATTAGTAAGAACGAAAAACAAAGAACAAAGTTTTGGGCTGGACGCAAAGCGGCTTTTCCTGCCTGTGGTGATATGGCTCCAGATTATTATTGCATGGATGGAACTATTCCAAGAAGAAAGTTGGTTGATGTATTAAAAGAAATAGAAAGATTATCAAAAAAATATAATTTACCAGTTGCTAATGCTTTTCATGCGGGTGATGGTAATCTTCATCCATTAATCATGTATGACGCTAACGAAAAAAATTCTTTAGAAAAAACAGAAAAATTTGGTGCAGATATATTAAAATATTGTGTAAAAATAGGTGGAGTTTTAACTGGCGAACATGGAGTTGGGGTGGAGAAAAGAGAATTGATGTGTGAAATGTTTAATAATAATGATATTCAACAACAATTAAAAATTAAAAAAGCGTTAGATTCTAGTTCATTATTAAATCCTGGAAAAGTGTATCCGATTTTACGAAAATGCGCAGAAGAAGGGAGAGTGCATGTCCATAGAGGAAAAACAAAATTTCCCGACATACCAAGATTCTAATTCTGTTGAATACCCTCAAAATGAGAAAGAGGTATCCAATCTTATTAAAAAGTTTTACAAGTCTGGCATTCCTATAGAATTAATTGGATCTGGATCAAAAAGAAAAATAGGAAAACCACTTCAGTGTGCAAAAACTTTAAGTTTAATAAAACTAGATGGAATTATAGAATACTTACCTGAAGAACTTTATATTAAAGTTAATGCTTGTACTTCGATAAAACAAATAGAAGAAAAGTTAAAAAAAAATAAACAACAGTTAGCTTTTGAACCTGTTGATTTTGGATATTTGTTTAATACAAAAAGCGATTTTGGAACTGCAGCTGGACAAGTTGCATGTAATATTTCAGGACCACGTAGATTTAAAGTGGGTAGTATAAGAGACCATGTTTTAGGTTTTAGGGGCGTTAATGGCAAAGGAGAGATTATTAAATCTGGTGGCAATGTTGTAAAAAATGTTACAGGTTATGATTTGAGCAAGCTAATTTGTGGGTCTTACGGAACTTTAATTGCTTTGACTGAAATTACCTTCAAAGTTTTACCCATGTCTGAAAAAAGCAAAACACTGATTGTACATGAACAAAAAATAGAACCAGCAACTTTTTTTTTAGATAGGGCAATTAGTTCTTCAAATGATATTTCTGGAGCAGCTTTTTTTCCTGACGAACCAAAAATACCTGAATGTGTAATGAATATTGATAAAACTTTTAAATTAAATGATCTTAAATATAAAGGTTCACTTACTGCTATTAGAATCGAAGGCTCAAAAAATTCAATTGATCAAAGAATTAAAAATTTAATAGATGAACTTAAAATTATAAATTTAAAAATTTCTATTCTTGATACCTATCAGTCAGAAATTTTCTGGAATAAAGTTAAAAGTTTAGAATTTTTTTCTTTATCAAAAAATAATATTCTTAGAATAGTTATTCCACCGTCAGAATGTGTTCAGCTAGTTTATCAATTTTCAAATAGGTTTAAATATTATTTAGATTGGGGCGGAGCTTTAATGTGGATGGAAGCTTTTGAATTATCTGAGGAAATGTTCGAATCAATAAGAAAAAAAGTAGTAAAACATGGAGGTTATGTAACAATGATAAAAAATTCAAATTATCTTCCTTATGTTGAAGATGTATTTACTATTAATAGAGACAGATTTAATATTTCACAAAATATCAAAAAAAGTTTTGATCCTAAAAGAATACTAAACCCGGGAAAAATGTACACAGGTATA
>Ga0315316_10004464_pt1 | contig 10231 bp, 6 predicted proteins | sample M160m3416metaG_FD_203702 | JGI IMG/M metagenome (GOLD analysis project Ga0315316, IMG submission 203702) | Ammonia-oxidizing marine archaeal communities from Monterey Bay, California, United States - M1 60m 3416 | ecosystem: Environmental > Aquatic > Marine > Intertidal zone | place: USA... | reverse complement strand
AAGTTTTCAAAATCTGCAGCCACAATTGTGACGTGGATTTCGTCTTCAAGATCATTTCGTAACATAACTCCGGTGAAGACATCACATTCAGTTGGATGGGCTCGTTCACCTACGACTTCCTTGATTTTTCGAATCTCATCTCGCGTGAGTGGTAATACTAGTTTGTCAGATTGATGATTCTTGCTTGCTGGTCCGACGACGTTGATTAGTAGCCTTTTCGCATTAGTAATATCTGTATTTATTAGGGGATTAGCTAAAGCTCTTTGAGCTGCACCAACGGCGCGGTTGTCTCCTGAGGAACTTCCTATGGCGATTACCGCATCTCCTGCGTTTTCCATAGTGGATCTAAAGTCAGCAATATCTAGATTCCAAACGCCGTTAACGGTGATAATTTCACTCAAACCTTGGATAGCATCAGATAAAATTTTATCAGTTAATCGAAATTCGTCTTCGATGCCAAGGTTTGGTTGACCGTCATCTTCTGAAGGGAATGCCGTTGGAAGCAAGTCATTTTCTATGACTATTACTGCATCGACATTACGTCGAAAGTTTTCCAGTGAATCTTCTGCGATCGCTCTTTTTCTACTGCCTTCCCAACTGAAGGGCATAGTGACGATGGCAACCGTGAGAACATGATCTTCACCAATTGTTAGGTTGTTGGCTATTTCTGCGATTACTGGACCAGCGCCTGAGCCTGTACCGCCGCCTAGGCAGGCAGTAATAAATACAATTTCAGATCCGTCTAGCGCCTGACCAATCGAATCACGTGCTTCTTCCGCGGCAGCTTTTCCGCGTTCAGCTCTACCTCCGGCTCCTTTTCCTCTCGTTAGTGTCCTACCTAAATGGATTTCTTGATCAACATCAAGTGCCGCAAGTGCACGGCTGTCCGTGTTAGCGATTATGTACGTTACTCCTGGAACGGGTTCCATTCGACCTACGGAGTTCGATCCACCACCACCAACACCGATCACTGTAATTTCGACCATATTGTCAAAATCAGGAATATCTCGTCTGGTTTTGTTTGAACGACTTAGACCAGTTTGTGACGTCGAGTCCTTGGGGATGTCTTGTGCGGATGAACTTCCGGATTCTAACTTTGAGATATTCGTTTCACGCGCTTCAGCATCTCGCTTCATATCCTGATTAATCGTTTTTTCATGAATATTTCTTTGTTCTTCTTGTCCTGAAAAATCACGAATGGGCCTTGGGGTGTAGTGAGAGTCTTTGGCATCATTAGACACAATTGAACCGCGTGTACCCAGCTCGTCTTGAATTTCGTTACGGGCGGCTTTAACAGCTCGCATAGTTCTAACATCTTCTAAGTAATTTCTGCTCATACGAATTTCAGAGCTAACTTTTCCAGAATTTGAGCTGTTATTTAGGTGGTTGAGTTCATTCATTAGTAAAGTCTTTCCCTTCTGTTTGGCCAGTATGTCATCGTAATTACGCTCCGAATACACCTGCGAGTGCGCGAGCAACGCTTGTCCCAAATGAGAGCGATTCATCCACTGTTTTAATTTGTTCTGGTTCATTTTCTAGCCAACTTGAAGCGATCGAAAGGACACCTAGAGGTGCTGCAAAGCGAGGAGAACTAAGTTCATCAGGGAGATTGTTGATGTAGGGGGGCGCAAGTTCGGTCGGGTTTTGTATCAAAATGTGAGGACATCCTAAGTCCGCCGCAATCATCGTGGTTAGGTTTTCAATATTTTTTAACCTAGCCGTTCCCCCAACTAATACTATACCGCCACTCAACTTTGTTAGGGGAATAATTTCCTTATCAATATATTTAAGAATCGGGGTAATTATGTCGGTTTCCACACGAGCTTGAATCACAGCAGCTAATTTGGACTGAGATTCTAGATGAATTTCACCATTTGTTTTTTTGACAGCTATCAACTCCGTATTTTTTACAAGTGAGGGTACACAACTTCCAAAAGAATGCTTGATTAGTTCAGGGTCTTTGGCATTGAAGACTTCGCGAATATCTTGGGTAATAGACTCGCCACCACTCAAAAAAGATTTGGAAGCTATTATTTTCCCATCAATGCAGACAGAGACATTGGACACGCAATGACCGATATCTATCACAGCCATTGCTTCATATTTTTCATCACTAATTAACGTTGCGTGAGCAGCCGCGGTTGATAAAGGGATGCTCCTCACAGTATTAAGCGATGCGCGATGAAGGCATTCTTCTATGACATTCATTGAGTTCTTATGGGCGGCGATTCCTACTGCAGCTACTGTCAAACTGTCTCCTTGATGCCCCAAGGGGTCCATTTTCTTTTCAGGCCCTACGTAATAGTGAAGCGGTACATAATCTAGAAGTTCGTAGCCAATTGGTAAAGATGCCTCTAACGCCGGTATGGCAGCACTGTCCACCGTTTGTTTATCCTTCAACGATACTTGACGATGAGGCGGGATTGTTATTGTATTTTGAGCGTTTACTTGAGTTGACAGGGCTCCACTTATTCCGAGGTGTGTGCTCTCGATCAGAATATCTGAATCGCAGGCTGGTAGTGTATGCCTGATAGCTTGTACAGCATCGGGGATAGCCTCTTGTATTTTACCGGCCCTGAATAACGTGCTTTCGGAAATGGCATAGTGCAGAATATTTATTCCTGTTTCATCTAACTCACCAACAATCGTAACTATTTTTGATGATTCAGGAGTCGTAATCGCAAAGTATTTACCTGGCATAATATTTCCTCAGTCCTTTAATACTTTTTGGACAGTCAGAGTTGTAGTGGAGTTATTACTTACTAATGCTTGGTTTTTGAAACGAAGATCTAGTTGGATAGGATTCTTGGGATCTGCAGCATCAATTTGGGGCTTAAATATTTTCCAGACGACCAATTTTTCGTCGATATTGTTGCTGTCACCGAGAACAACAGTCGATCCATTCTGAAGCTGTGCTGAAAGCCCCTTACTTTTAGTGAAGACGTAGGTCATATTTTCATCTATTAATTCTTCAGCTAAGGGTGCGTCTTCGATAAGTTTCAGAGCTAATAGGGCATCTCTGTTTGGTGAAGTGAGCGAGTGGCTGACGGATATTTCGTGGAATTCGATTATGGCTGGTCTTTGTTTGGGGGTGAAATCCGTCAACACGTTTCCATGGAGATCAACAGCTATCCGGTCAGTTCCTCGGTGCCAGTAGACGTGCGGTATAAATTCGACCAAGGCTAACTCGAAGGCAAACAACTCATTTCTTGTAACTTTTCCAAGTTTTACGAATTTAAGTTGATTAATATCTTGTCTGAATTGATTCACAAAAAGAAAGTCAAAGATAATATTTCTTGACCCTAAAAATTGATCGATCTGGTTTTTTGTTGTAATGTCTGTTTGATTTATATAATTGATTCGTCTATTCAACTCATGTTCAGGTCGAATTATTAGTAGTACCGACGTGACTAAAAAAAACAGAAGCAAACCTTTGGTAAAAGTTTGAATTGGCAAAGTATGGCCTTTGCCAATCCGAATATAAGCGCGCATATCCGCGAATAATTTTTTAGAGAGATATAGCTGCAAAATTTCTCCTTGGAGTTTTTTTAACTGGCTGTTTTAATCAGAGCAGAAATTAGATTCGGATAATCAAGCCCGACTTCAGAACAAAGTTTTGGGAACATGGATGCGGAAGTAAAGCCAGGATGGGTGTTTATCTCAATGCATTTGATTGACTCGTCATCGCACAGGAAAAAATCGACTCGAGCATAGCCTTGCGCGCCAACTGCTCGAAATGCTCGAATAGCAATCTTTTGTATCTCTTGCTCAAGTTGTTTTTCGATTACGGCAGGAACAATGATTGTGGTTGACTCGTCCGTGTATTTGCTTGAGTAATCATAGAATTCATTTGTAGTTTTTATTTCGCCGAGTGGCGTTGTGCTCAGGGTATTGAGCTCTATGACGCCACACTCCAACTCTCTTCCTGTTAACGTTTCTTCCACTAATAGTTGCGAGTCGTATTCCAGAGCGGTTTTCAAGCCGTCTAGAAGTTCTTTAGAATTACTTGTTTTACTTACACCTATCGAAGATCCAGCAGACGCCGGTTTCACAAAAAGAGGATAGGCAAGCTTTGACTCTATTTCATTGATTCTGAGTTGCAATTCAATTGAGCTATTTATCTGATCGATAGTTAGGTATTTTGTCTGTGAAATATCATGTGCGGTAAAAAGCGCTCTCATAGTCGCTTTATTCATCCCAGCTGCACTCGCCGATACGTCAGACCCAACGTATGGTTTACCGAGAAACCAAAGTAGACCTTGTAGGGTGCCATCTTCACCCGAACCTCCATGGATTATCGGGAAAATCACGTCACACTTTTCTAGCCCATCAATGACATCTGGGTTATGGAAGATAGTTGGATCAATATCGGTGCCTAGGCTACCCCAACCTAATTTCTGAATCTTCTCTAATCTATAATGTGTCTCTTTTGGGCTTAGCCATGCACCACCTTCACTCACACCGAAAATATCTAGCTTGATGTCTGAAGAGTTATAGTGCTTAATGATACTGAGAGCGGATGCCACAGACACCCGATGTTCTGGAGATTTGCCGCCAAATATTAACCCAACGCGTAGCAAAATGACGCCCCATATACTAGGCGTCGCATCCCTCTTTCATAAGGATACTTGTGCTCTTTACGAATGTCTAGTTCTGTCTCGCCTATGTTGTGTCACCAAGAGCTCGGTCCCAGGTTACTTTTTGTAATTCAGGTAGCAGTAACCATGGGACTCTTGTAACGTCACCCGCACCGATACTTACAAAAATATCTCCAGGCTTAATTTGTTTGACAGCAGCGTGCACTGCTTGCTCAATTGAATCGACGTAGGAGACTTCCGTGTTTTCAATAAGATCGACTAGGTCTTTCGCTGATAGACCATCTACCGCATCTTCTCTCGCGGCAAATGTTTTGAGCAGAAGCAGCGAGTCAACTCCCTCAAAGCAAGATTTAAAGTCATTCAAAAGATATTTTGTCCTCGAAAAAGTGTGTGGCTGAAAGCAAGCAATAATTCGGCGGTCAGGGTATCTATTTTTCGCGGCACGAATGGTGGCCCGTATTTCTGTCGGATGGTGAGCATAATCATCGATGACAGATATCGGAAGATTTTTAGCATTTTCGAGACTATTCTGAAATGTAATTTCGCCCACTAATTCAAATCTGCGCCTGGCGCCTTTGAATGTGTGAGCCGTCTGGGCCGCGGTCATAAAATCTACTCCTGCATGCATGCTCGCAGCCAGAGCAGCCAAGAAATTTGCAATATTATGTTGACCTACAAGCTTTATAGAAACTGAACCGAGTTTCTGCGTTTTGAAGTACACGTCGAACCAAGTCATGTCTTCTTTATATTCAATCGTGTTCACGTACCAGTCTCCCCCTTGTGGATAGACCGAGTAGGTTTCTATCTGCAGGTCGTCACGCGGACTATTTTCTAAAATATTCATCGCGCCCTTGTCGTCCGCACAAACAAGAAGAACACCACCTCTTACTATCTGGGACGTAAATTTTTCAAAAGACTCGTAGAATATTTGTTCAGTACCAAAATAATCCAGGTGATCAGGATCAATATTTGTGATTACTGCTATTGAGGGTTTATAGGAAAGGAACGCATCTGCATACTCGTCAGCTTCAACAATTGCCGTCTGGCCTCGGCCATTTAATACATTTGAGTTATTTAATTCAGGAATATTTCCGCCAATTAACGCAATTGGGTCAAGCCCAGCCTTTTGGGCCATCAGTGTTGCCAGTGAAGAAGTCGTAGTTTTGCCATGGGAGCCGGCAACGGCTAGCAGTTGTCGATCTGAAATCAGACGATTAACCATTTCCGCCCTTGAAACAATAGGTATCCCTTTTTCGCGGGCAGCTTGCAATTCAGGATTATCAGTTTTTGCGGCGGCGGTTGTGACGACTAAGTCTGGGTGATCAATATTTTTTTCAGAATGCCCGATATAAATTTTAGCTCCCCTTTTGGCTAATTTTCTGGTTAATTCACTCTCTACAAGGTCTGAGCCCGTTACTTTGTGACCATTTTGAAGAAGTATTTCTCCGATTCCCGAAAGGTGTATTCCTCCAGCTCCGATCAGGTGAATATTCGCAGGCAATTCAGGAGAATTTCGAGTGGCTGTTTTCAGTATAATCGAACCAATTTGTTCTGCAGCATATGGTCGGCTGAGAGCGGAAATATTTTCAGTCATACGACTGAGTTCATTTGGCTGTGAGATGAGATGGACAATAGTTTCACCTAATTCATCGAGGTTTTGTTCAGCTAAGATGATCGATGCTCCCGCAGTTCTTAGGACTTCCGCATTTGCAGATTGATCTGAGAACGGACCGGGGATAATAATACTGGGTAGGCTTGCGATAGATGCCTCTCCAATGACCGACGCCCCACCTCTGAAAATACCCAGGTCTGCGGCCGCCATTAATTCTTCCATTTCCTCACTGTAGTCAAATACAAGGTATTTCTCAGCATATTTCTCAGCTAAGGACTTTGTTTCTTTGACGACTCGGCTGTAATCTTTATTGCCTGTGACATGAATCACGTTTGCTATATCTAAGACCTTTGGCAGAGTGCGGAGAACTTGATCATTAATGGTTCGAGAGCCTATCGAGCCTCCTGCAATTAAAACAGTCGGGAGATTGTTGGTCAGCCCGAGCGATTTTCTTGCTTTTTTTCTTACGGATTTTCGCTCTCCACTAAATTTCTCCTGAAAAACTGATCGGACGGGATATCCAGTCTCTATCGATTTGGTTGGGTCAAGGTAGTCCAATGATTTTTTATTTGAGCAAAGAATCAGATTCGCATCTTTAGAGATGAATTTGACGGCCCAACCTGGTACTACGTCTGGTAAGAATAGAATAATTGGAATACCTAATTTCGTGGCGGCTCGACAGATTGGAGCCGAGGCGTAACCTCCGGTTGCAAATACTACGTCGATTGATTCTTCACGTAGATGACGTAATGCAGACTGCGTTCCTTTCCAAAGCAAATATATTCCCTTTATGAAGCGATACGGGGACTTGGTCCTCACAGCAGCCGATTCAACTGCGATGAAATTAACACCTTCTTCAGCAGTGATTTTTGCTTCTGTTCCGTCAGTAGACCCGAAGTATGTAAATTTCAGTTTAGCCTCGGTGTCGAACCTACTTAGCCTTTCCTTGATCGCGAGAGCTGGGTACACATGTCCACCAGTTCCCCCACCTGCCAATCCAATGCGGATAATATTTGCGGTGTCCTCATTTTTTGTATCCTGGGCTAGATTGGCTAGTGCGGAAGATTCACTTAACTCAAATAGGGGAGGCTTCATGTTCACCTTGATGTATTTTGTTGCCATTATGTGATAATTCTTTTCTCATTTGAATTGTTAGATTTATGCAGCACAGTGTACCGACTAATCGACATTAGAATACCGATTGCCGCGAGTATAGATATCAGTGAGGAGCCTCCATAGGATATCAGTGGTAATGGAACACCTGTTAACGGTATCAGGTTGGTTGCACCTGCTATATTGATGCCGCTTTGGATAGCGATCCAGCAGCAAATTCCTGTTGCCATAAGTGAACCAAACATATCGGGCGCGTTTTTTACAAGGAACCAGCCTCTCCAAAGTAAAGCCGCGAGGAGAAATACCACTATCATGCTGCCAACGAAACCAGTTTCCTCTCCGATCACCGCAATAATTCCATCAGTTTTAGCAGCTGGAAGATAATAAAATTTCTGGCGTGAGAGTCCCAATCCTTGACCAATTAGCCCGCCAGATCCAAACGCATTTGCTAGTTGTATAGTGTGATAGCCAATTCCCTGAGGATCAGAATCAGATGAAATAAAGGCTAATATTCGCTGCCATCGATACGGTGCGCTCAGGATTAGTAAACTGGCAACAATGGTTCCAGACACTGCCAGCAGAAAAATATGAATAATTTTTGTAGTGTTAGCGGTGAAGAACATGCAGCCTATTATGGAAGCCAGAATAAAGGCTGTACCGATGTCAGGCTGCGGTATGATAAGTCCAAGTATGATTCCTACTATTAGCATGAACGGGATTATCCCCGTTTCTATGCTGCGAATAGTATTTCCTTTCGCTGTTAGCCATGCGGCCAAATAAATAATTGAAGCTAACTTGGCGAATTCTGAGGGCTGGATTGTAGGAAGAAACGGTAAATTCAACCAAGATCGTGCGCCGTTGACTTCAATCCCTAAATCTGGCACGAAAAGTAGCGAGAGAAGCAAAAGTGCCAGGCCTACTGCAATGGGGCTCCATCGTGCAAGTTGGCGGTAATCTACTGCCTGAAGGACCAGTAGGAGCATAAATCCAATAGCTAGCATCATCGCATGTCTTCGACCAAAACCAGAGAGCGTGTTCAAGTCAGAATCTAGGGTTGCTGTTGATGTAATCGCAATGAGACCGATTATTGTTAAAAGGCTAGTGATACAAAACAGAAGATAGTCTGGCGAGTGTCTATCGGTTTGGTGTGTGATAGATGCAGAGCGGGGGATAGACTTCTTGCCGATTTTGAATAACTTATTACTCAGGGGCATGCGACCGGCTCATCCTCTAGCGCATTGACAAGTTTTTTGAACTCAGCACCTCGTTCTTCAAAGGTTCGGTATTGATCGAATGACGTCCCTCCGGGGGACAGAAGAATGCAGTCTCCAGGTACACTTAGTTCCACTGCGAGTTTGAAGGCTTCGCCGAGAAACTTACGCTCATGTACTTTGACTTCTGGTAAAATAATTCTATCCTTAAATATTTGGCTTGATTCTCCAAAAGTAACAACGTCCCTGCATTTCTTAGCAATTTCGGGCAGTAAGTTATCGAAAGAGAGTTTTTTATCTCTACCCCCCATCAGCAGGATAGTCCGAGAGTTAACTGATTTCAGACCGACGAGCGTTCTGTCTGGGGTTGTGGCAATCGAGTCATTTATAAAAGAAATATTATTTATTTCATTTATTTTTTCAAGTCGATGTTCGACTCCAGAAAAACTTACGACTGCTGAAGAAATATGCTTGATATCAATTTCAAGCAAAATGCTAATCGCCGCGGCACATGCTACATTTTCAATATTGTGCGAGCCGGGTATCTTCAAATTTTCTATGTCGCATATAGTGATCTCTTCCCCATTTTCATTGACATATGTTAAGGATTTTGATGACAGAAATATTTTTGGAATTCCAGTTGAACCTGGACTGGTCTGTGTAGAAATTTCAAGAACCTTACCCTTTGCTTCGAGTACGAATTCGCGAACAATAGGGTTATCAATTTGAGCCACAAAATTATCTTCAGGTCTTTGCCATCGGATAATATTCTTTTTCAGATCGATATAGTCATCCCAGGTGAATTGATCTAAATGATTTGGGGTGACGTTTGTGATACAGGCTATTTCAGGGGATGTTGTTGTCCTGAGCAATTGTGTGTGTGACATTTCAACAATGACTTTTGTCGAGTGATTTATATCATCTAATTGCGTAAGTAATCCTTTTCCTATGTTACCTCCAACAATAAAGTCTTCATTTGCTGTTTTAAGTATCGCGGCGACTAACGCCGTAGTAGTGGTCTTTCCAGACGAACCTGTAATGCCTACTACCGGCGCCGGACAGCGTGACATAAAAAGCTCGAGCATAGAGGAAATATGAATATTCAGATTTGTCGCTTTGATTAGGATTGGGTTATTTGCTGGTATTCCTTGCGAGACAAAAATACCTTTGTAAGTACTGAGATCTTGGATAAGATTTTTCGGACTTTTGTATTGAATTTGAGCAATTGGGAACTGACGTTTTAGACCCTCAATCAGTGGCTCGATCTCGCTGAAGGTTTTTTTGTCTGAAAGAGTAACGATGGCTCCATCTTTGACTAGGAATTCCGCAAGATCTTTGCCCTCAATACCTAATCCGATTACAGCAACCTTTTTGTCTCTGTACGATGATGGTGAATATGTATTCAATTCAGTATCCTTTAACTTGTGAGTGCTAGGGCAATACCCACCAGCGCACCGGCTATTCCAAATAAGTAAAGTCTCATAACCACCTGAGGCTCGCTCCATCCTAAAAGCTCAAGATGATGATGGAAGGGTGTTTTTCGAAAAATTCGTTTTCCCTTAGTGATCTTGAAATAGCTAACTTGGATTACGTCAGAGCTTGCCTCTATGACGAAGACAATCCCAATTATGGGTAGCAGAAGCCAGTGTCCGGTCATGAGAGCGACTGTTCCTAAGGCTGCCCCAAGTGGAAGTGCG
>Ga0315316_10004462_pt1 | contig 10232 bp, 6 predicted proteins | sample M160m3416metaG_FD_203702 | JGI IMG/M metagenome (GOLD analysis project Ga0315316, IMG submission 203702) | Ammonia-oxidizing marine archaeal communities from Monterey Bay, California, United States - M1 60m 3416 | ecosystem: Environmental > Aquatic > Marine > Intertidal zone | place: USA... | reverse complement strand
AGACCGAATGCTGGACATGGGCTTTCTGCCGGATTTAAGAAGAATTATCAATCATCTGCCGGCAGAGCGTCAGTCACTGTTTTTCTCCGCGACAATGCCGCCGAAGATCACTCAATTGTCAAAGCGACTGTTGCGGAATCCGGTCAGCGTTAATGTCACTCCGAAGTCGACCAGTGTTGAACGGATTGAACAGAGGCTGATGTTCGTGGAACGCCACGGAAAACCGTCTCTGTTGCAGCAAATCCTGACGGCGGGAGACGTCGAACGTGCGATTGTATTTACGAAGACGAAACGCGGTGCCAATGTGGTGGCTGACAAGCTGGATCGCAGCGGAATCAAGGCCCTCCCCATTCACGGCAACAAATCGCAGAACGCCAGACAACGTGCACTGGAGGCGTTTCGGCGCAAACAGGTGCAGGTACTGGTCGCCACGGACGTCGCGGCTCGCGGAATCGACATTGATGGCATCAGCCACGTGATTAATTTCGACCTGCCAATCGAACCAGAATCGTATGTTCACCGAATCGGCCGCACCGGGCGTGCCGGTGCAGAAGGTCTTGCGTTGTCCTTCTGCACTGCGTCTGAAGGCTCTGAACTGCATGCGATTGAGCGGCTCATCGGCCAGAAAATACCGCTTGCGGATGGGCAAATACAGCCGCAATGGCGACCGGAACAGAAATCCCGATCTTCATCCGGCCGACGCAATGGACGCTCACAGCAAGGTACTTCGCAGGGCTCGGGCTCTCAGCGATTCTCGCGTCGTCGTTCATCCGGCATGACCGGAGAAGCCGATAAACCAAAGCCAAAGAGACGACGACGTAACGGACAACAAAGCCGGCAACGCTCTAAACAGACTGGCTGACGGACTATCCAAACGTTACTTTTGTGGTTAGAAATACCAGCACAAGAACCGATTTCTCGGAGAAATGAAGGAGAGAAACCATCGCACAGAATCAAAACACATACGAAAAACGCAAACGCGAAATGGATAAAAAGGCGAAGGCCGAAGCTAAACGCGCTCGCCGCACCCAGCGAAAACAGGGAATCGATCCGAGTGAAGGACCGCAATCGTTGATCGCTGAAGCGAATATCCGCAACGCTGCAAATTGACACGCGGCGGCCGGTGTGCGACAACACGAACAATCTTAGGCTGGTTATCGGTCCGCGAAATGTTTCGGGGACAAATGACTACCAACAATCTTGAGAGTATTGGGTTACAGACATGGCAGAAGGGACAATCAAACGCATCACCGACAAGGGGTTTGGTTTCATCGAAGATGGGACAGGAAAGGACATGTTCTTTCACAGCTCAGCGCTCGAAGACGTACGATTCGACGAATTGCGTGAAGGACAGCAGGTATCGTACAACGTCGGACAGGGACCGAAGGGTCCGCGCGCTGAGAACGTTCGCGTCGTCTGAAGAATCGGAGTACGTGGCGTTCTGCCGCAGAGATCCGTAAGGAAATTACGGCACGGAATTAGGCGCCGAGGGTCAGACTGGCCCTCAGCGTTTTTTTACTGCGCCCAGTCGGATTTAACGGTGTGGTGGCGGCCTGCCGTAATCCGTAGTGTGAAGGCGGACCGTGCTGATGTATTGCGTTTTTTTACCACAAAAGGTGAAAACTCCCGTTCATGCGGACCACACGTCCTGAACCATCATGAGCGACTTCGCCCACCACATCGCGTCAAGACCATCGAATTCGCTGGCGGTCACGTAGTGCTTCGCATGCCGGCGGACATGCCCGTCTATTCTGAACGTCCGCTGAACGTCCGAAAAACAGCCTTCCGGTGGTCTCAGCGACGAGATTCGTCACCATGGTCAGCCGTTTTCGAACCGCGGATTGATTGTTCCGGCCATAACTCTTTACAATGCAGCGGCTTTGGGCGATTCGCCGGAGATACATTCGCTGACCGCATCCAGCAACGCAAGCGTTCCTGAAGCAGGCGGCAGCGCTGTGTGCAACTACAGCTTCAGATTTTCTTACTCCAGTGTTTAGAAAGTCGGCCCAAATCACGACAAAAGCACTACTTGCGGCGAGATTTCAGCATAACGATGGCTGCAAATTCGTAATTTCGTCGGTCGAATGCCCAAACCGTGCAACGTGAAGAATAGCGGAATCAAAGACAGGCCGACGTTGCCTGATAGGCAAACGCCTGAACATTGTCTAAGTGGATATAACAGTGGATTGCGGTCAGCAGTCCTGAATGCGGGGAAACAAATGGCAGACCGGGCTGTAACAGATAAAATCTCGGGGATTGACTCCGACGAAATGAATGAGTGGCTTGATTCGCTGGAGGACGTCCTTCATCGCTATGGCCCGGAGCGCCTGGGCGAACTGCTGATTCATTTGCAGGAAAGAGCGTACCAACGCGGTGTCAAGCTGCCGTTTACTGCTAACACTCCGTACATCAATACCATTCACCACTCAGATCAGGCTCGATTTCCCGGTGATCTTGCCCTGGAACGCCGCATTAAGAGTATCGTGCGCTGGAACGCGATGGCGATGGTAGTCCGCGGGAACAAGAATTTCGACGGCATTGGCGGGCACATTTCCACGTTTGCCTCGGCGGCGACGCTGTACGAGGTCGCACAGAACCATTTCTTTCACAGTCGCACCGAAAGACACACCGGCGACATGGTGTACTTTCAGGGGCACGCCTCGCCCGGAATGTATGCGAGGGCATATGTGGAAGGCCGACTGGACGAGTCACACCTTGAACACTTCCGGCGCGAGCTGCCATCAGGGTCAGGACTCTCCAGTTATCCGCATCCGTGGCTGATGCCCGACTTCTGGCAGTTCCCCACCGTATCGATGGGACTCGGCCCGATCTGTTCGATCTATCACGCTCGGTTTCTGCGTTATATGGAACATCGCGGCCTGCTGGACACATCCAAGTCACGAGTCTGGGCCTTTCTGGGCGACGGCGAATGTGACGAACCGGAAAGTCTGGGGGCGTTGACGCTGGCGTCTCGTGAGAAACTGGACAACCTGACTTGGGTGATTAACTGCAATCTGCAGCGTCTGGACGGTCCTGTTCGTGGCAACGGTAAGATCATCCAGGAACTGGAAGCGGCCTTCCGAGGGGCCGGCTGGAACGTCATTAAGGTCATCTGGGGAGGAGACTGGGATCCGTTGCTGAACGCAGATGAAGACGGAAAACTGGTCAAACGCATGGGCGAAGTGGTCGACGGTCAGTACCAGAAGTACACAGTCGAATCGGGCGAGTACATTCGCAACCACTTTTTCGGCGCTGATCCGGACGTGCTGAAGATGGTGGAGCATCTTTCAGATGAAATGATGCAGAAGATTCGTCGGGGCGGCCACGATCCGGAAAAGGTCTACACAGCCTATCACGCAGCGGTTAACCACAGGGGAGCTCCGACGGTCATACTGGCGAAGACCGTCAAGGGCTATGGTCTTGGTGAAGCGGGCGAGGGTCGCAATATCGCTCACAACACGAAGAAGATCAACGAAGAGGAACTTCGCAATTTCCGCACAAAGTTTGCCATCCCCATCAGCGACGAAGAGATCGACGAACTGCCGTTCTACAAACCCCCCGCAGACAGCCCTGAGATGGTGTACCTGCGACAACAGCGTGAATCTCTGGGGGGATTCGTGCCCGAACGAAGACCTACTGACGAGCGACTGGTCGTGCCGGAACTTGACGACAGAATCTTTCAGGCCAAAGGACTGCTTTCCGGCAGCGATGGAGACGATGGATCAACCACCGGAACGCTCGGTCAGATTCTGCGAGGCCTGGTGCGACACGGAGGGTGCGGCGAACGACTTGTGCCAATCATTCCGGACGAAGCCCGAACCTTCGGTATGGAAGACCTGTTCAAGCAGGTGGGAATCTATTCCAGCAAGGGACAGCTTTACGAACCTGTCGACCGCAGCACGATGCAGTATTACAAGGAGGCCAAGGATGGTCAGCTGCTGGAAGAAGGGATCAACGAAGCCGGTGCCATGAGTTCGTTTATCGCCGCCGGGGCTTCGTATGCCAATCTTGGCACCAACATGATTCCGTTCTATGTTTACTATTCAATGTTTGGCTTTCAGCGAGTCGGCGATCTAATCTGGTGTGCTGCTGATACTCGCTGTAAAGGATTTCTGTGCGGCGGAACGTCAGGACGGACCACATTAAACGGCGAAGGTCTGCAGCACGAAGACGGCCACAGTCAACTGATGGCAACAACCGTTCCCACGCTGAGAGCCTATGATCCGGCATGGGGCTACGAGCTGGCTGTGATTGTGCAGGACGGCCTGCGGCGCATGTACGCTGAGGGCGAAGAAATCTTCTACTATCTGAGCGTCTACAACGAAGCGTACCCGCAACCAGCCATGCCGGAAATGGATGGAATTGCAGACGGCATCATCAAGGGAATGTATCGTTACAGCAGCACAGACAGCAGCGAAGGACAGGAACATCGTCCGCAGTTGATGGGCAGCGGCCCGATTCTTCGCAGCGCTTTGGCGGCTCAACAGATCTTGAAAGACAAGTACGATATCGGATCGGACGTGTGGAGCGTCACCAGTTACAGTGAGCTGCGGAGGGACGCGATGGCATGTCAGCACTGGAACGATCTGCACCCCACCGAAGCACGGCAGACCAGTTATCTTGAATTTGTTCTTGACGACTTGACCGGGCCGTTCATTTCGACCAGCGACAACGTGCGGCTGGTGGCGGATCAGATTCGCGAGTGGATTCCCGGCGATTACATTGTGCTGGGCACGGATGGATTTGGCCGCAGCGAGACTCGTGAACAACTGAGGCGGCACTTCCGCATCGACGGAGAATCAACTGCGTTTGCGGCGTTGCAGGGATTGGCTCGCCTCGGGGTATTCGATGCGGCCGAACTTCCGGAAGCACTCAAACAGCTGGGGATTGATTCTGAAGCTGTATTCCCGATCGACGCATAAAGAGCGAAAACCGGGCAATTGACTCAATATCCCGGACAGGGCCGACCTTACAGTCCGTTTAACAGTCCCGTGACGGTGGCGTAAACGACACGAATGAATTCAAATCCGATGCAGGTCAGGTGATGCCTGACACTCGAAGACAAGCATCGCCTGACCAATGAGTAACCGTGAGTAACAACAACTATGGCCATTGAATTCAAACTGCCTGAAGTTGCTGAAGGTATCGAGTCGGTCGATATTGCCGAGATCCTTGTGGCGGAAGGTGACAGGATTGAACCCGGGGCCGTCATCTGCGAAGTGGAAACGGACAAATCTGTCGCTGAGATAGACTGCCCGTACAGCGGCACAGTCGCCAGGATCCTTGTATCGCCAGGCCAGACCGTGCCTGTAGGCACCCCTTTGGTGCTGCTGGAAGACGCTGCTGCAAGTGCCGCTACCCCCACGGCAGAGGTGCTCGAGTCGGCCGTAAAGACAAACATAAGTGATGACACGGCACCACCGCAGCCCGCTGCACCTGCCTCAGATACGGAAAACTTTGAGGTTGAAATATCGCTGCCCGAAGTCGCCGAAGGTGTAACTTCCGTTGACATCGCCGAGGTGCTGGTGTCAGTCGGCGATGTGATCAAAGCCGGCGACGTGATCTGCGAAGCGGAAACGGACAAATCTGTTGCAGAAATTGACTGCCCGGATGCGGGGACAATCAGAGCCATCCATGTTGCCGGCGGTCAGACCGTCAACGTTGGTGAACCGCTTGTCACAATCGAGGTTTCAACCGCGCCGGAAGCTGACGCCCCCGCGACACCAGCCTCGACAGCTTCGCCAGTCACCAGTGCGGAAACCCCGGTAGTCGCAGCACCTGCAGATGCGTTGGCACCGGCCAACGTCACGGGCTCACCGTCGACACAACGCACACCAGCCCCCGCCGGCCCCGCAACCCGACGACTGGCACGCAAACTGGGTGTGGATCTGCATCAGTTGCGGGGTTCCGCCAGGGGAGGGCGGATTGTCATAGAAGACATCGAAGGGTATGTCAGGTCCCGACTGGCCCAGCCTGCTGAGGTGGCTGGCGGCACGGCCAGCATGGGAATCGTTGCCGCTGCCCCGTTGCCGGACTTCAGTAAGTTCGGGCCAGTCGAAAAACAACCACTCAACAAGATATCACGGACTGCTGCCGCAAACCTGCATTCAGCGTGGATCACCATCCCGCATGTCACACAACACAACCAGGCGGACATCACGGAACTGGAGTCCGCCCGTAAACGTTACGTTAAAGACAATCCCAAGTCGCCCAAGATCACGATGACGGCCATTATGATCAAGGCCGTCGTCGGGGCACTGAGAACGTTTCCGAAAGTCAATTCCAGCATCGACCTGACATCCGGCGAACTGATTCTGAAAAAGTACTACAACATCGGCGTTGCCGTCGATACACCCAACGGGCTGGTCGTCCCTGTCATTCGAAACTGCGATCAGAAGAACGTACTGCAGGTCGCCGCAGAACTTACCGATCTGGCGTTGAAAGCGCGGGATCGAAAACTAAAGCCGGAAGACATGCAGGGCGCTTCATTCACGATCACAAATCTTGGCGGTATTGGAGGCACGTCCTTCACACCGATCGTGAATCATCCGGAGGTCGCCATACTGGGCATGTCGCGCGGCCAGAAAGTGCTGCAGATGGAAGAAGGCAAGATCATCGAGAGACTCATGCTTCCGCTGTCCATGTCGTATGACCACCGAGCCATCAATGGTGCCGATGCGGCTCGGTTCATCGTGAAACTGTCCGGCAGCCTGACGAACTTCTTCGAATTATTTTGAATACCAATGGCAAATAAACACGCACAACTTGTAGTCCTTGGCGGCGGCCCTGGTGGTTATCCGGCTGCCTTTGCAGCGGCGGATAACGGCATGCAGGTCGTTCTTGTCGATGAAGGCAGGCAGCCCGGTGGCGTATGCCTGAACCGAGGCTGCATTCCGTCCAAGACACTGCTGCACGTCGCCAAATTGATTAACGAGTCCCGAGAAGCCGCGGACTGGGGTGTTACGTTTCAGCCACCGGAAATCGATCTCGAAAAGCTGCGGAATTTCAAGAACAACGTGGTGGGGTCACTGTGCGGCGGAATCGAAGGACTGTGCAAGGCTCGGGGTGTCGAGTTAATCAAGGCACGGGGCACGTTTACCGATTCCTCAACGCTGGAACTGAAGTCCGCCGACGGAGAGGTCTCCACACTCAGCTTTGATCACTGCATAGTGGCGATCGGATCTGTTCCGACAATGCCTCCGTTCTTCGATATTGGCGACGACCGTGTGATGGACTCCACCGGTGCACTGGAACTGAATGATATCCCGGATCGCCTGCTGGTCGTGGGAGGAGGATATATCGGACTTGAGATGGGCTCGGTTTACGCGGCGCTCGGCTCTGAAGTCACGGTCGTGGAAATGTCGTCAGGGCTGTTGCCTGGCGCCGACCGCGACCTGGTGAGCCCACTGCGTAAGCGATTGACGAAGCAGTTTTCCGCGATTCACGTGAACACAAAAGTCGCCCGACTGGCGCCCGCTGATTCCGGCATTGTGGCCAGTCTTGAGGGCGAAGGGGTTGACCCCGAACTCACCTTTGATCGCGTCCTGATCTCGATCGGCCGACGGCCAAACAGCGGGAACTGTGGCCTGCAAAACACACAGGTTGATATCGACAACAAAGGCTTCATCAAGATCGATCGAAATCAGCGTACCGCCGACCCGAAACTGCTGGCCATCGGCGACATCGCCGGCGAGCCCATGCTGGCTCATAAAGCCACTCGGGAAGCCAAGGTCGCGGTGGAGACGCTGTTGGGCGAGCCGGCTGAGTTTGACAATATCGCCATCCCAGCCGTTGTTTTCACAGATCCGGAACTTGCGTGGGCTGGCAAAACGGAGGCAGAAGCAAAGGCTGAGGAGCTTGAATATACGGCTCATCGCTTTCCTTGGGCCGCGTCAGGACGAGCTCAAACGCTGGGACGCACTGAGGGCATCACCAAAATACTGGTCGAGCCGACCAAACAGCGTGTGATCGGTGTGGGTATCGTGGGTCCCGGTGCCGGCGAGATGATTGCTGAGGCCGTCATGGCCCTCGAAATGGGAGCGACAGCTCGTGATCTGGCGGATTCAATACACGCACACCCAACGCTGTCAGAGACAATGATGGAGGCGGCCGAAAGCGCCATCGGTCAGCCGACGCATTTCTTCCGTGCCAAACAAAAAAAAACATAGCCGGGTCGCCGCAGTAGAAACGCCGCAGGAACTTTCCGGAGCGTCGTGATAGACGGAATGGGCCGCTAAGTTCACGTGCACACCCACCAGTAACCTGTTCAGACTTGTTATGTGCCGAGGCGACAGACGTCTTCCGGGTAACACCCCAGTCGTGGCCCGCGCTGATTGAGAATTTCCATTCCTGCCATCGAGAACGACGTTTCGCCTTACCCGGCAGTACGTCTGCTGGTGGCAAAGGGCTTCCAAAAGATTGAGTGCTCACTAAGATACTGCGGAAAACAATAACGCGACATAAGCGGCGGGGCTGAACACATCAGACGTTGTGTTTTTTCGTTTTCATGACCGCTCGTTAGTGTCCCGCGGGTGTAAGAAAACTGTAGTGCCTGCCGTTTTCTTTCGGTCGATTCCCGCTGCCTGTCTGTCTGACCGATCGGATTGTCATACTCGAATGCATCGAATCACCAAAGGGCTGGACATCCCGATAACGGGCGAGCCCGACCAATCCGTTGTTGAAGGACCTGCAATCACCAAAGTTGCCCTGGTCGCCGCTGATTACGTTGGAATGAAACCGACAATGTTGGTTGCTGCGGGCGATCGAGTGAAACTTGGACAGCCGCTGTTTGCCGACAAGAAGACCCCGGGAGTCACATACACAGCCCCGGCCTGCGGTACCGTGGCAGAGATCAACCGAGGCGACCGACGAGCGTTTCAGTCGCTCGTGATTGAGGTAGACGGGAACGACGCTGTCGAATTCTCTGCTCCCGCGGCCGGCGATTTTGATGCTGTCTCGCGACCAGAGCTCACCGATCTGTTGTCCACCAGCGGACTGTGGACCTCTCTTCGCACACGACCTTACAGCAAAGTCCCCGCGGTTGGATCGGTACCGCGTTCGATTTTTGTTCAGGCCATCGACACGAATCCGCTGGCGGCCAACGCCGCTCCGCTGATTCGAGAACGAGAACGTGATTTTCGCGCGGGGATTATTGCCCTTACAAAACTCACAGACGGAAGTGTCTTTGTGTGCCGTCGACCTGGTCAGCCGCTTCCGGGCGACGAACATTCGCAGGTGCAGGTGGCAGAATTCGAAGGGCCACACCCTGCGGGCCTGCCGGGAACGCACATTCATTTCCTGGATCCGGTCGGCCCCGGCCGCACTGTCTGGACCATTAACTATCAGGACGTAATCGCGGTCGGTCACCTGGTTGTCACCGGCACGCTGGATCCGTCACGAGTCATTTCGGTGGCGGGACCGTCGGTAACAAATCCAAAACTGGTTCGGACCAGAATCGGAGCAAGAGTTTCTGAGCTTCTGGCCGGCCAGCTGGGCGACGGCAGACATCGAGTCATTTCAGGCAGCGTCCTGTCCGGGCGGGCCGTTCGCGGAACGTCTGACTATCTGGGACGCTACCATCTGCAGGTTTCGGCTATTGCGGAAGGTGATGAACGGGAATTCCTGGGCTGGATGACGCCCGGGAACGATCGATATTCCGTTCGCCGAGTGTTCGCGTCTGCTTTCGGTAAGGCCAAGCAATTTGCTTTTAACACCTCTACGGGTGGCAGCAAGCGAGCGATGGTGCCAATCGGCATGTATGAACAGGTGATGCCGCTGGACATGATTCCCACATTCCTGCTGAGGTCACTGATTGTGGCGGACACCGAACAAGCTCAGGCACTGGGCTGCCTGGAACTTGACGAAGACGATCTGGGACTGTGCACCTTCGTCTGCCCTGGCAAGTATGAATATGGTCCGATCCTGCGAGACAACCTGACACAGATCGAACAGGAAGGGTGACGGTTCGTAAAGCGTCACTCGAATCACTTACGATTTTCCCGATAGCACTCTGAGCATCAGCTCGGATAATCCCTCGAAGAGGGGCCGAATGAAATTTCTGCGAGACAAGCTGGACCAGATACAGCCGCTCTTCCACAAAGGTGGAAAGCTGGAGCGACTCTACCCGATCTATGAAGCCATCGACACCTTTCTGTACACGCCTGGCGAGGTCAGCAAAGGAGCGGCGCATGTGCGCGACGGGATGGACCTTAAGCGAATGATGATCATGGTCG
>Ga0315316_10004458_pt1 | contig 10233 bp, 9 predicted proteins | sample M160m3416metaG_FD_203702 | JGI IMG/M metagenome (GOLD analysis project Ga0315316, IMG submission 203702) | Ammonia-oxidizing marine archaeal communities from Monterey Bay, California, United States - M1 60m 3416 | ecosystem: Environmental > Aquatic > Marine > Intertidal zone | place: USA... | reverse complement strand
CCCTGCTGGCTTCCTCGGACAACAGATGTGGCTAAGAGTTTAGGTAGTGATTTCATTTTTTTATTGTAATCGAAATGGAATTACACATTAAAACTAAATTAGATAATTTCTATGATAAAGTTTGACCTATGCTGATTATAAAACTCTATGCGTTGATTTCGCTTTTAATCTTCATCTCGACAAATACTTTCGCAGAAGATGACGTTTCCCATATATATTGTGGGCAAATGCTCGATGTTCAGAGTGAGAAGATAATTGATGGAGTTATGATTTCAGTGGATCTTAAGACTGAGAAAATCATCGATCTCAATTCAAATATCCAGCTAAATGCTGCTAATAATACTCTTGATCTAAGCGATCATTTCTGTCTGCCCGGTTTAATTGATATGCACACCCATATCTCAGAAAAGGCCTCGTCGAGTGATTTGAGTGAATTTTTAACTCGTTCACAAGAAGAGCAATTAGTCGAGGCTCGAGAAAACGCTCAGACAACTCTCGAGGTTGGTTTTACCTCCATCAGAGACGTTGGTGTTTATATTGCCTGGACAGATAAACGGCTAAGGGATGAGATTAATCAGGGGTTAACTCCAGGGCCAAGGATGCAAATATCAGGGTACTATCTCACTATTCCAGGCGGAGGTGGTGATATTGATATACCCGATTATAAGGGCAAGGTTCCAGAGCATATTCGCCAGGGCGTGACCCAAGGTGAGGATCAATTTAGGCAAAGAGCAGAGAAGGCAGTTAATGGTGGTGCTGATCTTTTAAAGATGATTGCATCAGGTGCTGTGCTTGCCTACGGCAGCATACCTGGGAGTCCTGAGATGAACCCAGATGAGATTGAGGCTGTCGTTAATGTTGGACAAGAGGCTGGGATTAGAGTCACAGCTCATGCTCACGGAGCCGAGTCCATCAAACAAGCAATATTAGCGGGGGTCAACAGTATTGAGCATGCTTCCTTAATTGATGATGAGGGAATCCGATTGGCTAAAGAGAAAGGGGTGGCTTTATCAATGGATATTTACAACGGTGATTATATAAACACAGTTGGGGTTATTGATGAATGGCCAGAAGAATTTCTAAGAAAAAACAGAGAAACAACTCAAATTCAAAGAGAAAATTTTACAAAAGCACATCAGGCAGGGGTCATAATAGTTTACGGCACCGACGCAGGTGTTTACCCTCATGGTGATAATGCAAAACAGTTCTCCTATATGGTTGATCATGGCATGACGAGTCTTGAAGCTATTCAATCAGCTACCATTGTTGCTGCAAAAGTGATGAATTGGGAGGACAGGGTTGGGCAAATCAAGACAGGTTATTTTGCAGATATTATTGCTGTAAGAGATAATCCTTTGCTAGATATTCGTTTACTCGAAGATATTAATGTAGTTATTAAAGGGGGCGTGGTTTATAAAGCCAATTAAAATCATGAAAAAATATCGCATCTTAGTCTCTTTGGTTTTGCTATCGAGCTTCATTGGGGTTGGCACCAAAGCGATGCCAGTGATGGATATCCCTGAAGTGATTTTGACTGGTGTTCCTTTCGAAATAAGTGTCTCTGATTTTGATCAAGAGAGAGTATGTGATTACGAGTTAGTAATTGATCAAACAATCTATCAACCTACTGAGTGTAATGAAAGCGTTCTAAGCTTCGAGTTCTTATCGATTGCAGAGAGGTCTAGCAATCAACTGTCACTACAAATTGCTGATCAACAGATTTCAAGTAAGGAATTAAATGTATTGTGGGGATGGATTTCTATCATGCCACCACTAATTTCGATTCTAGTGGCACTGTTTTTTAGGAGCGTTATCCCGGCATTGTTTCTAGGGGTTTGGATTGGGTCTTTTTCTATTCTAGGTTTTAAGATAAGTGTTTTTTGGCAAAGCTTTTTAGATGTTATTGCAAAATATGTAAAACAAGCTCTTGCAGACCCAGATCATGCTGCCATTATTATTTTTAGTCTCATGATAGGTGGGCTTGTAGGCATTATTTCAAGGAACGGTGGCATGTTAGGGATTGTCAATGCTCTCAAGGCCTTCACCACCTCAGCAAAACGCGGCCAATTAATAACCTCCACTCTAGGTTTAACCATCTTCTTTGATGATTATGCCAACACCTTGGTTGTCGGTAATACCATGCGTAAAGTTACGGATAGACTAAAGATTTCTAGAGCAAAGTTAGCATTTCTTGTGGATGCAACTGCAGCCCCAGTGGCTTGTATTGCATTAATTACCACGTGGGTTGGTTATCAGATAGGCATGATAGATGTTTCAGTCGATCAGATTGATGCAATCGATCAATCAGCCTATTCAATTTATCTCAACTCTATTTTGTATAGTTTCTACCCAATTTTTATGCTCGTTTTTGTTTTTACCATTGCAGGAACAGGCAGAGATTTTTCCACAATGTACGATTATGAGGTTGCAGCAAGACAGGGAAACGATAGATCAATTCAAGGTGCTTCAGGTGGGTACACCAATGAATCGGAATCTAAGCAACTTGAAGCAAAAGACCCGGACAGAGCAAGAGCTGTGAACGCTTTCTTGCCAATATTAGCCTTTATTATAAGTGTCGTCAGTGGATTGTTCGCTACCGGAGAAGGCGATAATATTCAGGATATTATTGGTTCTGCCGATGCCTATCAAGCACTCTTATGGGGCTCTTTAATCGGGGTAATGACGGCATTCCTGCTTTCTGTTTCTCAAGGATTAATGAGCTTGGAGGAAACGGTACAATCATGGTACGAAGGCGTTAAATTTATGATCTTTGCCATTATTGTGCTAATTCTTGCATGGTCTTTAGGTCAAACCACTGAGCTTCTTCAAACAGCTCAATACCTTGTCTCAATTCTGGGTGAGTTTTTACCGGTAGCCTACGTACCCACCATAATTTTCATTCTAGCTGCTGCAACTGCTTTTGCCACGGGCACTAGCTGGGGAACCATGGGTATATTTTATCCCATTGTTATTCCTCTCGCATGGCAGGTTCTTTTTATAAATGGCGTTGCTGACGTGGAGCATATGTATATCATATATTCTTCAGTTGCTTGTGTTCTATGTGGGGCTGTCTGGGGCGATCATTGTTCGCCGATATCAGATACCACAATTATGTCCTCAATGGCATCCGGTTGTAATCACATTGATCATGTTGCAACTCAATTCCCCTATGCAATGATTGTGGGATCGATAGCGTTATTACTTGGAACAATTCCCACCGGCTATGGTTGGTCACCGCTTTTGATGATTCCTTTAGGGGTATTAATGATTTTTACAGTAATATTCCTTTTTGGTAAAAGGATCGATTAATCGTCATGGACATTAAGCAAAGCAATAAAATCTTTAAAGGTGTTCATCAGGTTTGTTCGCACATCTCTGAGTCGACAAACTGTGAAATGACTTTCTCAATTTATCTTCCAGAAAATCCCGATTCTAGTAATCTCAAAACATTAATTTGGTTGTCAGGACTTACATGCACTGAAGAAAACTTTCGGATTAAATCAGGGGTTCAAAGGATTGCCTCAGAGTTAAATATGATTATTGTCTCTCCAGATACAAGCCCTCGAGGCGAGGGTGTGCCTGATGATGAACACTATGCGTTGGGACAGGGCGCAGGGTTCTATTTAGACGCCACTTCATCACCATGGGACAAGCATTTTAGAATGTATTCATACATCACCAAGGACTTGATGGGGGTTATTACTGATAACTTCGATATCGATACTGAGAAAATGGGAATATTAGGCCATTCCATGGGAGGCCATGGCGCCCTTTCAATTGCTATCAAAAACCCAGGGTTATTTAAAACAGTTTCAGCGTTTTCACCTATTTGTTCTCCCATAAAAGTGGGCTGGGGAAAAAATGCATTTGCTGCTTATTTAGGCGATGAAATCTCTGATTGGGCTGAATATGATTCAACAGAATTAATATTAAACAGAGGCTGGTCTTCAGATATTCTGGTTGATCAAGGTCTTGATGATGAGTTTCTCGATGAATATTTAAAGCCAGAACTCCTTGCAGAGGCTTGTCGTCAGAAGGGGGTTAATCTTCAATTGCGGCAACACGAAGGCTATGATCACAGTTATTTTTTTATTGCCAGTTTTATTGAGGACCACCTCAGATGGCATGATCAAAGGTTATAGAGTCTCTCTTAACTGATTCAGATACCAGCTAATAAATCGCTTTTCAGTCGATTCCTTTTCAGAAAAAGGACCCGAGGAATACTTCCTTGAATTAACACCTTTCTGATTATTAACGATGATTCTTTCGTCTGCTTTAGTGGTTACATCCCATAACCAAATAAGACGTTCGAGATCATAATCGCCTCCTTCTTTAGCATCGTTGTCAACCATCCAATAGACATCGCACTGACTAGTGTGATGAGTAACAGGGGTAAAGACATAGGCTACAACATGATCAGAATAAGCCAGTAGGAAGCTGACGGGACCCAAATTAAAATCAGAGGCTCCTGGGTTATAGTCCGTTATATCTCCTATCAGTGGGGCCAATGGTTGGCCATCTTCACTGCCAGTTATATAGCCCCCGAAGAGCGCATAGCGATGATAGGCATATTGTTCTTGAGACTCAATTTGAGCGTCATAATCCGCAGCTATGTCGTAATCCTTCATACCGCATTTGATCAGGGTATCTTTCATCGGTTTCTGGGCTAATTCATATTCTTTACTAGACTCATCGTATTTTAAGCTATGTGATTTTGCATATTCGGGGTGAGCAGGGGCACAGTGATAACATTCGTTGTAATTTTCGACGGCGAGCTTCCAATTCGCATCGATGGAATAATTTCTGTGAGCAGCTATTTTTAAATCTTTCATCCCAAACATCTGCATGGGCGCTGTTAATTCTTGTTTCATCATTTCGATAGATTTTGGATGATCTGAAAAATTAATCATAATAAGTCCTTCAATCAACTCAATCGAGCAGTTATGAAGGCTTAGATTCTTTTTATCGATATCAGTACTCAAATTTTTAGCTGCAACTAAATCACCTTCTAAGTTATAGGTCCATGCATGATAAGGGCACATCAATCTCTTTACATTGCCTTTACTCTCGAGACAAACGTGAGAACCACGGTGTCTGCAAACATTCATAAAGGCTCTAATCAGGCCATCTTTACCCCTGATGATAATGACTGATTCGGTAAGCAGATTAAATAGAAAGTAGTCTCCTGGATTGGGTATTTGGGATTCATGGCCTGCTAATAACCATGAGTTCATATAGATTTTTTCAATCTCTAGATTATAAATATCTTTATCTTTATAAAATTTTTGATCTAGAGACCAGTCTTTAATCTGGTTATTAATTAGTTGTTCTAGTTTTTCCATAGGTTAAGAAAATAATGAGGTACTTAGGGCAGAAATTTATCACAAAATTAAATACTCTGCAGAGATTTTATTCGCGATAATCTATATATCAGATCTTTTTCTTCGTCTTCTTTTTTTGGTTGTCTTTGCTGGTTTCTTTTCAGGTAATTTGACAATTTTAGACAACTCATCGAACGGGTCTGAGTTATGAGGTATCGACATGGCACCAACAAAGTATTCTTGGAATAGAGGTTCAGTAGCTGTTTCTATTTTTTCTATGTTTTTCACCTGTTTTTCGATTTCTCTTCTGCTTTTTATATCCAGAAGAGCTGTCCTTGCACCTGTACTTGCTGCATTTCCAGCTGAACTTACTTCATCCAGGTCACAATCGGGTATTAGTCCGAGTACCATCGCATATTTCACATCAATATGACTACCAAAGGCACCAGCAAATCTAATCTTGTCTATTTTTTTGATGGCTAATTTATCCATCAGTAATCTTGCCCCTGCATAGAGTGCAGCTTTAGCCAGTTGAATGGCTCGGATGTCATTTTGCGTAACAACTATTTTCTGCTCACCGTCATAGAGCATATAGGAATAAGTCCTGCCATCTTTAAAAAGACATTGATTATCTTTAGCTGCTTCTTCGTTCATTAGCCCATCTGTAGAAATGATTCCCGACAAGTACATTTCTGCTACAGCTTCTATGATTCCAGATCCACAGATACCTGTTATCCCAATATTTTTTATACTTTCTTTAAAATCAGGATCATCAGACCATAAATCTGAGCCTATTACTTTGAAGCGTGCTTTGAGATCTGATGGATTGATTCTAACTCTTTCTATTGCCCCTGGAGCAGCTCGTTGTCCCGAATTAATTTGAGCCCCCTCAAAGGCTGGACCTGTGGGGCTTGAGGCGGCCAAGATTTGATCTTCATTGCCAACTACTATCTCTGCATTGGTTCCTACATCAACGATAAGATTCATTTTTTTCTGATCGTAGGGTTTCTCAGTAAGGATGACAGCAGCCGCATCAGCTCCTACATGCCCAGCTAAACAGGGCAGAACGTAAATTTCAGCTTGAGGATGGATATCCAAACCATAGTCAGCAGCACTTAGTGAAAGAGCATCACTGGTTTTTAGTTTAAACGGTGCAACACCTAAAGGCACTGGATCAAAGCCAAGAAAAATATGGTGCATAACTGGGTTACCAACCACTGTAGTTTCCATTACTAGATTAGGTTCAATCTCTGACTCAGAACAAGCTTTCTTTATCAGGCTGTTAATTGCATCGCGTACAACTTTTGTCAGTTCAGTTTGAGATCCTGGGTTCTGCATACAATATGAGACTCTGCTCATCAGATCTTCTCCGAATCTTATTTGAGGGTTCATGGATCCTTGACTTGAGATTACCTTGCCATTTTTCAAGTCACATAAATTAACCGCGATTGTGGTAGAACCAATGTCTATTGCAGCACCGTATATTGCCTCAATTAATCCAGGCCAAACCCCTACAACTTCAGTCTCATCTCTGACTGCAAGAGTAAAGCCTTCAGAAGGATCTTTAATCGCATCAGCAAGTGTTTGTGAGTCGCATGTTATTGTTTCTATACTTAAAGACCAATCTTTATGGAGCTTATTTACTAATAGCTTTTCTATATTTTCAGATAAGTCTATTGTTGAGTCGATGTAATAGAGCCTCGTTATTGGGTTAATGAAAATATCAGTGGCTTCAAAATCTTTTCTAACTATTTGCTGATGAAGTTGACTTTCTGGAGGGACATCGATAACAACATCACCAAGAAGTTTTGACTGACAACCCAGTCTCCGCTCTTTTTGCAGTGATTTTCGTTTTGCGTATTTTTTCTCGGGCTCAGAAACATCTGAGAGATGTGAAGAGTTCGATGTAATACCATGTTTTGCGAATTGACCCTCTGCTAGTTCTATCTGACATCGACCACAAATGGCTCTTCCACCACATACAGAATCTAAATCTACTCCCAGTGATCTTGAGGCATCGAGGATTGTTGTTCCTTCTGGAAAGGAGCCCCTTTTTCCTGAGGGCATGAAGGCAATTTTAAATTCTTTTTTTTCAGCTTCAGTCATGAAATATCAGACTAGGAGCGTCTTTTTCTTCTGCTTCTTTTCTGATTAGGGTCTCGATAATTGCTTATCCAATCAGAGCATTCTGGGTCATGTCCCATCACCACATTAGCTCCTTTAACCGATTGCATGATCTCTTTTTCTAGTGGGTTAGTGATTGCGCAAGGCATGCCACTGGCAATTGCCATAGCAATAAAGGCAGAGTTTAGTCCATGACGATTAGGCAAGCCAAAGCTTAAGTTTGAGGCGCCACAGGTGGTGTTTACTCCTAGTTCATTTTGTAATTTCTTTATTAATTCTAGAACCTGCCTACCTGCATCATTAATGGCTCCAACAGGCATAACCAAAGGGTCAATAATCACATCCTCTTTTGGGATACCATGATCCATTGCTCTTTCTACAATTTTTTTCGCAACATCAAACCTGACATTGATATCTTCTGATATACCAGAGTCATCATTTGATATTCCTATAACAGCGCATCCGAATTTTTTTACTAAGGGCAGGATAGTTTCTAATCGTTCTTCTTCACCGGTTACTGAATTAAGAAGAGCTTTGCCTTCATAAGCTTCAAGACCACGTTTAAGAGCTTCCACTATGGATGAATCAATACATAAAGGGACATCAGTGATGTCTTGGATTAATTTTATTGAATCGGCCAAAATTTTAGGCTCATCAGCCAAAGGGACTCCTGCATTGACATCTAGCATTTGAGCTCCTGCGGCCACTTGACTTAATGCGTCCTCTCTAACTCTTTCAAGATTGCCAGCCTTCATTTCTTCTGCAAGCAATTTTCTTCCTGTTGGATTTATTCGTTCACCGATAATTACAAAAGGGTGGCCAGAACCAATAATGACTTCTTTTGTTTTAGAACTAATGACGGTTTTCGGCATCCTTTTCTCCTATTCTGGCTTTACACCTTTAGCTTTAATTGTTTTTTCAAGAACCTCATCATCGAATTGACTTTCAAGCTCATTGACCAGGTTATCAACGAGCTCTTGAGGATTTCCCTCCATAGCTACTGTTTCCCTTCTCCATTCAGACATATAAGCTTCACTGGAGCCTTTACCAGCTCTCATAGCAGCTCGATCAATTGCCACTTCGAATTTTGGATTAAGCTGTCTTTTATACTTCTCTCTGCCTACTTTGTATATAACATGAGAAGGTATATCTCTCCAATAAATTGTGATCATCTTACCCATTAGTTAACCGCTTGATTTAATTGTGATTCAACGTTTTCTAATCCTGTGTATTGGAAAGAGTAATCTAAGTCTAAAAAATCTGCATATTTTTTAGCATCATTTTGTAATGATTCTGATCGAGTTTGAGCTAAATAGACAACTTTTTTATAATGTTTGAAGTATTCATTTTTCAATTCTGGATATTTATCTATCGCCAAACCTTCAACTACCAATCTTTGAAAATGTTTAACCAGAAAATCTGTTAAATAAAGTGTGCCTATTTCTTGATCAGTAAATTCTTTAAATCTTCTTTGCCCTGAAAAAAATTCATAACAATGAGCCCCATCTAATCTTTCAAGATTGTATTCTTTTAGAAATGAGTCCAACATGCCACCTGTCCCGCAATCAGCATATGCAACAAAAACCTTTGAAAAATCATCTTTTAAGGCCATGTACTTTTCTTTAATTTTCTCTGGGATTAACTTTGGGGTGTTATGAAGTTCTGCATTGAGGCATTGTATGGTTACATGATCCCATGAGTTGAGCTTCTTAATTTGGTTGAGTTCTAATGAAAGCGCCCCGCAAGCAATAATAAGTACTCTCGAGGTCATTTTTAATTCTGAGCAGCCACCAATTCTTTCATGGTTTCTACAGCGCTTCCTGCATCCATACAATAGGCATCAGCACCAATGGCTTCTGCAAATTCATCATTGAGAGGAGCACCACCGACCATGATAATATAGTTGTCTCTTAGACCTCTTTGTTTGAGCTCATCAATCACAACTTTCATATAAGGCATTGTTGTTGTTAGGAGAGCTGACATACCTAATATCGTTGCATTGTGTTCTTCTAGTGCGTTTATAAATTCATCAACATCGGTATTGATTCCAAGATTAAAAACCTCGACCCCTGCACCTTCCATCATCATGCCAACAAGGTTTTTACCAATATCATGGATATCCCCTTTTACTGTTCCTATTACCATTCTAGCTATGGGCTCAATACCAGAAGCTGAAAGTATAGGTTCCAATAAAGCCATACCAGCTTTCATCGCATTTGCTGCTAACAAAACTTCTGGAACAAATAAGATACCATCACGGAAGTCTTCGCCAACTACAACCATTCCCTCTACTAGAGCTACATCTAAAACCTTAGTTGCTTCCCATCCTCTATCTAAAAGGATCTGAGTTCCTTCTGCAATTTCCTCTGCTAAGCCGTCATAGAGATCTTCAGCCATCTGTTCAACGAGTTCATCATCGTTCAATTCTGAAAGGATAATATCATCAAATTCTTCGGTCACAATCTTATTCCCCAATTTTCCGATATATAGTACTTGAGGAAGGATTATTTAGCTACAAAGTCCTTCTTCTTTTTCTTCTTCGTTTGGTATCCACTTTTGATAATTCTGGATTAATATAGCTGTTTATCATGTTTTTATTCACTTCTGTCATGGATCCTAAATCACTAATGATTTTATCTACATCTATTGTTAGAGATGAGGGATTATTATTATTGAGTGATTACTAGTAAAAATGGAGTTAAAAAGCTAACCCTATTTCCAGTGTGTATTAGGCTTCATCCTGTCCTTACTGAGCTTTATTGGGAAATTAGACCTTATTTTTTCATCT
>Ga0315316_10004457_pt1 | contig 10235 bp, 8 predicted proteins | sample M160m3416metaG_FD_203702 | JGI IMG/M metagenome (GOLD analysis project Ga0315316, IMG submission 203702) | Ammonia-oxidizing marine archaeal communities from Monterey Bay, California, United States - M1 60m 3416 | ecosystem: Environmental > Aquatic > Marine > Intertidal zone | place: USA... | reverse complement strand
CCAAATATAATTTATCAAGTAGCAACTAAGTATAATAAAGCATATGTTTTATGTGAAGTTAATGATGTGGGAGATCAAGTAGCTGCTATATTAAATTATGATATGGAGTATGCTAATCTTCTGCAGAGTTCTATGAGAGGAAGAGCTGGTCAAGTTATTGGACAAGGATTTTCTGGAAAGAAAACTCAATTGGGAGTTAAGATGTCTAAGACTGTTAAAAAGGTTGGTGCTCTTAATTTAAAGACCATGATAGAAGAAGATAAACTTATCTTTAGTGATTATGAGATATTAAGTGAATTAACTACTTTTATTCAAAAACATAATTCTTTTGAAGCGGAAGAGGGATGTAATGATGACCTTGCAATGTGTCTAGTAATATATGCATGGTTAGTTGCTCAGGATTATTTTAAAGAACTTACTGATCAAGACGTCAGGAAAAGAATATATGATGAGCAGAAGAATCAAATAGAACAAGACATGGCTCCATTTGGATTTATTACTGATGGATTGGACGATAATAGTTTTGTAGATGATGATGGGGATAGGTGGTATGTAGATAAAGATGGTACTCAAGGTTTGGAAAGATTGAGAGATGGGCCTAGTACATGGAATGTAGATGAGTATGGAGATAGGTCTTACATGTGGGATTACATGTAAAGTGTTATTTTAATAAATATTTTATAGAGAACTGAGACCTTCGGAGAACAAAAACATGGCAACTCCTCAACTATCTCCAGGATTAGTGGTCAGGGAGATTGATCAAACACTGGGAAGAGTAGGAAACATTGTAGATACTACTGGAGCACTTGCCGGTCCTTTCAAAATTGGACCAGTAGATGGCGCCCCCACTAGAATTTCAACTCAACAAGAATTTATCGATACTTTCGGTACCCCATTGAGTACTGATAGGCAGTATGAGTATTGGATGACTGGTGCTGAATATCTAAGTTATGGTGGTGTACTTTCTGTGGTTAGAACAGATGGAACTAACCTGAACAATGCTAATGCCGGAACAGATGAAGCGTCTTCATCTTCCTTTAAGATTAAAAACTTTGATGATTATGAAGCAAATTATACAGATACATCAGAAGTTCTCTGGGCTGCAAGAAATCCAGGAGAATGGGCAAATAAACTAAAAGTTTGTGTAATTGATGGGTCAGCTGATCAAAAGATTGGTATTTCTTATACTAACCCAGTAGGAGCAGGATTTACTGTTGGTTATGGTGTAACCACAGGAATTACAACTTCTCTAGCAGGAGATGGTACAACTTCCTCCTTTACTGGTTATATCAAGGGTATTATTACTGGTGTTACTACTGATAGCACTGATGGAAATAGTTCCATTGATGTTAAGATTGTCTCTAGAGTTTCTTATGCAGCAACACAATATAATACGACTTTAGAAACAACAATGACTCAGAGGGTGGCTCCCGGACTAACTGCCATTCCTATTGAGAGTCTAACTGGAATCAGCACACTTGATACTTTAACTCTTACTCATGCTGCTGATACTCCAATTGCAAATCTTACTATTGCTTCAGTTGGTTCAACTACAGTAACTATTGGTAGTGGTAGTACAGTAGCAACAGCAATTGTAGCTGGTACTGCTGTTACATTTAGTAGATTGGTAACTATTGGTGGAACAGAAACTGCCATTGATTATCAGGAGAATGATAGATCAGCATCCTTCACTTCTTCGGATACCCTCTATATTTCCAATACTGTTGATGGTAATGATGAACCAGTTAATTCTGCTAGTTCTGCTGTAGCAAGTGTAGAAGATTGGTATGATGCACAACAACTTGGATTAACTAATAATACTGTTTATTGGAAATCTTTAGCTCCTAAACCTAAGACTAGTAATTATGTTGCTCAAAGAAAGGGAGCTAATGATACCCTTCATGTGGCTGTTGTAGATGATACTGGTGAAGTTACAGGTGTTGAAGGAAATCTGTTAGAAGTTTGGAAAGGTCTCTCCAAAGCATCTGATGCTATACTGGATGGAAGTAATCCCACTAAGTCCTATTATAAGACTTATATCCAAAATAACTCTAGGTATGTTTATGCTGGATATAATCCATCTATTGCATTTGATGCAACCTGGGATACGTATCCAAGAGCAACTGGATTCTCCACTCAGTTTACTGCTAACACTTTCTCAGAAGGTGTTTGGAATCAGGATGCGCAGGGAATTACCTTCAGTGGATTGGGCAATGTTTCTTACACATTGACTGGTGGTGCTGATTATGCTGCTAGTGGTGGAATGACTGCTGCACTGGGTAATTTGAAGACATCCTATGAATTGTTTAACAATAAGGATGAGACAACTGTAGATTACTTATTGATGGGTCCAAGTGGATCAAGTCTCCTTGAGTCTCAAGCAAAAGCAAATCTTCTAATTTCTATTGCAAATACTAGAAAAGATTGTATTGCTTGTATTTCTCCCCATAAAGAAGGTATTGTGGGAGTCACTAATGCTACAACTCAGACTAATAATGTTCTAGAGTTCTATAGTTCTGTTAGTTCTTCTTCTTATGCTGTATTTGACAGTACTTGGAAGTATACATATGATAGATTTAACAATGAGTTTAGATATATTCCATGTAATGGTGACATTGCTGGATTGATGGTTAGGACATCTATTAATACCTTCCCATGGTATTCACCTGCAGGTGCAAGAAGAGGTATTCTTAACAATGCTGTTAAATTACCATATAATCCCAATAAGGATCAAAGAGATCTTCTCTATAGTGCTAGGATTAACCCAATCACTAATGTAAGAGGATCTGGTATTCAACTCTTTGGTGATAAGACGGGTCTTTCTTATGCTTCCGCATTCGATAGAATCAATGTTAGAAGACTATTCCTCACAGTGGAGCAAGCCCTTGAAGGTGCTGCTAATGCTCAACTCTTTGAAATCAATGATGATGAGACCAGAGAGAACTTCACTAACATTGTTACCCCATACCTGAGAGATATACAAGCTAATAGGGGGATTGAAAACTTTAGCGTGATTTGTGATCAAAGCAACAATACTCCTGCTGTGGTTGATAACAATGAATTTAGAGCTGATATATTCATTCAGCCTACTAAATCCATTAACTACATCACTTTGACATTCGTTGCCACAAGAACAGGCATCAGTTTTGCTGAGTCAGTTTAATTATCATTTCTTAAATAAATTCAGGAGAACTTAAAACAATGGCTTCTAATCTAAACACAAAAACAATTTCAGAGTTTAAGACTAAACTCTCGGGGGGCGGTGCAAGACCGAATCTATTTGAAGTGTCCCTTCCAGTACTTCCAGAAAGCATCACTAAAAACACAAAAATCAAGTGGGGTCCTACTGAAATAAATGATTTTAAATTTCTTTGTAAATCTGCTCAATTACCTGGATCTAATATTCCTGCAATTAATGTTCCTTTTAGGGGAAGAATTCTTAAAGTTGCAGGTGATAGAACCTTTGATGATTGGACAGTTACAATCATTAATGATGAAAACTTTAAAATGAGAACTGCTTTGGAAGCATGGTCCAATGCCATGGGCAAATTGGATGATGGAACCGGTCAGGTTAATCCCTCTTCTTATATGGTTGATGCTGAAGTTAGACAACTTGGTAGAGGAAAAAAACCAGGTAGTACTGATAATAATAAACAACAGGGGAATTACAATTCCATTCTCAGAACTTACAAGTTCTATGATATTTTCCCAACAACAATTGGGGCTATCGATTTGAGTTATGATAGTAGTGATACTATTGAAGAATTTACTGTAACCTTTGCTGTTCAATACTTTACTATAGGTTATAAAGGTAATGATGAGCCTAATCCTAATCAACAGGCTATTCCAAAAACCCTCTCACCAGAGAATAGTACTGCAGTAGCCGGCGGCACAGGCGGTGGTGGTTCATCACCAGGACCCTAAATTAATCTCCTAAATACTAGAAGCATAAACTTTTAGTTATAATAATGGCGAGATTATTTGGTTTCTCAATTGAGGATACAGAAAAAACCCCACCTAGCGTAGTCTCTCCGGTCCCCCCTAATAATCAGGATGGATCTGAGAACTATGTCAGCAGTGGGTTTTTTGGTTCGTATGTAGATATTGAGGGTGTTTATAGAACAGAAAGTGAATTAATCAGAAGATATAGAACTATGGCGCTCTATCCAGAAGTGGATAGTGCTATTGAGGATATTGTAAATGAAGCAATTGTATCTGATTTAAATGATAGTCCAGTTACACTTGAGTTATCAAATTTAAATGCTAGTGATGGCATTAAAAAGAAAATTAGAGAAGAATTTAAATATGTTTTAGAACTTCTAGATTTTGATAAAAAAGCGCACGAAATATTCAGAAATTGGTATATTGATGGTAGATTATATTATAATAAAGTAATTGATCAAAAGAAACCAGAGGAAGGTCTTCAGGAATTAAGATATATTGATTCCTCTAAGATGCGTTTTGTTCGTCAATTGAAGAGAAAGGGGAAAAATAGTCTCAATTCTGCAATAGTAGCTGATAAAGATAGTCCTCAAGCCTATGAATTTCCCGAAATTGAAGAGTATTTTCTTTATACTGAAGGACAAACTGTTGGTGGCGTAGTAACTAATAATTATGGTGCTGGCGCAGGAAAAGGAGTCAAAATGACTCGTGATTCTGTTACTTACTGCACTTCTGGATTAGTAGATAGAAATAAAGGATCAACTCTTTCTTGGATTCATAAAGCAATCAAACCTATCAATCAATTGATGATGATTGAGGATAGTTTGGTTATCTATCGTCTGTCAAGAGCACCAGAAAGAAGAATTTTCTATATTGATGTAGGTAATCTTCCAAAGGTAAAGGCAGAACAATATCTCAGAGATGTGATGATGAGATATAGGAATAAGTTAGTATATGATGCTAACACCGGTGAAATCAGGGACGACAAGAAATTTATGTCCATGATGGAAGATTTCTGGTTACCACGTAGAGAAGGTGGTAGAGGAACTGAGATTACTACTCTTCCTGGTGGTCAAAATCTGGGAGAAATTACTGATATTCAATATTTCCAGAAGAAACTCTATAGGGCATTGAACGTTCCTGAAACTAGATTGCAAGGAGAAAGTGGTTTTAGTCTTGGTAGATCTTCTGAAATTCTAAGAGATGAAATTAAATTCAGTAAATTTGTTGGACGTTTGAGGAAAAGATTCTCTCATATGTTCAATGATATTTTGAGAACTCAATTAATTCTGAAGAATATTATCACCCCAGAAGACTGGGATGTGATGGAAGATCATATTCAATATGATTATCTTTATGATAATCACTTTGCTGAACTAAAAGAAGCAGAGTTGTTGAATGAGAGAATTACTCTTGCTCAGACTGCAGAACCTTATGTGGGGAGATATTTTTCTCAGGATTATATAAGAAGGAATATTCTGCGTCAAACTGATGAGGAGATAGAAGAACAGGATAAGATTATCAAAAAAGAGATAAAAGATGGAGTGATTCCTGATCCTGCTCAAATGCAGATCGATCCAGTTACTGGACAACCTATGCCAGCATTGGGAGCTCCAGTAATGGATCCAAATATGGAGAGAAGAACTACACAAGCAGTGGATGCTAATGTGGATTTATCTGCCAATATTGCTCCACCCAAAGGTGGTGAGATATAAATATTAAAGATTCCAACACACTATATGGTATTTAAACTATGGATGAACTGATGGATTTGCTTGTTAAGGATGATTCTCCTTCTCAGATTAGCGATAAAATTAAAGATATGCTCTATGCAAAAAGTGCAGAGAAGGTGGAAAATATTAAGCCTACCGTAGCATCATCACTTTTTGGAAATGAGATTGATGCAGAACTCCAAGGAGAAGTAGATGCAGCGGCAGCTGTTATTGCTGGAGAAGATCCTAGGGCTATGGAATATAATTCAGAATCTGAAGAATAACTAAATAAAGAGAGGACTACTTTATTCGGAATATTATAAAATGGCTTTAAATCCAGTAGGGGCAGGTACTTCAATAGCTTTAGTGGCTGCTGGTACGGTAATACAAAATCAGTCAGGTGCTCAAACCCATCAATCTGCATATTTAAGATGTGTGGCTGTTGATTGCCCAGTCAATGTAGCAGTTTCTATGGCAACTACTGCCGCTGCTACTGCTGGAATTACAAGCTTCTTTATAAGAAAAGATACTTCAGAAACTTTGTTTATAGGGAAACCTAGAAGTAATAGAGTTGTTGGTCTTACTACTGAAACTAATGGTACTACAACTATTGATTTTGCTGAAGGAACTGGAACACCATTTAATGGTGGAGATGCAGTTAGTTTAACTGTTACAGGTCAAGATTATTACAATTTTAGTCATAAAATTGTTAATAGTGTAAATTCCACTTCAGGTTTAAATGGTTATTATAGTACCAGAATAAATGTTGATTATGATTATGGGGATGATAATCCTGGTGGAATTCAAACAACATTTAATAATGCTGGTCAAGTAAATTGGGCAGAAATGAGAAGTTCCTTTGTGGTTGGTGCTCAATCTGCCACTGGATTAGGAGCTCAGGGTCAAGGTGCTCTTTATATTCAACAAGTTCAAACATCCGGGGATGCTTAAATGAAACTCATTAGAGAAGAAATCGAATCAGTTGAGTTTCTTGTCGAACAAAAAAATGGCAAGAAATCCATGTATATCGAAGGTGTCTTCTTGCAAGGTGACCTTCAGAATAGAAATGGTAGGATGTATCCTATAGCTGTCCTGAGAAAGGAAGTTGCTCGTTATAATGAGGCTCATATCAAATCAGGTAGAGCACTTGGAGAACTTGGACATCCCGATGGACCAACAGTGAACCTTGATAGAGTTTCACATAAAATCACTTCTCTAAAAGAGAGTGGTTCTAATTTCATTGGAAAGGCTAAAATTCTTAGCACTCCAATGGGTAAAATCGCATCTTCTCTTATAGAAGAAGGTGTAAAACTAGGTGTTTCATCTAGAGGTATTGGTTCCTTAAAACCAACAAGAGAAGGTGTAAATGTGGTCGGTGATGACTTTATGCTTTCAACTGCAGCAGATATTGTTGCAGATCCATCCGCTCCTGATGCTTTTGTTGAAGGTATTATGGAAGGAAAAGAGTGGGTATGGGATGGAGGTGTTCTCCGTGAGAGATCTGCTGCTAAAGCATACAGAGAAATTAACACTCTAGTAACGCAAAAACAGTTGGATGAGAAAAAGTTGGATGTATTCAACAATTTCCTCAATAGCCTGTAGAACTTTACATATTATAAATAAATATAGATTTAATTACAGATAAATCGGAGCTGTCCAAAATGTCTCGTGGTACGAAATTACAAGAAATGGAGCAATCTAAAACTGCTGTGAACGCCAATGCCGCCAAAGGCGATTCTGCCCTCCCTAAGGAAGGTAGTAATGCTGCTGGTGTCCAAACCCCTGGCAATTCACCTCCATTTGAAGATCTAGGTGGTCCAACCCCAGAAAACTATAGCCCTACTAATGATTCAGCAAAACTGAATACACCAGGTAGAACTATTAAGCAGGTTAGTGACGTAGTCACTAATAGAAAACCACCTGCTGGGAAGGGGGAATCTGCTGGTACTAGCGCTACTCCTGTAAAAGTACCTGAGGAAGTAGAATCTGAAGAGTCTGTAATTGAAGAAACTCCAGAAATTACTGATGAGGTAGTAACTGAAGAGGAAGTAACTGAAGAAGAGTATGACATCGAAGAAGATGTTAATGCCCTCTTTGGTGGAGAAGAACTCAGTGAAGAGTTCAAGGCAAAAGCCAAGACAATCTTTGAAGCTGCCATTGGTTCTAAGACCAGGGAAGTAAGAGAAGCACTGGAAGTCCAGTATGCTGAGAGGATTGCTGAAGCAACTGAAGATCTTAAAGTATCACTTCAAGAAAGAATTGATTCTTATCTTGAGTATATTGCTGAAGAATGGCTAACAGAAAATGAGCTTGCTGTGGAAGCAGGTCTCAAGACAGAAATGACAGAATCATTCCTAGGTGGAATGAAGAATCTTTTTGAAGAACATTATGTAGAAATCCCTGAAGACAAATATGATGTTATTGAGAGTATGGTAGACAAATTAGATGATATGGAAACCAAGCTCAATGAGCAAATCGAGAAGAATATCGGACTAAACAAGCGTCTCGCAGAGTCGGTTGCTGATAGTATCCTTGAATCAGTTTCTGATGGATTAGCTTCCACTCAGAAAGAGAAGCTCGCCTCACTTGCCGAAAGTGTTGAGTTTGAAAGTGAAGAAGAATATCGTGAAAAGTTGGAAACTCTGAAGGAATCATATTTCTCCAGAACTCCTGCTGCTAAGAATGACTCACAAACCCTTTCTGAGGGTGTAGATAGTACTGCTGCTCCTGTATCTGCAGGAATGGAAGCCTATCTTAAGACCTTGGGAGCATTCAAACAAAACTGAATTTAATATTAATTCAAACGTAAACTTAATTTAGGTAAAAACGCAATGTTCCAATCAGAACAGTTGCAGGAAAAGTGGGCACCTCTTCTAGACTATGAAGGTCTGGATCCTATCAAAGATGCACATCGCAGAAGTGTTACTGCCGTCCTGCTAGAAAACCAAGAAAAATTCCTTAAGGAAGAATCAGCATTTAATAATGGTATCAACCTGCTAGATGAGCAGCTTGCACCAACTAACGTTGCTAACGCTGCTGGCGCTAGTGGTGGTTATGGTTCAAGTGCAGCCGCTGCTGGTCCAGTTGCTGGTTTCGACCCAGTTCTAATCTCGCTGATTAGACGTGCAATGCCAAACTTGGTCGCATATGACCTTGCTGGTGTTCAACCAATGTCCGGTCCTACTGGACTTATCTTTGCAATGAGATCTCGTTATACCAGTCAGTCTGGCAATGAGACATTCTATGATGAAGTTAACTCTGCATTCTCTGGTCAGGACAAGAATGTAGACCTGACTGCTGGATATGCAGATGGCCCAGTTGGTTTTGGTACTACCAACCAGACTGGTACTAACCCTTCAGTTCTTAACCCTGTTGGTACTGCATCCACTAACACTGGCGTCTATAACGTTGGTGAAGGTATGGCCACAGGTGATGCTGAGGCACTCCGTGGAACAGGCAATAATGCCTTCCAACAGATGGCATTCTCTATTGAGAAAGTCACTGTTACTGCTAAGTCTAGAGCACTAAAAGCTGAGTATTCACTTGAGCTTGCCCAGGACTTGAAAGCCATCCATGGTTTGAATGCTGAAGCAGAACTTGCTAACATCCTCTCTACTGAGATCCTTGCTGAAATCAACAGAGAAGTTATCAGAACAATCTATAAGGTTGCTGAGCAAGGTGCTGTTTCTAACACTGCAACAGCTGGTATCTTTGACCTGGATATTGACTCCAATGGTAGATGGTCTGTTGAGAAGTTCAAAGGACTTCTATTCCAGATTGAAAGAGATGCTAATGCTATCGCACAGAGAACTCGTCGTGGAAAAGGCAACATGATCCTCTGCTCTGCAGACGTTGCATCCGCACTAACCATGGCAGGTATCCTAGATTATACTCCTGCACTCAATGCTAACCTGAATGTTGATGACACTGGCAACACATTTGCTGGTACAATCAATGGTAAGTTCAGAGTATACATTGACCCATATGCTGCTAACCTAGGTTCTACAACTAATCAGGCTACCAACTCTGGTAACCAGTATTATGTTTGTGGTTACAAAGGTTCTTCACCATATGATGCTGGTATTTTCTACTGCCCATATGTTCCTCTACAAATGGTCCGTGCTGTGGGAGAGAACTCCTTCCAGCCCAAAATTGGCTTTAAGACCAGATATGGTATTGTTGCCAACCCATTTGCTGAAGGTACAGAACAGGGTCTTGGAAGACTCAGACTTAATGCCAACCGCTACTACAGAAGAGTTGCTGTTAAGAACCTCATGTGATATAGATGGATATATTCCATTCACATTTCAAAGACCTCCTTCGGGGGGTCTTTTTTTATAAATAGAAAACGAGTTCACTACAGTGGACCATGCACGTCACGTCACAGAGCGTACAGTTAACTTTACTGAGATAGCAAGTCTACCTTTAGAGTTACGCCAATAAACCACAATCAAAGGAGGCCATCATGGCAATGAACCCATACGAAATGCGCTGGGATTTTTTAAGAGAAGCGCAGAGTAGATTAGAAAATAAATTAGAGATCGATAAAGAATCTTGGTATCAAAAGAAAGAAATACTTGA
>Ga0315316_10004455_pt1 | contig 10237 bp, 7 predicted proteins | sample M160m3416metaG_FD_203702 | JGI IMG/M metagenome (GOLD analysis project Ga0315316, IMG submission 203702) | Ammonia-oxidizing marine archaeal communities from Monterey Bay, California, United States - M1 60m 3416 | ecosystem: Environmental > Aquatic > Marine > Intertidal zone | place: USA... | reverse complement strand
CAACTCAGGAAGGGGCGAGAAGGCGCGCACGACTAGCGTATCAGAAAGCCGTTGCGGTCGGTAATCCTCTACACGGCCATTGATCACCGTTATTCCCGTCAATTGCAACTGCCTAATCACGTGCTCTAGAAAACTTACCCTTTTCTGCCTCGCCTCAATCAGGACCCAGCTGTTACCCGGTCGCGCTATGGCCAGGGGCAAGGCAGGAAACCCTGCCCCGCTTCCGATATCCAACATGTGCTGGCCGCGCACCAAGGGCAATATCGTCAGGCTGTCCAAAAGGTGTCGCGTGACGACCTCACCGGCGTCACGCGCTGCAGTCAGGTTATGTACCCGCCCCCACTTCAGAAGCAAGTCAACGAAATCGAGACACTGTGCTATCGCCACAGCGCTCAGGTCCAGCCCCAAACGAACTGCGCCCTCACGCAACCGGGTCTCGGGCGAATTGGAAGCGCCCTGCATCAACGGAATTAGGCCGCCGAGAGCATCGCACGCTTATGAAGATGGACCAACAGTAAGGAAATGGCCGCCGGGGTAACGCCAGAAATACGCGCTGCGTGGCCAAGCGACGCCGGGCGATGGCTCAGCAGCTTATCTGCGACTTCGTTCGATAACCCCCGAACCTTTGTATAGTCAAATTCATCGGGTATTGTCATCGTTTCGTGGCGGCGGCGGCGTTCAATCTCATCATTCTGGCGGTCAATATAAGGGGCATAACGAGCCTCCACTTCGAGTTGCGTAGCAATAGCTCGGTCAGTCGTTCCATCGGGCCCGCTGGTAAGCGTATGCACCTGCTCGTAGGTTATGTCTGGCCGCTTGAGCAAATCAATTGCACGCGTCTTCTCTTTAATGGGCTGTCCTAGCAACGCTTCGGCAACAGAATCTCCCGGGTTAATCCACTGTCCGCTCAAGCGCCTTCGCTCATTGTCGAGCCGGGTTCGTTTGGTATGGAAGCTTTGCCAGCGTGCATCCTCTACCAAGCCGAGTTCACGACCTATTTCCGTCAACCGCAAGTCCGCATTGTCCTCTCGCAACTGAAGCCGATACTCCGCGCGCGATGTGAACATCCGATAGGGCTCGGTCACACCGCGGGTCACCAAGTCGTCGATCATCACACCAATGTAGGCCTGATCACGGCGCGGAGTCCACGCCGCCAACCCTTTGCTTCGGCGCCCTGCGTTGAGCCCTGCCACCAACCCCTGACCGGCCGCCTCTTCATAACCTGTAGTGCCGTTGATCTGCCCCGCGAAAAACAGCCCCTCTAGTGCCCGCGTCTCCAACGACAGCTGCAGGTCTCTTGGGTCGAAATAATCATATTCAATGGCATAACCTGGCCGCGTGATGCGCGCGCCTTCAAAACCCCGAATGCTCTGAACCAGTTTCCATTGCACATCGAAGGGCAGACTTGTCGAAATCCCGTTCGGGTAGATTTCCGGTGTATCCAGCCCCTCTGGCTCAACAAAGATCTGGTGCGAAGTCCGTTCTGCAAAACGCACCACCTTGTCTTCCACCGAGGGGCAATAACGCGGTCCTGCTCCTTCAATCGTGCCACCATAAATCGGTGAACTCTCGAGATTCTCCCGAATAATGTCGTGTGTCACCTCGTTGGTAGCTGTTAGGTAACAACACACCTGCTGCGGATGCATCGAGCGATCCCCAAGATAAGAAAAAACCGGCCTGGGTTCATCACCAAATTGCTTTTCAAGTTGCTGAAAGTCAATCGTGCGCCCATCGATCCGCGGCGGCGTTCCGGTTTTCAGCCGCGCCACGCGAAACGGCAGCGCCCTTAAACGCTCTGCCAGGCGATTAGCCGCAGGCTCGCCCGCTCGACCTCCGGCTTGGCTCTCAAGTCCCATGTGAATGCGCCCACCGAGAAACGTCCCCACAGTAAGCACCACGCTTGTCCCACGAACTCGAATGCCACCGTTTGTCACCACACCACAGACCGTTTTGTCGCTGATCAAAAGATCATCCACGGTCTGTTGTAACAAGGCGAGGTTTTTCTGGTTGTCTAGCTGCGTCCGAATGGCTTGTTTGTAACGCGCGCGATCGGCTTGGGCGCGGGTCGCGCGGACCGCCGGGCCCTTGCGTGCGTTAAGGGTGCGAAACTGGATGCCGGCACGGTCGGTAGCTAGCGCCATAGCGCCGCCCAGGGCGTCAATTTCTTTGACAATATGTCCTTTTCCAATGCCGCCAATTGCCGGGTTGCACGACATTTGTCCAAGCGCCTCCACGCTGTGGCTGATTAACAATGTGCTGCAACCCTGGCGCGCAGAAGCTAACGCAGCCTCTGTTCCGGCATGCCCACCACCGATCACGATCACATCAAAGGATTCCGGGTACTCGATCATCTGGTTACCTACTGAGAATAGTAGTCGTACTGACGAAGAATCTGGTGCGTGAACCGCCACGCATCTTTCTGCGACAACTCTGCCTCGCGAGGAAACAGGATTTTTGTGTATAGCCGCTTGCCATAGACACTTTTCAGCGCGGTAAGCGAGAGATGCAGTTGTTGTTCATTAATATTCCGTGCCTGGGGGTCGCCCGGCTCGCGTATAGAGTATCGAAATATACCGCCTTCCTTCCAGTACCCAATGCGGACAACGTGCTTGCCTAGAAACGTCCGGGCGGGCCGGACCAAGCGATCGTATTTCACCTGAAGTTCGCTGTACTGCCCCTTTAATTCATCTACCAGCGCTTGCTGCTCCACTTGCAGCGCCGTGATCTCCTCAGCATAGCGCGCTTTTCGCGTTGCCAATGCCTGAACCGACATCCGTTGTGCGTCTTCCGCCATGTCGAGTTTTTTCGAGTAACCGGCCATATCTTCGCGCATTTTCCGCTGGATTCGCTGCGCCTCCAGATAATCGCTGGCCAATTGGGCATTCTCGGCCCGCAGCGCTGCTGCCTGCTGCAACATCCGGGTTCGTTTTTTCTCAAGACGCTCGATGACGTTTTGCGCGACTTTACGTTCGTCCGCTAGCGCCTGTTCTTTCTCGTCGAGTTCCGCGACCTGGCGCCTCAAGCGAACAATTTCTGCCGCCCCACTTTCCTGCTGCTGCTTTACCTCAGTTAACTGCGTCAACAATCGGTCTTTCTCGCGTTGTAACACCCGCTCTGTGCGCAACACACGATCCCGGTCATCCGTCATCTCCGCTAGCGAAGCCGTTAACCTGTCTTTTAAAACATTGAGCTGCTGGAGCCGTGTTTCCAAAGAACGCTTTTCCCCCGCTAGCTCTATGAGTTCAGCGCTGCGCCCACCAAGATCCGTTTGCAGTTCCTTCGTTTGCGTAATCAAGTTACCGGTCGTCTCTTTTAATTGGCTTCCCTCCTCGGTCAACTGTTTGTTTCGTGTCTCAAGCGCTGTCACTTGCCCTTTATATGCCTGCACCTGCAGCGCCGTTTGCGCCAGCTGTTGAGCAATTTCCCGCTTCTCTTCCGCCAAAACCTCTAGCCTGAGAGCGGCGGTTGTCCCCTGTTCGAGCAACCGCGCTTTTTCTAGCGAAAGGCTATCTCGCTCGCTGGTGCGGCTACGCAGAGCCTCCGTCGCTGCGGCTTTCTCCTCGCCGAGCGCCTGACGCGCGCTAGAAAGCGTTAATAACTCCTTTTGGCGGGATACAAGCAATGCCTCCTGTGTCGCGAGCCGCGCCACCATGCTTTCTTTGTCGAGTCGAAGCGCGCTCTGCTTCTTAACTAACTGGGCCTTGTCTTCTAACAACACATCGCGCTCCCGCGTCACCGTGGTGAGCGTTTTACTAAGCGCCCTGCCTTCTTTTTCAACACCGGATTTTTCTTTGTCCAAACGCGTGACTTCCGCCTCAAGTTCGCCGCGTACTGCCAACAATGCTTGTTGCGTCTGTTCTAGCGACAGCAGTTCGGCCTCGAGCGCGCTCTCGCGACCCACCAGCGTCTCGTTGTCACGCACTAACCGATCACGCGCCTGCTCTAAGGAAGCAACGCCTTGCACCAATTGGCCGATCTGCTGGTCCCGATCCACAGTGGCCACCTGTGCGAGTTCTGCACGACGCGTAACCTCTCCTAATTGCAAACGCAAGCCAACCACCTCGTCTCCAAGCCCTGCGATGTTCATTTCAAGCGCTGTTTTTTGGGCGCTGTCGCGCTCCGCGCGTCGCTCCGTTTTGTCCAGCTGGTCCGTCAGATCAACGTTTCTAATCAGAATGACGACCAATGCCATCAGAAACACCATGACAATCACCATCATAACGTCGGTAAACGAGGGCCACACGCTGTCCTCGTTAGTAGAGGCAGTCCCTGTTCCTCGCAGGTTGACGAACCCGTGCGCTTTCATTCCCGGTTTCTTTCGTTAAGCCTGAACCCAACACGCAACAGCCGCGCGATGTCGTCCAGTCGGTTGCTGCTGTGTTTCAACTCTGCCTGATAGGTGCCAATCAGTGCGCGCAAATCGTGCGCGACCTCCGCGTATTCGTGTTGTGACGCTTCCAACCGCTTCATCAGGGCGGCTGCAGCACGAATGATGTCCGCAAATTCCTCGCCAGCGCTTTCCGGGCCCAGTTGAAACCGTGGCAATAACGTAGTGGTCGTGAGTTCCTCTATCCGGCTGATGATCTGTGCCTGGACATCGATCAGCCGCAAATAAAAATAGCCAAAAAACAGATAGGCCAAAATCGCGGTCATCGTGGTAGACAGTGCAGTCGACATACCGTGTATCACAGCGCCCAAACTACCAACGTTCGCGGTCGCGCCAATCATGTCCGAAGCCCCTAGTAAAGCAATCGACAAGGACACGATCGTGCCGAAAACACCCGTCAGTATGAGAATGTTGTGAACAAATTTCGGCAAACTGATGCGGCTAGCTTCAGTAGCGACGAGCGTCGCGGCCAGCGCACTTTGGTTGATCGCAGCCCGTTGGCGCGACATATCCATCAAGGCGCGATACCGCTGCGCCATGAGCGAGCCCCTCCAAACGCCAGCTTCGCCATCCCGATCTGCACGAATATTCGCCTTCAGCGCTTCCACCGCTCGTTCCTCGTCATCGTAACGCACAAACAACCGCACCAACTGAGCCATCCCCGCCAAGAACAACACAACGATGCCGCCATTAATCGCGAGGCCAACGTGGGTCCGTTGGTTAGACCAATAGATAGCCCCAAGAAACTCGTGCTGCCAGGCCGTTATCAGAAGACCACAGATGGTCAGAATTCCCAGCTGAATTAGTGCTCGTTTTGCATGGCCACTCTCCGACATCAAGCTCTCTCCTTAAGACACTTCACCTAGATTGTACGCTGCTACCCGCTTTCCATTTATTTACGACTGTTTGTATTGCTTGTATATCCCTAAACTTTATAATATATATACAACTAAGAAGTACATAATAAAATGAGGCGACTCGATGGGACGAAAAAGGAGACCGCCGCCACTGTGGTGGCTATTAGGTTATGTTGCACAATACCAACCCCAAGCCCTGTTAGAACAGTGTAATGCCATGGGGGTTGACTCTGCCACGCTCTATGCGGCGAGTGAAGCCGCTGCGTTGTCTTTACCCAGCCCCCTCTATCGCCGGTTATCCAAAGCCTGGGCCGTTCAACAAAGCCGTCAAAGACGGGGGATTTAACCTTCAATAATGTCCTCTTTGTAGTACATTAAATAATCTCTCCATAACGCTTTATACAAGGAAACTGCGATCGGCAGATTGTCTACTACGCAATATTCATCCGTTTGGTGCGCCATGTGGGTTTCGCCGGGGCCTAAGATCACGGTGGGGGGGCCCCCAAAAGCAGGCTGTAACGCCGAGGCATCGGTAAAAAAAGGTAGTGCAGCAATGGTTGGGCGTTCTCCATCGCGGGCAGCACAGAGCGCATAAATACGATCAATCCATGGATGATGTGGATCGGTCCACACGCCATCAAGGTCCACGAACGGCTCAATCTCCTCAATGTCTCCTTCGAGGTAAGCCACAAAACCCTCTAGCAAACGATCGTGGCGAACGCCTGGAATGGTGCGGATATCGACCTCCATGACCGCATGGTCTGGCACAGAATTGACATTTTGTCCCGCGTGCAAATTACCAACGCTGAGCGAATTACCGCCAAGGTGGGGGTGGGGGGCCACATTGAAGCCAAAGTCCTCGAGCTTTTGGGTCGCGCGCGCCGCCTTGTAAAGGGCATTAACGCCCAATTCAGGCATTGAGCCATGGGCTGTCTTGCCCTTCGTTGTCATCCGCAACCACAAAGCGCCGCGATGCCCGATCTTTGGGCGATTATAGGTCGGCTCTGCGATGATCATTGCGCCCACACGAACGGCCTTAGCCAATTCCTGACCGAGCGGGAGAGACCCCTCGCAGCCAGTTTCCTCCCCAGCCGCCATAATCAGCAGCACGCCCGGGTCCGCTAAGAGCTCATCACCCAGATTCATCGCGGCAGCCACAAAGCTCGCGATTCCTGATTTCATATCGGTCGCGCCCCGCCCGTAGAGTTTATCCTCCACAATGTCGCCGCCGAACGGATCCACACTCCAATCATTAAAGCCCAAGGGGACCGTGTCGATATGACCGGCAAAGCACAACCGGAGGCTGTCATGGCTACCTCCCTTTCGCGCCACTACACTGGTGCGGCCAGGCGCGAAGTCATGATAAGTCACGTCAAACCCGCCCTCTAACAGCAAATTACCTAAGAACTGAGCGCACTTATCCTCACAGCCGCCGGGATTGACGCTCTGAATGCGAACCAATTCTTGACAGAGCGTTACCGGGTTAATCGCATCCTTCATCGGCAGCCGCCTATTTCCCGATACAGAAACTGGAGAAAATACTCCCCAGCAACTCTTCTGTCGTCACCGCCCCGGTGATCTCTCCTAGACAGGACTGCGCCAAACGAAGCGCTTCGGCAATCAGCTCGCCGTGTCCCAGTTGCGCATGTCTTTCGGCCTGCACCAAGTGCTCGCGAGCACGGATTATGGCCTGAATATGCCGCTGGCGCGCCATGATCGGCGGTTCAGCACCAACCTGATAGCCCGCGGCGCGGGCGATGCAGCGCTTAAGCGCGTCAAGGCCGGCCCCCGTCTTTGCTGACACCCTTACCGTCAGCGGCGATCCTTCTTCCAGCATGCCGCTGCTGTGTCCACTTAGATCACACTTGTTGCGAACCAAGATGTAGTCAAGAGACGCGGTCCATTGATTTTCCAGGTCCCCGTTCGCACCTTCGACTTCGAGCGCATCATCAACCACCAGCAACGCCAGATCTGCTTCTTCGATCGCGCGGCGTGCACGCTTGACGCCCTCGGCTTCAAGCGCGTTCTCAGCTTCACGAAGACCCGCCGTATCGACAAGCTCCACTTTCAAACCGTCTATCTCGGTCGAGACCGTTACTACATCACGCGTAGTTCCTGCGATGTCGCTGACAATCACTCGATCTTCTGTCGACAGCCGATTCAACAAACTAGATTTGCCTACATTGGGCCGCCCCGCCAACACAACTCGAATACCGTTAGCCAGCAAGGCCCCTTGGCTCGCGCCCTCCTTTAAATCACTCAGCCATTGGCTTGCACTGCACACCCGCGCTTCGACATCCCCCTCAGTCAAAAAATCAATTTCCTCTTCGGGAAAATCTATAGCGGCTTCGATGTATGCTCTAAGATCTGCTAAAATAACATTAAAAGCGTTTATCTGCTCCGAAAACTCTCCTTTTAGGCTTCTAATAGCCGAACGGGCCGCCGCCACTGTCGCGCTGTTAATTAGATCTGCTATCCCTTCCGCCTGTGCTAGATCAATTCGCCCGTTTAGAAAAGCGCGCTCGGAAAACTCTCCTGGCGCGGCCGGTCGAGCACCGGCATTCAGAATGCTCTGGAGCACCTCGCCCACCAGCACCGGCCCTCCGTGGCCATGTAGCTCCAAAACATCTTCTCCCGTGAAGGAGCCTGGACCCGGAAAGAAGATGGCTAACCCTTCGTCAATCTGGTGTCCATCGGAGCCGGCGAAAGACCGAAGGCTGGCCTGCCGTGGCATGGGTAATGGACCAATCACCTGACTGGCGATCGCGCCTGCGTTCGGGCCTGACACCCGGACCACGCTGATTCCGCCGATCCCTTGAGGGGTGGCAATCGCAGCGATGGTGTCTTGGGTCTCCACCTAGTTGGCTTCGAGCCTTCTCTCTAGTAGTTAGCTATTACGCAAATTTCCGCATTACAAACCATTGTTGGGCGATCGACAACAGATTATTGACCAACCAGTACAAAACCAGGCCCGCGGGAAACCAGAGGAAAAACAGCGTGAACATGATCGGCAAAATACGCATGATATTGGCCTGCATCGGATCGACCGGGGCGGGGTTTAACAGTTGTTGCACAAACATTGATGCTCCCATCAAGATCGGCAAAACATAGTATGGATCTGGCGCAGAAAGATCATAATTCCACAGGGCCAACGGTGCCTGGCGCAGTTCGACACTTTCAAGCAACACCCAGTAAAGAGCGATAAACACCGGAATTTGAACTACGATCGGGAGACAACCACCAAGCGGGTTTATCTTGTCCTTCTTGTACATCTCCATCATGGCCTGTTGAAACTTTTGCTTATCGTCGCCGTATCGCTCTTTGAGCGTTTTCATGCGCGGCCCTAACTTTTTCATTTTAGCCATCGACTTATAACTTGCGGCCGACAAGGGGAAAAAAACCAACTTCACTAGCGCCGTGAGAAGGACAATAGACAGGCCCCAGTTCACTACGACTCGCTGAATTTGTGTCAATAACCAAAACAGCGGGGCCGACACGGGTGTTAACCAGCCGAAATCAACTGCCAGCTCCAATTGGCGGTTGGCTTCCACCAGTCGTTTGTTTTCCTTGGGGCCGACAAACATTCGCCCGTTAATCTCGCCGCGCCGGCCAGCAGCCACCGACAGCGGTGCAAGGTGCTTGTACCCCATCGAATAGCGCGTTGTCGCGCCGGTCCCATTCACCAAAGAATAGAACTCATACTGGCTCTCCTTCTCTGCCAGCAGCGCACCGACAAAATAATGCTGGAGCATTGCCACCCAGCCCGAGGTCGTGTCTTGGACCAAAGGTTGCTCGCGCATATCATCAAAACCAATTTTTTTGTATTTCTCCTCCGGCGTATAGATGGCCCCACCGGTATAACTCGGGAGTCGCCCCAAACCCAAAAAACTAGTGTTTTCATCGTCGCTTGTTTCGGTGCTCACAAACTGTGCGTATAAGTAGCCCCGCCATTCTTGATTGGTATTGTTTTGTACCTCGTAACGAACATCGACGTAGTAGCTATCACGGTAAAACGTGTAAACCTTTCGATAGTGAACACCATCACGCTCTAGGTGAAGCGGCACTTCAATGTGGTCTTTTCCCTCGGCCAACACATAGCGTTTATTCGTTGCGGTGTACTCAGAATGGTGGTTGGGAAGATCGCTCTGGCTCCCCAAGAGGCCATTCTGCACCCAGTAAAGGTCCGGGCCACTATCTGTCAAAAGTCGAAAGGGCACATCCGGCGCCCCAAGCTTTTCTGGGTAAGTGATCAAATCAAGAACGCGAAGATCACCACCGTAGGTGTCTAATTCTGCTCGCAGCAGATCGGTTATCACCTCTACGCGTTGCCGCGTATTGGCCACAGGCGCGCGATTAGCAAGCGTGGGGGTCGGTGCAGAAACATTGGCTGGCTCCGTTACCGCCGGCGGCGCGCTTGGTACATCTGTTGCCTCTAAGGTCACCGCTTCGCCACCACGCGTTGTCTCTATCTGGGCAGATCGCTGGGGGTCGGCCGTTTCGGCCTCAAACATCAACCACTTCTGGTATAACAAAGTTAGCACCAGTACCAATGCGCCAACAAGAAAGAGCCTTTGAAAATCCATTTACTGGCTCGTTAGGATTGCTTGATGATGGGCTTTGGCCGCTCAGGCACAAGGTCCATACCGCCGCCGTGCCAAGGGTGACACCGCGCCACGCGCCTCACCGACAGCCAAACGCCCCGCGCAGCGCCATGTTTCTCGATCGCTTCGATCGAATAACTTGAACACGCTGGATAGAAGCGACAATGCGGACCCAACAGTGGGCTAATGCCATACTGATAACACCGAAGCAGAAAAACGAGCGCGCGTTTCATTAGTTACCCATCAACCTCCAGCGCTGCTCTAGACTGTGACGAAGGGTTTTATTTGAAGCGCTGACCGCTTGCCTCCGCGCCATCACTAAAACATCGTTGCCCGCGATCTGGTTTTGCGCGGATCGAAAGGATTCACGAATCAACCGTTTGATGCGATTG
>Ga0315316_10004452_pt1 | contig 10239 bp, 4 predicted proteins | sample M160m3416metaG_FD_203702 | JGI IMG/M metagenome (GOLD analysis project Ga0315316, IMG submission 203702) | Ammonia-oxidizing marine archaeal communities from Monterey Bay, California, United States - M1 60m 3416 | ecosystem: Environmental > Aquatic > Marine > Intertidal zone | place: USA... | reverse complement strand
GGAAGAGGTCAGGCTCCTCATCAACACGAAGCAGAAGAACAGCACGGTGCTGCTCTTCGTTCGCAGCACCGGAAGTTCAGCCGACGAAGTGCGGAGGATCCGGATCAAGGGGAAATCGAAGGAGGTGACAGTGAAGTTGACCCGTGAGGACATGCCGAACATTTTTGTGCATGCGGTTGCTCTTGCCAATGGAGTGGTGTTGACCGAAACGCGGCAGATCGTCCTGCCCCCGGTGAAGCGTCTCCTTACCGTTGAGGTTCTGCCTGGTAAGGAGAAGTTCAAACCGCGGGAGAAGGGGGCCCTGAAACTGCGCCTGAAGGACGAGAACGGCGAACCATACCGCGGGACCACGGTGGTCACGGTATATGACAAGAGCCTGGAGGCCATCTCGGGAGGATCCAATGTGGGGAATATCAGGGATTTTTTCTGGAGCTGGAAGCGTTCCTTTCATGGGCAGGGAGCACTGCACTCGCAGCATTTCCAAGGCCGCCATCTCAGCAAGGCCAAGGCGGTCACGATGCAGGTTCTTGGGCGTTTTGGGCGGTTGGTGGCAGATCAGATGGACCCGTTTGGGGCCCCGGGGGGTGCTCTTAAGATGAGGAACTCCGCGAGATTTTCCTCAGACGACAGTGTGGCGGAAAGTCCGGATGTGGCCCAGGCAGAGCCTTTTGCGGCGGCCGACAATCTGGGGGCGCCTCCTGCCCTGGTGGAGGGCCTGGACAATCGTAGCCGGCGAGGTGGCGATGGAGGTGAAGGTGATGGCCCGCAGGTGATAGTGCGTTCGGAGTTTGCCGACCTGGTGAAGTGGGCGGGAGCGGTAACGACCAATGAGCGGGGAGAGGCCGAAATCGAAGTGGATTATCCTGACAACCTGACAACCTGGAAGGTGAAGATCTGGGCGCTTGGGCATGGGACCCGGGTCGGGGAGGGGTCAGCGGAGGTGATCACCAGCAAGGATCTTATCGTCCGGTTGCAGGCACCCCGCTTCTTCGTGGAAAGCGACGAAGTGGTGCTCAGTGCGGTGGTGCATAATTATCATGAGGAGGCCAAGGAGGTTGACGTGGTGCTCGAGCTCGATGGGGGGACCCTGCAGGCTTCGGGCCCACAGTCGTCACGGGTTGTGATCCCGGCAGGGGGAGAGAAGCGGGTGGACTGGAGAACGATAGCGAAGAGGGAAGGGGAGGTGACGGTGCGGATGAAGGCCATTGCGAGCGATGACTCGGATGCGATGGAAATGAGTTTTCCCGTCTACGTGCATGGAATGCACCGTACCGAGTCATGGAGCAGGGCCCTTCGGCCGACGGAGGATGCGGTGGCGATTGATTTTGAGGTGCCCGCAGAACGCCGGCCCGACCAAACCCGCCTGGAGATTCGTTATTCGCCCACGGTGGCAGGTGCGATGATCGATGCACTGCCCTATCTCGCGAACTATCCCTATGGCTGTACTGAGCAGACGCTCAACCGATTCGTGCCGGCGGTCATTACGCAACGGTTGTTGCAGGACATGAAGATTGATCTCAATGAGGTAAGGAACAAGAGGGTGAACCTGAATCCCCAGGAGATTGGTGATCCCGCTGTGAGGGCGGAGCAGTGGAAACAGTGGAAGGAGAACCCGGTCTGGGACAAGGACGAGGTGGACCGGATGGTGCGCAAGGGTGTGAAGCGCTTGAGGGAGATGCAGAACAGAGATGGGGGCTGGGGCTGGTTCAATGCCTATGGGGAACGGTCCTATCCGCATACCACCGCCGTGGTGGTGCATGGATTGACGGTGGCGAAGGCAAACGGGGCAGGGGTCCCGGATGACATACTTCAGCGGGGAGTAGCATGGCTCAAGAAGCACGAGTCAGGCCAGGCGGAGATGATCCGGATGTGGAAAAAACGCAAGAAGCGGACCAAGCAGCGAGCCGATGCGGTAGACGCCCTGGTGCGCCGGGTTCTGGGTGAATCGGCAGTGAATCATGAAGAGATGCTGGGCTTCCTCTTCAGGGACAAGGTTGAGTTGCCGGTCTATGGCAAGTGCCTTCTTGGGCTGGAACTGCACCGAACTGGAGATGCTGCGAAGCGGGATGCCGTGATCCGCAACATTGAGCAGTTCCTGAAGATTGATGAGGAGAACCAGACGGCCTGGCTGGAGCTCGGAAACGGGGGTTACTGGTGGTATTGGTACGGGAGCGAGTTTGAAGCGCACGCCTGGTATCTCAAGTTGCTGGCGGCAGCGAAGCCCCGGAGTCCGCAGGCAAGCGGCCTGGTCAAGTATCTCGTCAACAACCGCAAGCACGCCACCTACTGGAAGTCCACGCGCGACACGGCCTACTGCATCGAGAGTATTGCGGATTACCTGCGGGCCAGCAAGGAGGACAACCCCGACATGGAGGTGGAAGTCGTCCTCGACGGGAAGGTAATCAAGACAGTGAAGATCTCGAAGGAGAACCTTTTCAGTTTTGACGGGGTGGCCGTGGTGGCGGGAGATGCTGTGGGCACGGGCAGGCACAAGGTGGAACTCCGCCGCAAGGGCGAGGGCCCCCTTTATGCAAATGTTTACCTGACGGTCTTCAGCAAGGAGAAGTTTCTCCGCAAGGCCGGCCTTGAAGTGAAGGTGGAACGCACCCTCTATAAGCTTGTGCCCGTCAAGGCAGTTGAAGATGTGGCAGGCTCGAGGGGACAGGCTCTCAGGCAGCGCCGGGAAAAGTACGAGCGGAAGAGGTTGGAGATGGGTGACACCGTTCGGAGCGGAGATCTCATCGAGGTCGAGTTGTCAGTGGAGAGCAAGAATGACTACAGCTATCTTGTCTTTGAGGACTGGAAGGCTGCCGGTCTAGAGGCGGTTGAGCTGCGTAGTGGCAACAGTTATGAAGGTGGATTGAGCTCCTTCGTTGAGTATCGCGATGAGAAGGTCGCCCTCTTCGTAAGGAGTCTGCCCCGGGGACGGCATAATCTCAGCTACCGGTTACGTGCCGAAATCCCGGGCAGTTTCAGCGCCCTGCCGACCCGGGCGGAAGGAATGTATGCGCCGGAGTTGCGAGGCAACTCGGACGAGATGAAGATCGTGGTACAGGACCAGTAGGCCGGCCCCGGTCCGTCAGGTTGCTGGGCCCAGGCTGGCCCGGGAGTAAAAGGATCGAGTCAGGAAGCCAGCTTCTGCATCATTGATCCGCCTACGGACAGGCTTGTGAGCGGACTAGCCCAGGGCCAGGCTGGCTTCAAACTCCAGATTGGGATCGGCTCCGCGTTTGAGGGCCTCCTGGTAGAGCTGCAGCGCTTCCTCCTTCATCCCCTTGCGAAGGTAGATGACGGCAAGGTTGTAGTAGGGATCTGAGAGGGTAGGGTCAATCTGGATGGCAGTCTTGAAGTGGGTCTCCGCCTCTTCATCGAGCTCCTCACGCCCTGCCACGTTGCCGAGGAAGACATATGCCTTGGCGTTGTCGTTGTCGAGATCCACGGCACGCTGCAGGCTCAGCCTGGAGTTCTGGAGGTCGGCGACCCGGTAGTGACACACCCCCAGCATGAAGTGAGCAAAGGGGAGATTGTCGCCCCGAATGACGAGGGCGTCGTTAAAGGAGGAAATGGCGAGAGGGATATCTTCGTTCTTCACATGCACGACCCCGAGATTGAGCATGGTTTCAACGTGGCCTGGGTGCTGATCGAGGATGGACTCGAAAACCTCGCGGGCGGCGAGGAAGCGACCATTGGAGAAGGCCCGCCGGGCAAGCTGATCCTTGAGGGTGATGCTCTGCTGGAGGCTTCTGTCCGCATTGGCGACTTCATGCTGCTCGGGCCGGTCATCGAAAATGAAGTCGTCGTCAATCTTGAATTCGGCAAGGAGACGGCTCTCTTCCGCGGTGAGTTTCAGTTCCTGGTCGAAGAGCCCCTGGATATTCCGGACCAGAGGTCCGCCCTGTTGTCCGATCTTCCTGATTTCGGTCATGATGGACTCCTTGGCACTGCGGCGGTGTTCCTGGATTCGCAGCTGGCGCGAGATGATATCCTGCAGCATCTCCATTTCCTTGCGGGATCCGGCATCCAGCTTTGTAGACCGGAGGTCCTCCTTGAGTTCTGTGCCGGCGTCTCGAATGCGGTCCTCCATTGCCTCCAGACGGTTCTTCTGCGAAGCGTTCTCACGCTGAAAATCAATCAGGCGTCCCTTGGCCTGAGCGAGGTCCCTCTTGGCTTCGATCAGCTGATCCTTGGTCGCGTTGTTGTCGGTGTGAAGGGTCTTGAGGCGATCACGGGCGGTCTTGAGATCCCGGCCGAGATCCATGTTCTGTTTGATCAGGAGCTGAACGCGCTCGCTTTCGTTGAGTTTGAGAAGGGCTGCCATCTGGTCGCGTTGAACGAGAAGAGCGTTGCGTTCATCCCGGAGCTCATGAACTTCTGCCCGAGCCTCCCCCAGTTGCCTGTCGAGTTGGGCATTACGAGTCTCCAGGGCGATATACTTCCGGTCCTTCTCCACCAGTGAGGCCTTCAGCTCCTTGAGTTGGCGACGCAGTCCTTCCACAACTTCTCTGGCTGCAGATTGCTGGACATTAACCACCTCCTCGAGGTCAGTTGCCCGTTTTTGGGCGGCGGAAGCATCGGCCTTGGCCGCCGCTAGCTGAGAGAGCACCTCCTGATGCGCGGTTCGGCTGTCCCGTAGGGCCTTGAACATGGTGTCGCGCTCCTGCTCCACCTTCCTGATCCGCCGGTTGAGATCCTGGAGTTGGTTGGATACCGGAGCCCGGGCCACCCTGTCGCGCTCCTGTTCCAATTGGCGAAGCGTCTCCCGCAGCCGTACGGCATTGGTGTCGCGGTCAGAGCGGACCTTCCGGAGTTCGCCTCGATATCGTTCAATCTGCCGCTGGAGGGCCGTCACCTTGCTCTGATCCTCCCGGCTGAGTTGCGGGATATCGAGGTCTCCTTCCTCGCGGGGAACAGTTTTCCCCTCAACCAGATCTCCCGTGCGCCGGGTGAGCCTGTTTCGCTCGCCGAGAGCCTTTTCGCGGATCGCGGACATGGCCTGAGTGGTGGATTCCCGCCGAGTCTTGACGAGATCAGGCTTGAATTCGGGGTCGGAGAGAGCCACCGATTCAAACAGTTGCCTGGCCTTGTCGTAGCGGTTGAAGGCTTCAAGGAACTTGCCGTCTTTCTCCGATTTCTCGGCGTCGCGCACGGTGAGCCACGCCTGAAAGTAGACGTCCGAGGGTTTGAATCTGCCCAGCGGAGGAGCCTGCGCCCCAATCGAAGGGGACAGCAACAGGGTCGCCGTTGCAGCAAGAAGGCCACAAGCGAGGCATCGCAGGTGTGTCATGCGCGGCGCACCATACGGCAGGATTCCGGGATGGAAAGGACGGAATTGTAGATTGCTAGAGACGCTTAGCTTTAGGGGTTTGCAGCCATTTCCGGATGTCTTTCGCAGGAAGGCAATTCAAGACATCCTGTCGACGGAGCCAGCCCTTGCGGGCCACCCTGATGCCGAAGTGGAGGTTTTGCAGGCCGCTTGCGTGATGCGCATCGGGGTTGAGAGCGCATTTCACTCCCTTGTCCCGGGCGCGCCTCCACCATCTCCAGTCCATGTCCATGCGCTTCGGCGAGCAATTGAGCTCGATTACCGTTCCGGTCTCAGCCGCACAGTCGATGACCTTTTCATGGTTTACGGCGTAGGGATCGCGGCGCAGGAGGAGGCGGCCGCTCAAATGGCCCAGCATTGTCACATGCGGGTTTTCCATGGCCTTGATGAGGCGGGAGGTCATCTCCTTCTCGGGCAGGTTGAAAGACGCATGCACGGAGGCAACCACGTAGTCAAGTTGGGCCAGGGTCTCGTCGGCAAAATCCAGGGTGCCGTCGCGGAGGATATCGACTTCGTTGCCGGCGTAGAGGTCGATGTCGTCGAGACTGGCGTCGAGAGTGCGGATGGCCGCGGACTGGGCGAGGAGGCGTTCTTCGTCGAGGCCATTGGCCTGGAAGGAGGATTTGGAGTGATCGGAGATGCCGAGGTAGGAAAGTCCCAGATCCCGCGCTACTTCGATCAACTCGGCCAGGGTGGATCGCCCATCGGATTCGGTGGTGTGATTGTGAAAGGTGCCCCGTAAGTTGTCCTGTTCGACAAGCCGGGGGAGATCTCCCTTGTCTGCGGCGTCGAATTCGCCCCGGTTTTCCCGGAGGGCGGGCTCAATGAATTGGAGTCCCAGTTCGGCGTAGAGGTCGCTCTCCTCCCTTATGTCCGGAGTGGGATCGTCGCGACGGGTGCCTCCAACGGGCTGGAGTTGGTACTCGTTGAGCGTCAACTTCTGTTTGAGGGCCCGGGAACGCAATTCGACGTTGTGCTCCTTACTTCCGGTGAAGTAGATCAGGGCGAAAGGCCACTCACGGGTGGAGACGGCGCGCAGGTCGCACTGTAGTCCACTCTGGAGACGAATGGAGGCCTTGGTCTGGCCGTGGGCAAGAATCTCCTGGATGTCTTCAAACCTGGTGAAAAAATCCGTTATGGCTGCCGGTTCAGGGGTGGCCACGAGGAAGTCGAGATCGTGAACCGTTTCGCTGCCTCGTCGATACGATCCCGCGATCTCCGCACGGCTGACATCCGGATGCTGCCTGAGAATGCCGAGGATCCGCTCGGCATCCGGAGCGACCTCGGCGAGGAGGTAGTATCCGGAGAATCGCTCGTGCGCTTCGATGGCACCGAGAATCTTCTCTTCGCTCTTTTTCCCAAAGCCGGGCAGTTCGCTCACCTGCCCGGACTGGCATGCGCGCTTTAGCCCGCCCAGAGAGGAGACCGAGAGTTCTTCGTAGAGGGCCCTGACCTTCCTGGGGCCGAGCCCCTGTAGTTCAAGGAGCTCGAAAAGCCCTTCCGGAAATTCGTTCCTGAGGTTCTGGTGGAAGGCGAGCAGGCCGCTGGAGGCAAGCTCGTGGAGTTTTTGCTGGAGGGCTTCACCGATACCCTTGATCCCCTTCAGATCGTTCTCCCTTGCTCGCTGAACGATATCGCCGTCAAAAGATTGTACGATTTCGGAGCCATTGCGGTAGGCCCGGATCTTAAAGGTGTTCTCGCCTTTCAATTCGAGAAGGAGGGCGATCTCGTCGAGGACCTCGGCAAGATGGTCGCGGGTAATGTCGGGCATGAGAGGGTGGGGCGTTCGGATCGCTCGGTGGTGGGTGGCGGAGGAGGCAGGAGCGCTGGCCGAGATGTCTGATTCCGGCTGTCGCGGGTGGGAAAAGATGGATTACTTCATGACCAAGTCGGAAATCACCATGCGGTGATCAGATCCCTCCACCCTGACGACCCGGGAGCGAACAGGATGGAAGACTCGTGAGACAAAGATGTGATCGAGGCGAAGAAGGGGGAAGGCACGGTGATAGGTGTTCCCCCAACCGGAGCCTGCCTCACTGTAGGTATCGGTGAATTCGCCCTTCAGCATGGCGTAGACCCGGTCGCCTGCGGGAGCATTGAAATCTCCGGCAATGATAACAGCGGGTAGTTTGGGGCTGATATTGGTCTTCTCGAGTTTCTGCAAGGCAACCGCGATCTCCATGCGGCGGCGCTTCCGATTGTGATGGTGGCTTCGCCAGCAATTGCGGCTCCAAAGGTTCAAGTCGGTGGCGGCGGCCTGCAAATGGACATTGACCAGCTCAATCCGTCGCCCGTTTGGCAATCTGACGCGGGCCTGATGGTTGCGGTAGGGGAGTTCTCTTGGGTTCGGGATGTGATGCTCGATCTCGCCCCGTGCGATCAATCCGCAACGGGTAAGTTTGTCGTAGCGATAGTCTCCCTTGCCCTCGAAGAGTGTCTCGTTGAGTTGGCGGAGGCGATAGGGATGGGGGATCTCCTGAATGAAGACAAGATCGGGTTGGTAGCGGATGATGGGCGCCGAGAGGTTTTCGTTGGAACCGGCCCAGTTGATGGTGATAACCCTGATCACCTCGCGTCCTTCGAAGCGTTGGGGACGGCCGGCATCGAGTGAAGGTGTGCCGATCCGGGCGAGGGGACGGGTCTCGTCGGCAAGAAAGAGAACGGTAAGCGACCAGGCGGCGGTGGCGAAAAGGGAGAGCCGGGCGCGAAAGAGCAGAAAGGCACAGCTGGAGAGAAGAAGACCGCCCGCCCCCCAGATCCAGATCGGGATGACGGTGAATGCCGCCAGTCGATCAGGCTGTCGCGAGAAGATTGCGACTGTCACAAGGTGAAAGCCGAGAGAGGCCGTCACCAGAGCCACTGCGAAGAACTTGCGACCCGGGCGGGACATAATTTACTCCTTCAGCTTTCCCTTGAAGATGCGGAGCGCATCGTGAACGAGTGGATCGTCGTAAAAGGATTCCTGAGCCGGAGGTTCGGCAGGGGAAGGAGAGTCGACGGATTGCGGGGCGGCTGGATCGGATTGGGGAGCAATCTCAGGCCGCTTTTCGGGTGCCTGTTCAATCAAGGACTCGAGCTGGTTCTCGACATTCCGGCGTTTCTTGCGGGCACGAGAGGAGGGGCGGGGTGTGTTGTCCGGAGGGGTCGGCGGTTCCGGGTCCTTCGTTCGCTCTCCAGGGGCGGGAGTGGTGGCCGCAGGTTCTTCCGGCGTGAGGGGAGGACGGTCCGCATTGGCGCCTTTTTCCAGTGCCATGACCACGTCGCTGATGCGTACTTCATCCAGCGACTGGGTGGCGCGAATCAGGGCGATCTCAAAGTGGAGTTGCTTGTTGGATGCCCGGCGCATGCGTGCGTCGGCATCAGCGAGGCGATCAAGAACCGTCAGGAGGCGGTCATTGCTCACATGTTTGCCGTGGTCGCCGAGTTGCTCCCAGAAGTCGACAGGCACCCCCGCGCCGGCGGAGTCAGGGCTGAGGCGTCCGATCAGCAGGGCACGGAGAAAACCGGCCAGTTCAGAAAGGAGCTGGGTCAGATCCTTGCCCTTGTCGGCCTCGGCTTGCACGAGGGAGATGCTCTCTGCGGTGTTCTTCCTGAAGATGGAGGAGGTCAGGGCAGCGATGGTTTCAGAAGAGGTAAAGCCGAAGACGTCCTGCACGTTGCGGTCGGTTACGGTTTCGCCGCAGAAGGCGACGAGTTGATCGAGCATGGACTGGGCATCCCGCATGCCGCCCTCGGCGCCCTTGGCGATGGTCCGGGCTGCAGAATCCTCCAGGGTGACGTTCTCCTCGGTGGCGATGTGCTGGAGGTGGCTGGCGATGATCTCACTGGGAATCGGGCGAAGGTCAAAGCGCTGGCAGCGGGAGATGATGGTGGGGAGAATCTTGTTCGGTTCGGTGGTTGCGAAGATGAACTTCACGTGTGGGGGCGGTTCCTCCAAAGTCTTCAGGAGGGCATTAAACGCCGCCGTGGAAAGCATGTGAACCTCATCGATATAGTAGATCTTGAAGCGTCCACTGGCAGGGGCGTAGTTGACCGTCTCCCGCAATTCGCGCACCTGCTCAACCCCATTGTTGGAAGCGCCGTCGATCTCGAGGACATCGAGGGCGCGTCCCTCGGCAATTTCCAGGCAGATCTCCTCTTCGGGATCGAAGTCGAGGCGCGGTCCATTACTGCAGTTAAGAGCCTTGGCAAGAATGCGGGCGGTTGACGTCTTTCCAGTACCGCGCGGTCCGACAAAGAGGTAGGCGTGAGCAAGTCGATCGCCCTCGATGGCATTACGGAGGGTGGTCACCACGTGATCCTGACCCAGTACGTCGTCGAAGGTCCGGGGGCGGTATTTGCGGGCGAAGACCTGGTAGCTCATCGTCTGGGAGAAAATGTAGCCCGGAATGAGGGTTTGTCAGGACTTCAGTTCACGGAATTGCCCGGAGTGCCGGGCGCAGGGAGCGAGGATGCCTGGAGCGGTGTCAGGCGGAGAGCTGGATCCGGGGAATGGCGGCCAGGAGTTTCCGGGTGTAGGCGTTCTCAGGGTTGTTAAAGACGCCATCAGCGGGTCCGTATTCCACGATCTTCCCGGCATTCATCACGGCGATGTTATCGGCGAGGTAGCGAACTACCGAGAGGTCGTGGGAAATAAAGATCATGGTCAGATCCAGTTCGTTGCGCAGTTCGAGGAGAAGATTGAGAATCTGGGATTGGATGGAAACGTCCAGAGCGGATACCGGTTCATCCGCGAGGACCAGTTTCGGGTTGGGTGCGAGGGCGCGGGCGATGGCAATCCTCTGTCGCTGACCACCAGAGAATTCGTGGGGATATTTCCGCATGAAGCGGGCGTCGAGGCCGACCCGTTCCATGACTTCGCCCACTTTGCTGACAAGCTTGCCTCGGGCGTTGCGGAGACCCCTCCGCTGGCAGAG
>Ga0315316_10004451_pt1 | contig 10239 bp, 4 predicted proteins | sample M160m3416metaG_FD_203702 | JGI IMG/M metagenome (GOLD analysis project Ga0315316, IMG submission 203702) | Ammonia-oxidizing marine archaeal communities from Monterey Bay, California, United States - M1 60m 3416 | ecosystem: Environmental > Aquatic > Marine > Intertidal zone | place: USA... | reverse complement strand
GTGCGGTTGCGACTATCAACAACATACCGACCACATCGAAATTATTCACACTTGGTCTACGGATGTGCTCAAACGCAACATCGAAACAAGCCTCATCAGGCTGCAAACAGATTGCATTGATTTATTGCAATTCCACGGCGGTGACGCAGAGCGCATCAACCAAGCAGGCCTCGTTGATACACTTATCGAATTTCGCGAGCAGGGCATCATACGATTCTTAGGATCATCAAGTTCCATCCCAAATCTAAAAGGCATGATTGACATGGGGGTGTTTGACACATTTCAAATTCCTTATTCATGTTTGGCACCGCAGCACCACGACTTGATTTCGCAGGCTGCAGCAACAGGTGCTGGTATTATCATCCGCGGCGGCATCGCACATGGTGGACCCGACGCCGTAATTGAGCGGCCAGCACTGAACGATGCATGGCAACAAGCTCGCCTCGACGAATTACTACCGCAGGGCATGACCCGAGCCGAACTCATTCTGAGATTTACATTATCCCATCCCAATGTTGACACCGTAATCGCTGGAACTTGCGACACTAAACATCTACAGGAAAACATTGCTAGCGCCTCCGCCGGTCCCTTACCAGAAGACCTCTACAGCGAAATCAAACAACGCGTGATGTAATTTGCCACGCCATTTATTACGGTTCGCCGCAAACATCCGTCGCACGTTTTCTAATATTCCCATAACGGTAACCGTTAACATCACTCAATCTAAAGTGCTATAATTTAGTAAACAAACCACCAAAACAGTCCTGCATTCCTCCACAAGTAATTATATTATGTTGCCCCCAAATAAACCCCAACGCCGTGAGTTCCTTCAACAAGCCGTCGCTGCTACAACCATCTGGAAACTACTTCCGGATAGTCTCCAGGCAGATGAGCAATCGGGGCAACCCCTACAATTGGCCACCTTCCAATTCGACGTCACACCACCGCTGGGTCATTCGCTTTGTGGTGGTTGGATTAAGCCGGTTGAAGGCGTTACCGATAATCTTCAAGCTATTGGGTTTGTATTACTTGGCGCAGGAAAACCGATCGTCATTGTGGCGGTCGATTGGACAGGAATTCTGAATGAGGCCCACATCCAATGGCGGACAGTTCTTGCCAATGCTGCTGGTACAACTCCAGATCGAGTCGCTGTGCAATGTGTTCACCAACACAATGCGCCATTCGCTTGCCTCGGTGCTGAGAAAATAGTGATGGCCGAAGGTGATCTACCTCATATTGTTGAAGTTGGTTATTTCAATGATTGCCTAAAACGAGGAGCAACTGCGATCCGCGACAGCCTTAGCAAAGCCCAAGCAGTAACTCATATTGGTCAAGGTGAAGCAAAAGTTGATAGAGTTGCATCGAACCGACGCATTTATCGCGACACCTACGGAGTTGTTAAAGCTATGCGAGGCAGTAGCTGTAAAGACCCTAAGATTCGCGCAATGACGGAAGGCATCATTGACCCCATGCTAAAAACGGTCGCCTTCTACAATGGTGATAAAAAGATTGCCGCCTGCCACTATTATGCAACCCACCCTATGAGCTATTACGGTGACGGCTTAGTTTCTAGTGACTTCGTTGGTATCGCGCGAAAACAACACCAAGCAGAGGAGCCGCATTGTCGTCACATTTACTTTACCGGTGCTAGCGGAAATGTTTCCGCAGGTAAATACAACGATGGGTCACACCCCGTACGTGACGTACTTGCGAAACGGATCTACGATGGTATCGCAGCGGCCGCTAAAAACATAAAGAAAAAGCCACTTACCGACGTTGCCTGGCGGACTGTGGAAATGCTGCCAGCCGCTCGTGACCTACTTGTCGCCGATGAACTACAAGCTCGCATCTCCGATAAATCCAATACGACGGTCGGCCGCAATCGGCCTTCTTTTATGCTCAGTTGGCTTCAACGACTCGAACAAAAACTTCCCATCTTACTCAGTACGTTGAATCTCGGAGATATCTCCTTGTTACATCTACCAGCTGAGTCCTTCATTGAGTATCAACTACGGGCCCAAACACTGGCGCCCAATCGTTTTGTAGCAACCGCAGCTTATGGCGACGGCGGCCCTTGGTATATCCCAATCGCACAAGAATACTCTAACGGTGGCTATGAAGTAAGAGTTGCTTTTAGTGATTCATCCATCGATGCCACGATGACCGCCGGAATCGCCAAACTTTTAGGCTAAATTAACTCAATATTTTTAGCGTTTCCATTTTTCTTTTCTATCCTCGTCCCAGCAAACAATGTCCGGTCTAATTATTCACCAAAGAGTCACGATCATACTAGCCCTGCTAGTTTCTTTCAGCTTTGGTTTCATTCTGATAACAAGCAATCAGGCGCAACCACCGGACGAGCGAGTCGTCACTGCGGAAGATATGCCAAGGATCAAACATACTGACTCCAAGAACGCTTTAAAGACATTTCAACAAGCCCGTGGGTTTACATTAGAAATAGTTGCTGCTGAACCACTCGTGTCCGACCCCGTTGATGCTTGTTTTGATGAACACGGTCGCATGTATGTTGCCGAAATGCATGGGTATCCTTTTTCGCAAGAACCTACGAAACTCAATCCTGAAGGTGGTGGGTTCAACAACGCTGGCATCATCCGTCTGCTCGAAGATACCAACAATGATGGTAATATGGATCGCAGTAGTGTGTTTGCTGACAATATTAGTTGGCCAACATCCGTTAGACCATACAACGGTGGCGTATTCGTTATTGCACCAAGTTTTCTTTACTACTTTAAAGACACAGATGGTGATAATAAAGCAGATGTTCGCGAGGAAATCCTTTCTGGTTTCGGCCGTGGTAATGTACAGTCGGTCAGCAATGGACTTGAATGGGGATTGGATAACAAAATCTATTTCGCTGCCGGGCGCAATTCCAAAACCTTGTTATATCGTGGCAAGCCACTATTTCCGGTAGGTGCCGTCGACCTGCGATTTGATCCGCGGACCGAAACATTTGAACGGGTCACCGGTGGTCTGCAATTCGGGCACTCACACGATGCGTGGGGTGTCCGTTTTGTTTGTAGCAACAGTAACCACATGCAACAAGTCGTCTATCCGCAACAATACTTGTCACGCAATCCCTATTTCGCCGCACAAGGCCTTGTGCGAAATGTCGCTAAAGATGGTGCCAGTGCACCCGTGTTTCGTATCAGCCCGCCAGAACCTTGGAGAATCGTTCGACAAAAATGGAGAGCACTCGACAAAGGCTATCGTTTAGTCATCAACGAACAAGGTGGGTATGAATTTCTCCCATTAGATCCCAATGGAAAAAAAGGGGTTGTACCAACCGAATATCCAATTGGGTACTTTACATCAGCAACCGGTATCACAATCTACACCGGTGATGCATATCCACAGGAATACCGCGGTAATGCATTTGTTGGAGATGTCGGCGGCAACTTAGTGCATCGCAAAACAATCAATACCGACCATGTCGTGTATACCAGCGTTCGAGCAGATCAAAAGACAGAATTCGTTCGATCCACGGATAACTGGTTTAGACCTGTCAATTTTGTAAATGCTCCCGACGGTTCACTTTATGTTCTTGATATGTACCGTGAGACTATTGAACATCCATATTCAATTCCCTCAGAAATAAAAAAATACCTTGATCTCAGGGCAGGACATGATCGCGGACGTATCTATCGCATGGTCAGCCCTGATATGCAGCGGCGACCTCCCGTTAATTTAGGAGTAATGTCTGGAATTGAATTAGTAGAACAGCTCGGTTCAAAAAACGGTTGGACTCGTGAAACAGCTCAACGATTATTATGGCAGCGGCAAGACAAATCAGTTGTAGGTGCGCTACAAGATTTCTTATTGTCATGCGAAAATCCATTGGGACGAATGCATACCCTTTACACGCTCGACGGACTACAAGCCTTATCCGCAGCCAACATCATTACGGGCCTCACTGACAAACACCCACGTGTACGTGCCCATGCTGTCAAATTATCCGAGCCATTTCTGAAACAATATCCCACATTAGTAACACGGCTAGTCGAGTTATCCATGGATGACAGTCCGCATGTGCGATTTCAAGTTGCATTTTCACTAGGTGAAGTTGATTCTGAAGTAGCCGTTACTGGACTAGCACAAATCGCTATGGATCCTCGTACATCTACGGAAATCCGCACAGCCATGCTCTCTTCATGCGGTAACACAGCAGATCAAATAATTTCCCAGTTGATCATGGCCAAAGACTATCTTGATTTGCCCGTTTCCATAGAAATGCTTACCCAATTTGCCATCATCATTGGCTCTAACCCAAATGTCAAAGCAACGAATAATCTACTAGCTCAATTAACACTTGCGGGCATAACCCCAAACGTACAGCAAACATTATTAGCTGGCCTTGGAGCTGGTCTCAAACGCCGTGGGTCGTCCTTAAATGCTATCCTAGCCGCCGATACCACTCCTGCGCAACTGCGTCAACAAATTAACCAATTGTTCGCACATGCTGCGGACGTTGCAAAAACAACAAGCTCGAAACCACAGCGCCGAATGGCTGCAGTGAAGCTACTCGCCTACGCAGACAGTCAGACTGCCATTGCTAGTTTACCTATGTTATTGAATCCGCAATCTCCAAGAGAATTACAATTGGCAGCGGTAACTGCGTTAGGTAGCCACGACCCGAACATCACAACTAAACCACTTCTCGCTTCGTGGAGAACCTACAGCCCCGAAGTACGCCGCAGCGTGGTCGATGTCATGATGAAAAATAGTGTGGCAATACAAGGATTATTGGCAGCGGTAAAGGCTGACACAATCGGGCGGAGTGATATTGAACGTGATAAAAAACAATTGCTGATGAGCCACCCAAGTCCAACGGTCAAAGCAGTGAGCAGGGAATTATTTGGCAATGAGATCAGCAGTGATCGGGTCAAAATTGTCGCTCAAATGCAAAACGTATTAAAACTGGACTCCGATCTAGCTAGAGGCTTGCAGGTCTTTCGGCAAAAATGTTCCGTCTGTCATCAAGTCGGTAAAATTGGTTCACCGGTCGCCCCAAATTTGTCATCTGTAAAAAATAAATCCGCGGCTGACTTGCTGATCAGTATTCTGGATCCCAATCGAGAAGCTCAACCTAACTTTAATGTCTACACGGTGGTGACATTACAGGGGCAAATATTTACTGGCATCATTGCAACAGAAACCTCTAACAGCATCACACTGCGTCGTGCCGAAGGAAAACAAGACGTCATCTTACGATCTAACATTGACGAGCTAATCTCGACAGGGACTTCGTTGATGCCCGAAGGTTTTGAGAAAGAACTGACGCCACAAAACATTGCGGATGTCATTGCTTTTGTTAAATCAATCGGTGATTCCAAATAAGGAACTCCCCTTGTATCTAAACACCACCCAATTCCACAATCGCTTGGGGCGATTTCTTCATATACCACTACTGATATTTTTTATCAGCTTCAATATTTCCACTCAAGTAATCGGAAAACCACAGGCTAAGCCTGATCCTCGACGACCAAATATATTACTGATCGTGTCAGATGACCAAGGGTACAACGACCTTGGATTGTTGGGCAACGGTATCCTAACTCCCCATTTAGATAAACTCGCAAAACAAGGTACGCGACTCACAAACTTTTATGTCGCTTGGCCTGCCTGTACACCATCTCGGGCAAGTCTTCTGACTGGGCGGTACCCCCAACGCAACGGCATCTACGACATGATTCGTAACGAGGCCCCGGATTACGGTTATCAATATACTGCCGAGGAGTACGCAGTCAGCTTTGAACGCATAGGCGGAATGGATTTAAGAGAACGAATTCTACCCCATTATTTACACACTGCTGGATATCGCAGCGGCATCTATGGCAAATGGGATCTAGGAACATTAAAACGATACTTGCCCACATCTAAAGGATTCGATGATTTCTATGGATTCGTCAATACAGGCATCGATTATTACACTCACGAGCGTTATGGCGTGCCAAGCATGGTTCGTAATCTACAACCTACCACTGAAGATGTTGGGACGTACTGTACTTATTTATTTCAACGTGAGGCACTGCGATTTTTGCGCGAACAGCCCAATAACCAACCTTTCTTCTTGTATGTACCGTTCAACGCACCACATGGTTCTTCGTCGCTCGACCCAGCTATACGTACGACCACCCAAGCTCCAAAACGATTTCAAGAAATGTATCCACCCATCGACGTGGAAACGCGTAAAGTAGAGCAGTACCGATACGCCTCGCCAGCAATAGTACGTACAGCCGCCGCACGAGTGCGTGATTATCGGGCAGCCGTGACGTGTATGGATGCAGCTATCGGAAAATTGATTGCCGTGTTAGAGGCTCGGCAACAACTGGACAATACCATCATTATTTTTCTTTCCGATAACGGCGGGGGAGGAGGATCAGATAACGCGCCGCTGAAAGGTCATAAATCACAAACTTGGGAAGGTGGGATTCGAGTACCTTGTATCGTGCATTGGCCCGCTGGGGGCGTACCCACTAATTCAGTCAACCATGAGTTTCTAACGAGTCTCGAAGTGTTACCTAGTCTCACTGCCGCATGTAATGTCAAAATACCGGCAAAAATCAAACTTGATGGATTTGATTGGTGGGATGTAATCCGAGAAAAGATGCCCTCTCCCCGACAGGAAATGTTTTGGAAACGTAAAGATCTAATTGGCGTTCGCGTAGGAAACTGGAAGTGGGTTGATATGGGTGGCAAGTCAGGTGGTTTATTCGACTTGTCAAAGGACGTCGGTGAACAACATGATCTGTCACAATCCCACCCTGAGATCCTACAAATGTTAAAACAACAGTATCAACAGTGGCTCACTGAAATGGAACAAGCCGAACCGCGTGGCCCATTCCGAGATTATTAATACCATAGCTACCCACTTTATCGAACCTCTCACAATCGAAAATCCATACGTATGACACGACAGGCAAAAACCATATTATTTCATCGTGCATTGATATTATTGATCGCCTCCGTTTTCTGCGTCAGTTCGCAACCCGTTACTGCTCAAGACAAGCGACCCTCAATTGATGAACTCGCCTCAAAGCTTCCGCGAATCCCTGCATCGACGCCCGAGCAATCTATGGACAAGATGCTAATCCATCCAGCGTTTGAAGTACAAATTGTCGCTACCGAACCCCTAATCCGTGACCCTGCCGCTATAGATATTGATGAAATTGGCCGGATGTATGTCTGTGAATTACCCGAATACAATGCCTATGCCGCCACTGATAATCCTAATGAGAAGGGTGCCGTCAAACGTCTCGTCGACACGAATGGCGACGGCCGTTATGACAAAGCAACTTTATTTGTCAAAGACATCGATTACCCAACAGCCATCATTTGTTGGGACAATGGTGTCTTTATCGGATCTGCTCCAGATATTTTCTACTGTAAAGATACCAACGGGGACGGCATTGCCGACATCCGCAAAAAAATCCTCACTGGATTTGGTAGCGATTTAGCCGGCGAAGCACACTTAAATTCGTTTCGTTGGGGCGTAGACAATCGCATCCACATTTCGACAAATCTGTCGGGCGGTAATGTGCGTTTAGCAAATGCTACACAATCTACAGCCGTATCCACGCGAGGACGAGGGATCATCCTTGACCCGCGTGATCTCTCAGGATTTGAACTAACCAGTGGTGCCGGACAACATGGCATGAGCATGGATAATTGGGGACGGAAGTTCGTTTGTTCTAATAGCGTTCCAGCACAAATGTTGATGCTCGACGACCGCTATCTCGCTCGAAATCCATATCTCGCCTCTCCCAACCTAGCGGTAGACATTGCTCCTGACGGAAAACACACTGAGTTGTTTCGCATTAGTCCTGCCGAACCGTGGCGAGAACTACGCACAATGCTCCGGCGCACAAAACAATTTCGAGGCTCCGATGAAGGCGGTAAACCATTTGGATTCTTCACTGGGGCAACCGGAATCACCATCTATCGTGGAGATGCGTGGCCCGAACAATTTCATGGTAACTTAATTGTGGGCGACGTAGCGAACAACCTCATTTATCGTGCAATTCTAAAACCCAAGGGACTCGAACTAGTTGCCCAAAGAGCAGACGTTGGCAAAGAGTTCATTGCGTCACGTGATCTGTGGTTCCGCCCAGTACAATTCGCCAACGCTCCTGACGGCACATTATACGCTATCGATATTTCCCGTGAGCTGATCGAAGGTGCAGCATTTTTGCCACCCGAGTTTATGAAATATTTGGATCCACTGAGTGGCAGCAAACAAGGACGAATCTATCGAATCGCCCCGCGAGATTTTTCAACTCCTCCCACGCCAAATCTCGGCGAACTGACAACACCCGAACTAGTATCCCTGTTGGATCACACCAACGGCTGGCATCGGGACACCGCTTCTCGGTTGATCTATCAACGCCAAGATAGCTCCGCTGTTTCAGGGCTGCGACAACTTGTTCAGTATGGGGAAACAGCAGCGGGACGATTCACCGCTTTATATGCACTCCAAGGCCTAGCCGCCTTGGACGAATCGAGCGTGCTCGCAGCCTTGATGGATTCCGCTGCGATCGTTCGTGTACATGCATTGCGAGTGTCTGAATCCTTGGCGTCACAGTCTGTTGCCATTACAAATCATTTAAGCAACATGACAACCGACCTTAACATTCAAGTACGATATCAACTTGCATTCTCGCTCGGAGCTGTTCAAGGTCAAACTCGAAATCAAGCACTAACACAATTGGTCCTAAGTAACCATCAAAACAAATGGCTGTCGGTCGCTATTAGTAGTTCATTATTTCAGGGAGCTGGATTTGTATTTCAAAAGTTATCCACAGAGGATGCATTTCTAAAATCAACAACCGGCCAGCAATTCATACTGACCTTGGCGACACAAATCGGCACTCGACAACGAGCTGATGAGCTCGCAGCGGTGCTGCAATCGTTAAACAATATACAACAACGTGACACTACGTTGGCTTCCAAAATCATGGAAGCCCTAGTCAAAAACATTGCGGGTGAGCAGCGCGCTAAATTACTCGCAACAACCGGTGAAAATGCCGCCATGGTACTACAACAACTGATTGTAGAATCATTATCCATTGCACAGTCTTCTAAAGAATCTCCAGAAAAACGAGCGGCGGCTATTCGCAGTTTACAGCTAGCCACATTCGACGACTCCAAAAGCATCATGCTAAAGTTACTGAAACTGACTGAGCCTTTCGAAGTTCGAGCTGCTGTAATCGAAACACTCGGTTTTTATACACACAATCAAGCTGCTGAAATACTAATTACGAATTGGCGTTCCCTTAGTCCGAGCCTAAGATCACGAGCGGCTGAAACTTTACTATCTCGAGCTAACTGGGTAACGCTGTTTCTTGATGCGGTAGAAGCAGGGAGTATAGCCCGCGGGGAAATTGATCCAGCGCGAATCCAGTTGCTTAAGGCTCATCCTGACAAAAATATAGCCCAACGAGTCGCACAGATTTTCCTATCATCGCCCAGTGGGGCACGCCTTGCGGTTATCAAAGAATATCAATCCTCTTTATCGACTAAAGGTGATATTAGTCAAGGAAAGGAAATATTCAAGAAAGTTTGTTCTGCTTGTCATCGGCTTGAAAATGTCGGGACGAGTGTTGGAGCGGATTTAAATGGAATTCGTAATCGTGGCCTACCGGCCGTGATGCTGAACATTCTTGATCCCAACCGCGAAGTGAAACCCAAGTATTTGACTTATGTATTGGTTGACGTGAAAGGTCGTTCGACAACCGGAATGATTACCGCTGAAAATGCAAATAGTATCACGCTACAAAAACCAGACGGGACTAGTACGACGATATTGCGGACCGAGATGGAAGTCTTGCAGAGCACGGGCTTGTCGTTTATGCCTGAAGGTCTTGAAAAGCAGGTCAATAAACAACAAATGGCAGACCTGTTGTCATATTTAAATGCCCTTCAATAAGACTCGATCTTAGCTCCATTATGTAACGATCAACCGAGTGATATAATAAATTTTTGATGCCACACAACCCATGAAACTGACACGATGAAAATCACCGAAATCATTTGCGAAATACTACGTATAGAGAGCGTTGAAGAGAAAACGGCTAGCAGTCAAGATTCTATTATTATACGAGTACGTACGGACACGGGGCTCGAAGGTATCGGGGAAGCAGATTCATCACCCGAGGTGGTACAAGCAATTATTGACGCTCCATTTAGCCACAACATCGCCTGTGGACTGCGACAAATTTTGAT
>Ga0315316_10004447_pt1 | contig 10245 bp, 11 predicted proteins | sample M160m3416metaG_FD_203702 | JGI IMG/M metagenome (GOLD analysis project Ga0315316, IMG submission 203702) | Ammonia-oxidizing marine archaeal communities from Monterey Bay, California, United States - M1 60m 3416 | ecosystem: Environmental > Aquatic > Marine > Intertidal zone | place: USA... | reverse complement strand
GGGGCATACAGAGATGATGATGGGGGAAAAGACAAAGGTGCAATTTACATTTTATTTCTGAATAGCGATGCTACTGTAAAATCATATCAAAAAATATCTGATACATCTGGTAATTTTGATATTTTTAGAATTATAATTAATTTTTTAAAAAATATCTTCTTTTAGTCATAGATATATCAAAATAATAGAATCAATTTAATATAAATAAGTAAAAAATAATCTCATGAAACCAAATATTATGTTATTGGTGATTGATTCTCTTCGAAGTGATCAATTTCAAAATACCAAAAAAACCTCCATTACTCCAAATATCGATTATTTGATAGAAAATGGAACATATTTTTCTCAAGCAATTAGTTCTGCAGATGGAACTATTCTATCATTAAATACCATAATTAATGGATTATTTCCTAATTCAATTGGAACAAGAGCACAAAAAATTCAATTAAAAGAAAAGAATTTAGTTTCAACGTTAATTAAAAATAATTATCATTTCTATGGATTTCTTCCTAATCTAACTTCATTTCAATCTTTAATCAAATTATGTGAAAATAAAAATCCAACATATGATCCTGGACCACCTACAGTTCCTTTAGAAAAAACAGGACCACAAATATTAGATCTTCTAAATTCTAAAAATCTTAAAGAGCCATGGTTTTATTTTTTACATTTATTTGATCTTCATGCAATTAGAGAAGGTTCGATGCCTACAGGTCTAGAAAATTTTAATTTAGAAAAATTTGGTTCCACAAAATATGAAAAAATTGTTTCATCCATAGATTATTGGTTAGGTAAAATATTAGAAAAAATTGATCTTACAAACACTATTGTGATTATTACTGCTGATCATGGTGAAAAAATACCTATAGATGAAAAAGATTCTGTATCGTTTGAACCACCGCTAACAGCTAGTAAAGAAATTGGTAAAAGACTATTACCTAAATCTGCTCAAAATATTGGAGGAAAATCATTATCTAAATTAAGAAAAGGTATTGCTGCAGTTAGAATAGCAAACGCAAATAGAAATTTAACACATTATGAAAAACGTTCTCGTTTACCACATTTCACACTCTCACTATTTGATGAAAATATTAGAATCCCATTGTTAATTTATGGTCCAAAAATTTCCAAAAAAATAATCACTCAACAAGTTGGAGCTGTAGATGTTTTTCCAACAATTTTAAGTATTTTGGAATTAGAATCAAATTCAAAGCTTGATGGTACTAGTTTGCTACCATTGTTAAATGGAAGAGTTTTTCCTGAAAATATAATTTATTTACATACTATGCCACATGAAAAATTATCAGAAGATGACTGTGTAGGTGTTAGAACCTCAAAATACAAATATTTTAGACATGCAAGAATTCCAACTCAGAATGTTCATCTTTTTGATATAATCAATGATACTTTCGAAAATAATAACATAAATGATGAATTTCCAGATATAGTTAAAAATTTTGAAAATATTCTTTCAGGTTTTCCTGAATCAAATTTTGAAAACTCAAATAATAATAATACAGAAGAGGATCAAAAAATATCAAATGAGTTGAAGAAATTAGGTTATATTTGATCCAAAAAATCATTTGTATTCATGTAACGGACTGTCTTTGAAAGTTTCTCCTCTTTCATTATCTGGAGGTAATTCTTTTCGTTTTCTTGTAAAATATTTCTCTCTATGATCACCATCAGATAGTTTGTTATATGTCAGATAGAGATTTGTTCGCGGATTATTTGATTTATTTTCTTTTGATTGGTGTGGAGTAAATCCATTGAAAAATACAACATCTCCCAACAAATGTTCTAGAGGTTCAAAAGTCATTTCTTTCAAACGTTCTTCTGGAATCGGGGCATCATATGGACCAAGAAATCCTTTGTTATGAAAACCGGGTGCAACTTCTAAACATCCATTTTCAATGGTTCCTTTATCAGTACAAATTAGAACATTCATGAAATCAGGTGCATAATCATCCCATCGTGAAATTATATCTTGATGTGGTTTAAAACCTGCACCACCTGGATTTTTAAAGTTAATTTTCTCTTTAAAAAATACAGATTTTTCACCCAATAAGCTATCTACACATTTCATAATTTTTTCAGAATATACTAAATTATGAAAATTTTTATTATAATCTACAAAATTTTCTAGTCTTGTTAAAATTCTCTCTCCATTATTTTTACTAGTTTCATAATATCCCATTTCTTGTCCTTTTTTCCAATCTTCTGGTTTTTTCTCACCATACTCGTAAACCCATTTCCTAATTTTCGCAATTTCATCTTCATCATAGTATTTTTTTTTCACCAAGAACCCATTTGTGTTAAATTCCTCAATTTCTTCAGAAGTTAAACCATTCATATTCATTATCTTAATTTGAGTTAAAAATATCTTGCCATTAATTTTAATGATGGTAATATTGATAAATAGAAAAATAGTTTCAAATCTATGAAAAAAAATGTGATAGTTATTCTAATTGATGGTGGTAGATTAGATTTTGCTATGAAATCTCCTGTTTTTCAAAAATTAACGTCAAATATGGTCCAATTCAATCAATCAATTACATATGCGCCATATACTACTGCTGCAATGCATGCGGTTCTCTCTGGTTGTTATGGAAATAGAACTGGTGTAAACAGTTATTGGAATATATATAAATTTAAAAATAATAATTTTTTAACATTAGCAGATTATTTAGCCGAAAAAAATTATTTTACATATGCGGATGGTCACACTGAATTAATAATTCCGAAATTTGGTTTTAGAGAATTTAATGTTCATGATGAACAAAAAATTGACTTGATTGAATGGCATTCTGAATTATTAAAGAAAATGAAAAATATCCATGATGACGGAGAAAATTTTTTTCTATATCTACATTATAGTAAAATTCATACTGGTATAAGTAATGAGGTTCTAAAAGTTTTCAATAATTTTAGTAATGAATATTTTGATGATCATGAATTAAATTATGAAAGATATTCAAGATTATTTCATAATGCAGAAAATTATTTAGATTCAATAATGACAAAAATTGAAAATCTAGGATTTCTTTCCAATTCAATAATTCTAATTCTCTCAGATCATGGAATTAGTATAGGAGAGAAATTTGGAGAACGGGCATATGGTGCATTTTGTTATGATTATACACTGAAAACATTTGCTTATCTTCATAATTCAGACGTAAAACCAAAAATAATCTCATCACAAGTCAGACATATTGATTTTATGCCAACAATTCTAGAAATGTTAGACATTGAAATGAATGATTCTTTTGAAAAATTAGATGGTGAATCATTAGTTCCTTTAATAAAAGGTGAAAAACAAATTGAAAAACTTGCTTTTTCGGAAACTGGAAACCCTCTAAATGAAAATGCACCCCCTAAAACTCCAAATACAAAATCTATTCGTAGTTCAAAATGGAAATTTATCCTTAATGAACATGATAATTCTAAGGAATTGTATGATCTAGAAAATGATCCTAAAGAAGAAAATAATTTAATTGGCAAAAATAATGAAATTGAAAAAAAACTTTCAGATGAACTATTACATTTTATAGACTAATCATTCAATATTTCTCTAGCTTTTTCAAGGTCTTGTGGCGTATCTATTTCACACCATTCACCATCTACAAAAATTGGAGAAATAGTTACTCCCGAATTAATTAATTCTTGTAACATATCTGTTAAGTAAGCCTTTTCTAAGGATGGTGCATTATGAAATCTTCCATCATGTGATTTTTTTAATTCAAAAAATACATTTTTGAAATTTTTTACTTCGTTCTTAGACATTTTCATTATTCCTATAAATTCACCTATAACCTCATTTTCTTTGCATTGTGTAATGTTTTTTTTAATTTTTAATATTCGACCATTATTGATCAAAACATTATCTGCTTCACTTTTTGGATGTTGATCTCTATTTTCATAATTTTTTTCCCAGTTTAAATCCACTGCGATTCCAAATTCTCCAGGGAATTTTATTATTGAGTCAAAAATTTTTTCATCGAAAATTATATCTGAATATGTTGTGATTGTTTGTTCATCCATTTGTGACTCACCTGCCATCAATGAACCTAATACATCATGGTTTTTGTGATTTTTATCATTAATGTATATCACATCATCGAATTCAAATTTTTCATGATTTGGACCAGTGATTATTACAATATCATTTAAATTATTTTTTTTAAATAGTTCTATTTGATTTGCAATAATTGATTTATCATTAATTTTTAACAAACCTTTCGGAATATCATATGTTTGTTCTCCTAATCTTGTTGAAGAACCTGCAGCAATAAGAATTATTTTCATTTTTTTATAATTCTTCAATAAAATGGTCTTTAATTTTTTCTGGTTTAATTGAAATTCTTTTTCCACTACTTCCTCCACCTTTGATCTTTACAAGAATCATTACCGGACCTTGATTCTTTTTAATTGCATCAAGAACCTTGAATATTTCCTTTTTACTAGATATGCTAAAAATTTTTTTATATTTACATGCTTTTGCAATTTTTGCAATTGAAATTGTACTTGATCTTGTTGGTTGCCCTCCTGTTGATTCATGTAATGAGTTATCAAAAATTACATGAATCAAATTTTTTGGTTGTAATTTACCTATAGTAGTTAGTGAACCAAGATTCATCAAAATATTACCATCTCCATCAAAAACAAAAATCCTTTTTCTTGGTTTTGTTAATGCTATTCCTAAACCAATTGATGAGGCCAACCCCATAGAACCAATCATGTAAAAATTTGTTTTTTTATCATGAATATTGAAAAGATCCCTACTTATGAAACCATTAGCGGATACAATTGGATCCTTCTTAATTTTTTCAAGAAAAATTTGCATAGCTTCGTTTCTAATCAAGAAATTCCCTCGGTATGACTAATGCACATGATTTGTTATTTTGAGTTTTTTTTAAAGCCCATTCACACATTTTTTTCCAGTTATTTTCCTGAATAATTTTATGATCAATTTCCATAATTTTCAGCAAGTCTGGTTGAATTCGTCCTATTTTGGTATGTTCTGGTGCATCATTTTTTAAAAAACCGCGCCAACCAATTAGAAAAATTAGAGGGAATTTGTATAATTGTACTAATGAAGTAATTGTACTTAATGAATTTGCGAAACCTGCATTTTGCATAAAAACTAATGATGAACTTTTTGCTAAAAGCATCCCGGTAGCAACTCCAATTGCTTCTTCTTCTTTAGATGTTATAATGATTTTATCATTTTCTAATCCACGTTTGATAAATTTTTTTAAAGTTGAATCTGGAACCCCGATAAAATTTTCAATACCATTTTCAGATAAATAATCAAACATTTGTTCTTGGTATGATTTTTTCAATTAATGTAACCTAATTTCTTTAGTTCATTTTCTAATTCTTTTTCTTTATTTTTCATATTGTACATTTCTTGTAAATCAAAAATATCCTTCATAGTGGATATTTTATTATCAATATCTGAAATACGTTCAGATTTGACCATTTCTTTTAGCAATAATGTAATCGAATTATGTGCTGCACGTAATGTTTGATTTGCATAAATAACCATTTTAATTTTATGGGAAGCTAATTCTGAGATTTTTACGCTATCATATGTTGTTGGCACAACAACAATTGGAACAGAACCTTTCCATAATTCTGTAAATTCAAATATTTCATCAGGAGTTTTTTGTTTTGAATGAATTAGTATAGCATCAGCCCCTGCATTTTCATATGCGGTAGCTCGTTTCAATGCCTCATTCATTCCTGCACCTGAAATTAATGCCTCAACTCTTGCCATAATCAAAAAATCTTTATCAATTCTTGCTTCTTTTGCAGATAATATTTTTGCAACAAATTCTTTTTCTGATAACAAATCATTTTTTCCATTCTCTAACAAGCTATTTTGTTTTGGAAATGTTTTATCCTCTATACAAATTGACGATACACCTGCATTTTCATATTTTTTTACCATATGATTGACATTACTTGGACCACCATAACCTGTATCACAATCTGCAATAATTGGTATTTCACATGTTGAAGACATGTTTGATGCAACATCAAAAAATTCTGTCATGGTCAAAATACTTGCGTCAGGTAATGCATGTGTTGCAGATATAGCAAAACTTCCGGCCCATACTGCATCAAAGCCACATGTTTCTACTAATTTAGCTGACATTGCATCATAGGCGCCTCCAACTTTTACTATAGAATTCTTTTCTAATTTTTCACGTAAAGTATGGTTTTTAGACAACAGACATTTCATCAAATAATTTTAAGTATTAAAAACATTCTATAAAATTAGATTCCGTTATGTTTACAATAAAACAACCAAATAAAATTATTTTTGGTTGTAATAGTGCAAATGAATACATATTTTCAAAGAAATCACTAGTAATCACATCTAATGGTTCTGAAAAAAGAGGTTGGTTTGACTATCTTGGAATAAATAATTCTTATATTTTTGATAATGTAATACCTAACCCATCTATTGAGATAATAGATACCATTCAATCAGAATTTTCTAATTCTGAAATTGATACTGTAATTGGACTTGGTGGAGGAAGTAGCTTAGATGTTGCAAAATATGTTGCATCAAAAATGCAAAAAAAGAAGATTCTAATTCCAACTACATTTGGTAGTGGAAGTGAAGTCACAAGAATTTCAGTCTTAAAAGTAAATGGTTTAAAAAAAAGTTTTCATGATGATAAATTTTTTGCTGATGTTGCAATTGTAGATTCTCATTTTATTCAAGATTCACCCATAGATATAATAAAAAATTCTGCAATTGACGCAGTTGCACAGTGTTCCGAAGGGTTTGATAGTAAAAATGGGAATATGTATACAAAATTTTTGTGTGAACATGCATTTGAGTTATTAGAAAATGGAATTATGAATATGGATAATGAAAAAATAGTTTTAGGTTCATTGATTTCAGGATTAGGATTTGGAAATTGTTCAACTACATTAGGACATGCTCTTTCGTATGTGTTTTCAAATGAAGGGTATTCTCATGGACATGCATTATCACATACTACTGCAGTTGCACATGAATTTAATAATTCAAAATTCTATGAAAGATTTAGAAAAATTGTCAAACATTTGGGTTTTTCAGAGATTAATCTTTCTCAAAATCTAGATGATGCAGCAGAATTAATTTTGAAGGATAGAAAACACTTAGACAATAATCCTAAAAATATATCAAAAACTGATTTAATCGTATTATTAAAAAAAATCAATTCCTAAAATAGCTTTAAGAGGTTTTAATTCACAATAAAGAATAGAAGATTTTATATTCAGTTTTTTTTAAAAAAAAATAATGCTACTAGTCTCACAAAATATAGGAAATTATGAAATCAACATACCAGATGGCACAATATTTCGCGTAAATATGGCATGGTGCAATAGTATTTCGGAATTGGAAGAAAAACTAACAAGAAATAAAAATTCTAGTTTTTTCATTGATCTTCCAATTGGAAGAATAAAACCGCCAAATAACAGATACACTTTGGATGAAATGATCCCGGTTTTAGAAAATAATGAAAATGTAAAATTTTTTGCTGTATCAAATGTGGAATCAGCTAATGATCTTAAAGAATTTTTGGAAAAAGTTCCAGATAGAATAAGTATTGTTCCTAAAATTGAAAGTCCAACTGGCGTTCTAAATATTGATGAGATATGTACTGCTCTAAAATCAAAAGAAAAGGTTGTAATGCTAGATCACGATGATCTATTTTCAAATATTGTTAGAAATAATGAGGAAAAAGCAAACTTTCAGATGTATATTAAGAAATTAGACATCTATTGTCAAGAAAAAAATATTTCATTACTTAGAACCGTGGGGGTAGTTTTTAGTGACGATGAAAGAAGGCTTACCCAATATGAAAAGTAAAATTTTATCATAGTGAATTTCAAATATTAGAAAAATATTAAAAACATATGGGAATAAAAGGATCAGCTAGAAATTTTCTACTGAAAAATAAGCAAATTAATCCATATCGATTTTCATGGGATTCTACATTTAGATACTTAACAAATTCAATTAGATTTTTGCCACATTTTTTAATTATTGGTACAAGCAAAGCTGGAAAATATAGTGTTTTATCATATCTTAATCAGCATCATGAAATAAGTGCAGGTTTCAAAGATCATGCAGGAGTTCATTATTTTGATGGGAGTTTTGAAATAAATTCCATATCATGGTATAGATCACATTTTCCTACAAAAATTTCAAAATTCAAAATTGTAGGAGAAGCCCCAGGTACATATTTGACTAATCCATCAGCACCAATTCGGATAAAAAAAGTATTACCAAATGTAAAATTAATTAATTTTTTTAGAAATCCGGTTAATAGAGCATATTCAGCTTATAATCATGCTGTCAGGTATGGATGGGAACATTCCAGCTTTGAAAATGCGATAGAAGCTGAGATCGAAAGAATGAATTTACTTAAAGATAATTCAGATATGAAAATAAATAATGAAAACTCAGTAAACTATTTACAATTTTCATATCTACGTCATGGACTCTATGCAAATAATCTTGAAAATTGGTTTGATGAATTTGAAGAAAAACAATTTAGACATTATTCAACTGAAGAATTGGATGAAAACTATAATGAAATAATGAATTCATTATTCACTTTTTTTGGTATTAAAAATATAGAATTAACAAAAGTGAAAAGAAAGAATGTAGGAGTTGAAAAAGTTTTGCATGAACCTATGAAAGAAAAAATTAGAGAATTTTTAATAGATTTTTACAAACCTCATAATGAAAAATTATTTAGAATGATTAAGAAGGAATTTCAATGGGAATAACAAATGGAAATCAATAAAATAATAAATTGGATAGGAAATGGAAAGAAAATTCCTGCAACAGAAAAATTTGATTATAAAGAAAAATCTTCAAACAAAGGTATGTTAAGACGATGGGAACCATTTGAAGATACATTATCTGCAGCAATTATGTCGGGTTTAGAGATAATTCCAATAAATAAATCAACAAATATCTTATACATTGGAAAAATAGACAAAGAAAAACAGTTCAATTATTTGGATCTGATTGAAAATAAACAGAAAAATTTCATTTTTGATAAAGAATATAAAAATATGAATTCAGAGATTGAAAATTTTCAGTATATTGATAATTTAGAAGAAATTAAAGGAAAATTATTTTCTGTGATTTATGTAAATGATGATACAATTTCTATCAAAAATATTATTAATATTTTAGATGAATTTTTAGATGAATTTGGATATTTAATAATAGTTTTATCTAGATCGTCGGAAAAAGAATTTAATGATTCATTTAAAAAATTATCTGAATCACTTCATGTCATACAGGAAATTAATATTGAAAATTATTTTAGTAACAAATCATTAATTATATTTTCAAATAAAAAAATTATTTCAGAATTTAATTAATTTAAAGATTCATTATATTTTTCCATAAATTGAATAATGAAATCAGTAATTTTATTGATTTCAGTTTTTGTAAGATCAGGATACATAGGCAATGATAAAATTGTATCTGAAATTTGTTTAGTAACTATCAAATTTTTATGTTTTAACCTATATTTTTTAAAATGATAACTTGAATGAATAGGTTCAAAAAATACTTTAGACATTATACCTTTTTTTGCTAAAAATTTCATAAGATCATTTCTAATTTTCTTAGAAGGTAATTGTATGTTGAATAATTGATATACATGCATAAAATTTTTAGGTTCGGAATGAAATTTTATCCCATTTAATTTTTTTAAATTTTTATGATACTGAGAAACATGTTTACGTCTAGATTGAATTAATTTTTCTATTTTATTAAGTTGGGATAATGCTAATGCTGCAGTAATTGATGACATTCTCCAGTTAAATCCTAATTCAAGATATGTGGGTGCATTTACATTAGAAAAATAATTACCTGTTGTTTTTCTTCCATGTGATCGAATTAATTTTAATTTTTCATATTGTTTTTTTGAATTTGTAACTACAGCCCCACCCTCACCAGATGTTAAAATTTTATTTCCAGCAAAACTAAAAATTCCCATATCACCAAAAGTACCAACATTTTTTTTATTTATATGAGCACCAATAGATTCAGCTGCATCTTCTATTAGAAGTAAATTATGTTTTTTTGCAATTTTTTTTATTTCATTGATTTTGCACGGCAATCCAGCGTAATGAACAGGAATTATTGCTTTAGTCTTTTTTGTTATTGATTCCTCTATTTTATTTGGGTCCATACCAAAAGTTGTATTTTCAATA
>Ga0315316_10004444_pt1 | contig 10248 bp, 8 predicted proteins | sample M160m3416metaG_FD_203702 | JGI IMG/M metagenome (GOLD analysis project Ga0315316, IMG submission 203702) | Ammonia-oxidizing marine archaeal communities from Monterey Bay, California, United States - M1 60m 3416 | ecosystem: Environmental > Aquatic > Marine > Intertidal zone | place: USA... | reverse complement strand
GACAAAAAACTTCATTGGTGAGAAATTTTTATTTTCAATAAAGTGAAAAGTATTATGATTAACCAGACGGATCTGTCCAAAATTAGATTCTTCTATAATCGGTTGATTATTTAGTCCTAAAAGAGGCATAGAAAAAGCTATGACATCATAATTTTTATCAAGTAATTCTTGAATGATTATTTTTTGTTCGTGGAATCCTCCAGAATGCCCATTATGAAGAATTACTAATTCATTATTACTAGAATTAGATATGAAGTGGTAAACAATTGAATTAACTTTGTGTTCCATGTCTACATAGATTTTGTTAATTTGTTTTAGATTTGTCATATTGTCGAATTCATTGTCAGAGATATTTTTCTCAATGTCAGATGGCAAAGTATTAGGAAGAGTGGTGCTATATTTCCACATATATTCAATCAATGCTATTCGTTTGTTTTTGACATCCTCTTCAGTATTCACTTGTATCAGTGAAGTAAGTAAATTTTGATCGACGCTGATAGTTTTTGTTTTTTCATTGATTTCTGAATTAGTGAAAAAATCTTTTGTCTCATTTAGAAATGAATATGGAAAAATCTGATATACACCTACTGAGACACCAAACAAGAATATAATCGATAATGAGATAATAAATACAAAAGATATCTGTAAGTTCATGGTTTCTTGATGGAAGAAATGGTTTAAAACATTACGAATCAAAATTTTGAAAAATTAGTTAAGATATTAATGGTATTATGCTTGAATTTAATTTTTTGATAACTAAATTATAATGATTAGTGAGATTGATATACATCAAAATTTGAAATAGTTTGTGGGAAGAAATATTGGATTCCGCGCATGGTATTATTTTAGGATGGGTTGGAGCACTTATTTTGCATTCATACTTGCAGCAATCAATACACTAACTGTAACATATTATTTAGCAATTGAAAATTATCCTACCTTGAAAGCAATATTTCCATCATTTGAAATTTACATAATTGTTATTATTAGTATTGGAATACCTCTTTTGGTTACAATTGGATTTGTACATTACAAAAGAACGTCAGCACGAAAAGCTGAAGTAGATATAGGAATGGAAACAAATCCATATCAAATTAGGCTATTAGTAAATACAGAATTACTATTAAAATTGAATATGAGATTGATGAAACATATGTCAGATTTACAAAATGGGGAAAAAATAGATGAAAACAATATCAATGAACTTCAAAAAATGCACGATGAAATACAAGATTTTTTAGAGGATCGAAATGTTGCAAAAGAACGAGACTTAGATTTTTTCAAAAAGATTGGTTCATCAAAAATTCGATGATAATTTTGTTGAAAGCAAGAATTTGGATTATAGATAAAATAATTTGATTTGGTATGAATAATTTAGTTAAAAAAATTTTTAGGACGATAAAATATTTAATCATACAAAGAAATGTTTATGGGATTACTTCTTTTATCAGAGTTCTACCAGATTTTTTTGTTGTAGGAGTAGTAAGAAGTGGAACGACTTCACTCTATTATTATCTTGATCAACATCCATGTGTTATGAAATCTGCATATGATGAGTTAGGATTTTTTGATAGTAATTTTGATCTAGGATGGAATTGGTATAAATCACTGTTCCCTACAATTATGCAAAAGAAAAAAATTGAAAAAAGAAATGGGAAATTTTTAACTTTTGACGATACACCATTTTATGTTTATAATTCAACAGTTGTAAAAAGAATTAAGAGGAATTTTCCAGATGCGAAAATAATAGTTATTTTTAGAAATCCAATAGATAGAGCATACTCGAATTATTTTCTTGGAGTAAATGGAGGAAAAGAAAAACGAAAGTTTGATGATCTAATTGAAGAAGAAATGATACTTATCAATCGTAGAAACAAGCAAGTATTATTTGATGAGACGCTATCTGAGACTTATTTGGGTAGGGGATTATATGCAGAGCAACTAAAAGTCTGGTTTAGTGAATTCCCAAAAGATAGTGTGAAAATTATAAAAAGTGAAGAATTTGCTGAAAATACACAAGATGTAATGAAGGACCTATTTCAATTTCTAGATCTTCCAGAATACAAGATTTCCAATATAGAAAAGAAGAATGTAACAAAATATCCACCTATGAAAAAAGAAACAAGGGAAAAACTAGAAGAGTTTTTTCGTTCACATAATAAAGAATTGTATAATATGTTAGGAAAAGATTTTGGGTGGGAAAAAAGTAGATTATAGTTTAAAACAATAATCTTTTAACTTCATTGAGGATTTTGTGTTGTTTGGGAATTATTATCGTTTTTATTTTTAAAATATATTATGAAAAAACTAATAATGAAAATTATGCTGGAGACATAGACTATTGGTTCTGATAAAGATTCACGAAGATTAATTTCATAAGGTAATCTCCAAATGATTGTAGGTTGAAGATAAATTCTTTCCCAAAAAATCAGATATGTTATACCATGTGTAAAAATGAACAAACTTACAAAATAAAATTTTAGATTAGTAGATGATATATTTTCTATAAATCTCCACAAGCCATATGACATCATTAACAGCATTGGGAACATTAATGGTAGAAAATATCGAGTAGCATTATACGAATCAGTAATTAAACCAGATATTATGAAAATTGGGATATACCATGCCAAAAGAAAAAATTCAGAAAATTGTAAATTTCTTTTTCGAATTTTCTGAATAATGAAACAAAATCCAATAAAAGAAAAAATAGATAATGGAATTGTGGTAAAAGTATGACCTAATTGGGCAGAATCAGGTATATTTTCTGGATCAAATAAGTAATAATAACTGTCAATTGTTGGCATTACAGTAGCACTAAAAGTAAATACAAATGGTAAAAAGCTAAAATTATTTCCTTCTAATATTGATGAATTCCAAGCGCCATGTGTTTTTGAACCCTCTAGTTGTATAAAGAATTGACCGACAGGATCAGCATAATAAAATGGAAATGTGGCAATAGTAGAAATAATTGTTACAACTAAAAATAAAGTTATTAATCCTATAATTTTTTTTGAAAAAATTTTTCTGATGCTAGAAAATGATATTTCTTTTGAGAAACCAAAACATATGATCAAAATCATCAAGGGTAAAATCTCAATAGAAATAATTTTAGAATTTAAAGCAGAAGCAAAAGCTATGCCACTAAAAATTAGATATTTTAATTGAAAACCTTTTTTTCCAAGAAATGCATGTAAAAGTAAAAGTATGGAAAGTAACATAAAAAAACTTACAAAAATTTCTGTAGTTAAAATTCTACCATGCAACATATACAAGCTAAATGACATTAGAGTTATTGCAAAAATTGCACCTACAAATCTATTAAAAAGTAGTAAGCCTATTTGAAAGGCAACAACTACTCCCATTGCACCAAAAATCGGTGAAAAGAATCTACCAGATTCTAATTCATCTTGAGTGGGAGTATTAATCCCACGAATAATTTCATCACTATGAATTGGTCTACATGTTCCAGAATTTGCATAGTAAACACGTTCAGAATCAGAAAACCATTCATCTCCTAAACCAACAAAAATTCCTTTTATTATTCCACCAGATGCTAACCACTGAACATCTCCTGCACAATCTAAATCAATCATTGTACATTCCCCTATTCCAGTAATACATGGATTCAAAACATCATTGTTTTTTAAAGAATCATAATACATTATACTAAATCCATGATGAAAGACTTCATCAATGAAAATTCCTTGTTGATCTAAATTTACTGAATATATTGAATAAGATACAACAAATAATATCAATGGTATTAGATATTTTTTGAATTTTTCATTCATTATGAGTAATCAACTCGCTCAGTTTTAATGATATAAAACCTACTACTATAGCAAACCACATTGTAAAGAATCTTACAATCACCGCAATAGCTAAAGTAGTTTGTAATTCCAATTCATATAGTGTTAACAATCCTGCAAAACTTCCTTCAGTTACTCCTAATCCACCAGGAGACATTGAAATCGAACCTAAAATAACAGATGCCGAGTATATACTAAGTAAATTAAAAAATTCAATGAAATTTATCCCTAATGCTTGCAAAATTAAAAGAATTCCAATTGCTTCAATAATACGAAAAACAATTGTTAATCCAGAACATGAACATATGGTTTTAACATCTGACGAATGTCTGATGATTTCATGTGATTCTTCGATATTACTCAAAAATTTTTGAAGTGGTTTAATATGATTAAGAATTTTCAATGTGAAATCGAAGCTCCTCTTTGAATAAAATAAATAAAATATTACTAGTATGACAATTGGTACAAGAGCTAAAACTATACCTAATTCTAATCCTAAAAATGTTATTCCTATAATTGCAACTGCGGTTGTTCCAATTATATCGTAAAATCGTTCCAGAAAAATTATTGGTATAGTCTTTGTTGCAGCAATTCCACATTTATTTTTTAATAATACTGATTTGATTAGTTCGCCAGATTTTGCAGGACTAATTGCAAGAGTGAATCCTGCAAAAAATATCAAAAAATTTATTTTTAAAGGAATTTGAATTTGATGTTTTTTTAGTAATATCATCCATCTAATGAATAATACTAACCAACTAGAAAAAACTACTAACAGAATTAATGGAAGTAATGTAATTTGAAAATTTTGTAGCTTTTCATAAACAATACTAAAATCTGAAAAAAATAAGAATAATGAATATATTGCAACAGCTACAAAAATTATAATTAAATACTTTTTACCTAAAAATTCTGAATATTTCATACTTAATTAAAAATTATTCCATTAATATTCATGGCTCACAATTCATATGGAAATAGCTAAAATCTTGATTATGTCGACATCCTTGATAATATTAACATTAAATGAGATTGAAGGTGTTAAAATTATGATACCAAAAGTTAAACAAGAATGGGTAGATGAGATAGTTCTAGTAGATGGTGGTTCAACTGATGGAACAATTGAAGAAGTAAAACGATTGGGATTACAAATTATTCATCAAAAGACAAAAGGTCATGGAGGAGCAATTCTTGATGGAGTTAAAGGTACAAGTTCAGATACTATTGTAATATGGAGTCCAGATGGAAATCATGAAGTAGAAGAAATTCCTAGATTAATTGAAAAAATTAAAGAGGGTTATGATCAGGTAATAATATCACGGTTTGGAAAAGGTTCAGTAAATTTGGATGCAGGAATTTTAGAAACTTTTGGAAATAAGATGTTTACGGCAATAGTGAATATACTTTTTGGTGGAAATTTAACAGATACATTGAATGAAAGTAGAATTATTACACGCAAAGCATTCATGGAATTAAATTTTGATGCATTTGATATGACATCCACACAACAAATGAGTATACGTGGATTGAAAAGAAAACAAAAAATTACGGAGATTGTAGGTAATGAGGGTGAAAGAATAGGAGGTACAAGAAAAATGAGACCATTTTATGTTGGAAAATTACTGAGCGAACAAATTATTAAAGAATTTATTTTTTGGAAGAGATAATTTTAAAAAAATAGATTAATAAAAATTTACTTTTGATGAAGTTTTTTAGAGATAAAATTAATTATTGTATCTGAAATATATCTTCTTTGTATTTTATCAATACCAGCATGATTTCCAATAACAAATGAATTTTTCATTATCTCTTGTGAATTTTTTAGAGATGATCCAATCTTAAAATCAATATGTTTTGCAACAGGTTGTTGAAGAAAATTTCCCGCCATTATAGGTCTAGTTTCAATTCTCTTTTTTTCTAAATTATTAACAAGTTCTTTTTTTGAAAAAAGATCATTTTTGATCACAGTTATTGGATAAAATAAAAATGAATGTTTGTAATTTTTTCGATTGTTTGGTAATGATAAATATTTTGAATAAATAGAGAGAGATTTATTCCAATATTCTGCGTTTGATATTCTAATTCTTACTAAATTATCTAATTTTTTAATTTGATGTATGCCAAATGCACCTTGTAATTCAGTAGGTCTAAGATTATAGCCCATACTAACAAAAAGATATCTGGGATCAATCTCAGGGTTGTTTTTTTCATATAATTTTTTATTTTTTAATACACGACTCCAACCAAATGTTCGTAATGCTTTACCAATTTCATACATCTGTGAATCATTAGTAACAATCATGCCGCCTTCCATTGTGGTTATATGATGAGATGCAAAAAAACTAAAGGTTGCAAGATTTCCAAACGAACCTACTTTTTTATTTTTAAATTCTGCTCCGTGCGCTTCACATGCATCTTCTATTATAAGCAAATTATATTTATCAGCAATTTTTTTTATTTTACTCATATTACAAGGATTGCCCAATAAATGAACTAAGAATATTGCTTTTGTTTTTTTGGTTATGGCTTTTTCAATTTTTTCAGGATCAATTGTATAATCTTTTAATCCAACATCGACAAAAACAGGTTTTGCACCTACATTCAAAATTGGATATACGGTTGTGGCCCATGTTACTGCAGGAGTTATAATCTCATCATTTTTTTTTATTTTAGCTTTACTTAGCGACGAGTTAGATAGAATAGACATTGCAAGTAAATTTGCAGATGAGCCAGAATTTACCATAATTGCATATTTTACCCCAAGATATTTTGCAAATAACTTTTCAAATTTTTGAACTTTTTTACTCATAGTGGTTTTCATTTCTAATAAAGAATCAATCGCATCTGATACTTCTTCCCAGCCATATGGAGGAATTGCTAAGGGAATTGATGATTTACCAGGAATAAATTCTGTTTGGTTTTTTTCTAAATCACTAAAGTGTTTTTTTATAATTGATGTTAAAGGATTAAATTTTTTTTTAACCATTTTTCTGATAATTTTTGATGATTCTTAAAGATTATTGATTTTTTATTTGGTCGATTTTTATAGTAGAAAAATTGATTTTGTATGTGACTGCTGAAGAAAAAATTGATGAAATCAAGAATAAAAATATTCTAGTTACCGGAGGATGTGGATTTATTGGTTCAGAAGTTGTAAAACAGCTTTCAAAATTAGGTGCTAATATAACAATAATAGATAATTTATCTTCAGGCAAAGAAGACTACGTCAAAGGATTACCAAATACGGAATTAATTATTGCTGAACTCTCAGATTTAGAACAACTAAAAAAATCTGTAAAAAATAAAGATTATGTAATTCATCTTGCAGCATTACCATTCATACCAGATTCTTATTACTATCCGATGAAGTTTTTTGATGTAAATGTTAATGCTACAATTGGATTAGTTTTGGAAAGTATAAAAGAAAAAAAAATTAAAAGATTTGTACATATTTCATCTAGTGAAGTTTATGGTAGTGCAAAAGTTATTCCAATGGATGAAGAACACCAAACTACACCACAATCAACATATGCAGTGAGCAAATTAGCTGGTGAACGGGTAGTATACACTATGCATAAAGAACATGATCTTCCTGCAGTAATTATTCGTCCATTTAATTCATTTGGGCCAAACATTACTCAACCATACATTATTCCTGAAATAATCAATCAACTAACAAATAGCGATACAGAAATAAAATTGGGAAATATCAAAAGTAAACGTGATCTAACATATGTATCAGATACTGCAAGAGCAATAATCTTAGCATTAGTTGCAGATAATGTGATTGGTGAAACAATTAACGTTGGTCATCAAAAGGCTCCATCAATTGAAGAATTGGTTGGTTTAATATCTAAAATTATGAAAAAGGATGTTGAGATTAAAATAGACCCAACTCGACTAAGACCATTTGATGTTCAAACACTAGTTTGTAATAATGAAAAAGCAAATAAATTATTGAATTGGAGTCCTGAATTTACTATTGAAGAAGGGTTAAAAGAAACTGTTGAATGGGTCGGAAAAACGGGAATTAAATTGAGTTCTTCATTTACAAGTTGGCCATCACAATATAGAAATAATTTTCACAATATTGAATCAAAATGAAGTGGGAAGAAAAAACTGTTCTTGTTACAGGTGGAAATGGTTTTCTTGGTTCTGCGGTAATAAATGAATTACAAAAAAAATCTCCCAAAAAAATTATTTCTCCATCCTCAAAAGAAATTGATTTAAGAATAAATTCAAATTGCAAAAAAGTTGTACAAAATGTTGATATAATTATTCATTTGGCAGGTAAAGGCGGAGGAATTGGAATTATGAGAGAGAGACCAGCAGAAATATTTTATGATAATATAATGATTTCAACACAATTAATTCATGAAGCAAACTGTGCCAATGTTGAAAAATTTCTTGCTCTTGGAACTGTATGTAGTTATCCTAAATTTTCTCCAATTCCTTTTTCTGAAAAGAACATTTGGGATGGATATCCTGAAGAGACAAATGCAGCATATGGGTTGTCAAAAAAAATGATGATGGTGCAATCAGATGCATATAGACAGCAATTTGGTTTCAGATCAATAAACATTATTCCGACAAATCTTTATGGACCAAATGATGATTTTGGAGCTTCAACTTCACATGTTATACCAGCAATCATTCAAAAAATTCATGATGCAAAGAAGAATGATTTTGACTCTATTACTCTATGGGGTGATGGAAGTCCAACACGGGATTTCTTATTTGTTCAAGACGCAGCAAGAGGTATAATTTTAGCTGCAGATAGATATGATGATTCATGTCCAATAAATATAAGCAATGAAGAAGAAATTTCTATTAAAGAATTGGTAAGTGTTATTGCTGAATTAATGTCATTTAATGGAAAAATAGAATGGGATACTTCAAAACCAAATGGTCAACCACGAAGATGTGTTAGTAATAAAAAAGCTGAAGAAAAATTTGGTTTTATACCAGAAGTTACATTGAAAGATGGACTAAATCAGACTATTGAATGGTTTAATTCTCAACAATAATTGATTCTTTTTCTTGTAGATTTTCAGGATGAAATTTATAATTCATTGATTGTCTACCGTACCAAATTGTTTTATACCCCCATAGAATCTTGTCATTTTCTAGTATTGGATTTTTATAGAAATAATTTTTTTCAGTTTTAGATAATTTAGATTTATTTATAAAAAAGTTTTTCCAATCAAAAAGAAATGTTTCATTTTTCATTTTAGAATCAGTTCGTATTGTTAAAAGAAATATCTGAAATTTGATTAAATCGGATACCAATTCATCATTGGAATTTAATTGTAACTTTGCCTCTAAAAATTTAAGAAATTTTAGTGTGTCATCATAAAAATTCTCATTTAATATTATTCGTAACCATGATGCTTCTTCAATAGGCCAGAATATATCGCCTAGTTCAGAATCATAATGATTCCATCCTTTACCAGAATAACCTGATTCAATGTGTGATTTTACGGTATTATATTCATCAGAAAACAATGATTTTTCATTTTTACAAAAATCTAAAAATATTTCGTAAAATTTTACATAAGGAAGTTGATATTCATAATTATAAAATATTGTAATATATTCAAATATTCCTAAACTGTGAAATGCTTGGAATAACCATGAAAAAAGATTGATTTCTTCTAGTTCTTTTAAAGAAAAAGATTTTGCACCAATAGTAATTTCTTCATATTCTGGTATTCCTCTTTCATGAATAGATGAATGTGCTAAAAATATTGGTGAACGTATAGTTTTAATCTGATTAAATGATGAATATGCAGGTTCATTCATTGGAGCGTTAACAAATACACCACAATTATAGATGTAGAGTGCACCAACTTTGGATTCTGAAGCAAGTATCTCCAATCCATTTTTCCAGCTTTGAAGAGTTTCTCCAGGTAATCCCATAATCAATTCAGTATAAGTCGGAATTCCATTTTCACGAAAAATTCCTGTTAATTCAGAATATTTATCGAATTTAATATTTGCTCTTTTTACAGTTTCTAGAGTAGTTTCATCCAAAGATTGCAAAGCCAAACTAACCGCTTTCAGAACACCTCCATCTTGTAATGTTTTAGCTATTGGAATAATTTTTTCTGATGCAAATTTTGCCCATGCTGCCCTAAATCTTTCTGGAAAACCTTTTTCAAGAGATACTTCCTTTAGTTTTTTTGCAATATTATGATCACGTTTTTCAAATATACCAAAGTTTGCATCACAACAATCAATGTATGTAATTTTGTTTTTAGCAAACCATTCTATCTCATTAAATAAAATTTCTTCAGACCAACTTGTTAGTTTTGAAGCAGTTAAACTACCCCAATCACAAAATGTACACGGATATGGACAACCACGATTTGTTTCCCATGCCGCAATGTATTTGATTCCAGGTTTATTTTCAACTAGTTCCCATACGGTATTAGTT
>Ga0315316_10004441_pt1 | contig 10251 bp, 8 predicted proteins | sample M160m3416metaG_FD_203702 | JGI IMG/M metagenome (GOLD analysis project Ga0315316, IMG submission 203702) | Ammonia-oxidizing marine archaeal communities from Monterey Bay, California, United States - M1 60m 3416 | ecosystem: Environmental > Aquatic > Marine > Intertidal zone | place: USA... | reverse complement strand
CCACAGGACTGTCAGCCCAAAGGTATGGATCCAGCGAGGCTGAGAATGCCTGCATGGAATCTCCCGGGTTAAGATTGAAGTTCTGGCCGGAATATACCTGCCAGTTACTGCCATCAGTGGAATAAAAAACCTGCGATGACCCGGAAGGATTGGGATTACTCAACGTCACCTGGAAATTTTCAAAATCGGCAAGTTCATAAATACCGCCATCAGCAGAAAATGAAGGAGAGTTCAATGCCAGTGGTCCGGGAGCGGCCTTGGGCACTTGATAGGATGAAGGAATCGAGGGGTTCACACTGACCAGTCCAAACCTCTCAGGAAGTCCATTACTGGAATCTAGATAATCCCAAACCCAGGTGCTGTTCTTGGCAAGCTTGAGTGAAACCTCACGATTCTCAGCAACCGGTGCTTCGGGCGCAGTATCCTCTTTGAGGCGAAACTCCGCGATCCCCCTTTCACCCCCCAGAGCCACCACAAAGCGCATTTTATTCGCATCCCACAAGGCACGCGGCGCGCTTGTTGTTGCCGCTTGCTCCGACTGCATAACAACCTCAAGCCGCGAATCGACCATGGATTCTCTCAATCCGGAAATCTGCTTATAGCTGTCCCCGGTAGGTACCGTTTTCAGTTTTTCAATAATCGCCTGTGGGGAACTCAGGGTTCCAATCTCACCACCATGGGTGAGGTACATGCGTACTGCGCTGTTAACGACGGCAACATCCTGATCAAGCTTCTTGGACTTGACGGTTGTTCTCATCTCCGTGACCCCGGAGAAGGAAATAATGGCCACCGCTGCTAATACAGCGATGCCAATCATGGCTTCGAGCAATGTGAAGGCTCGGTTTGTTGTGTTTGTGTTCATTTTAGGGTGCACTGTGTTTGTTTGTGGACCTCCTCGAACCTGTGGTTGATACATAAATTATAGTTTTTATAGACAATGGCAAGGTTTTTTTATGGTTTCTATAAATTCGCAAAAAAACAGCCCAGAACCCCCTTACTTTCAAGGTAACATTTTGAAAGAGAATATATTAAGGATATATAAAATTCCTCTAAGGAGAAGGTTTTCCGCTCTATTTAAGCGCTGGAAAGGTTCCTTTGAGGACCAAATCAGCTCAAATCCCGCTCATGGAAAGAGGCGGTCCGGATAATCGCCATTTTCAATCAGGGCGGCAATGGCCCTGACCACATGGTCACGATCTTCCTGGTAGGTGACCCCAAACCAGGAGCCTGAACTTTGCAATACCCTGACCGTCGCTGCCCCCTGCCTGATCATGTCATCAACAGCAAAGGGAATATAGAACTCCGAGCGCATTTCACTCCCCCGTTCTTCAAGGAAGGCCTTGAACAGCATTTCAAGGTGATCAAACACCTCCGGGGTAAATCCCCACATGTTCATGGAGACAACCTCCTCACCGGATAAGGTAATTTCCGAGCCGTCAGACTCAATATGGCGTGCACCGGAACCGGTCTTTTCAAGCCTTGTCAACTCGGTCACCGACTGCAGGTTACCATTACTCCCGATATCACAGACCCCGCGGGAAACGCTGCCAAACTCCGAGAGAGTATTCCTCAATGGAAAGCCCACCATGCAGAAAGACGAGGCTTGCACGTCCCGGCTGTTAGCCAGAAACCCCGCCATTTGCTCATAGGATTGCCTGCCGTAAAAATCATCCGCATTAATCACGGCGAAAGGCTCTGCCACCACCCTGGATGCCATGAGGATTGCATGCCCGGTGCCCCAGGGTTTTTCCCTCCCGGGGGGAACTCCAAAGCCCTCAGGCAATCCATCAAGCGACTGGAAGGCATAATCCACTTCGATTCTGCTGGAGAAACGGCTCCCCACCCGCTCCCGGAACAGGTCCTCAAAGTCCCTGCGAATGACAAACACCACCTTCCCGAATCCGGATCGAATAGCATCAAAGACGGCATAGTCCATCACGGTCTCGCCGTTAGGCCCCATTGCGTCCATCTGCTTGAGGCCGCCATATCGGCTGCCCATTCCTGCCGCAAGAACAAGGAGCGTTGGTTCGATCATCGGTTTAGTGTCATTGGCCATGCAATGCTAGTAGCTGGTAACGCCAAGTCAACAAGGCCAGTAAAACTCATCCCTTGCAGGGAGTTTCCTGCGTGGAAGAATATGTTCGCTATGTTATATATTGCGGCATAGATGAGCGAGGACTTGTCATCAGCATGGAAAGAATGGTTCCGTGTCAACGGCACGCGATTGCTTCTTTACGCACGCACCCAGAGCCATAGCGAGGCTGATGCGCAGGATATCCTGCAAGAAACAATGCTGCGCCTCTGGAAATCCTATGCACCAGACAACGCGGAGAAGTGGCAGCCCCCTCCTCTCCCACTTGCCTATACGGCGTTGCGCCACGCTGCCATTGACCTGGCAAGGAAAAATACGCGACGCACCCGGCGTGAGCAGAACTCAGACTACCTGGTGTCTGAACATGATCCTGCTGGTGACTGGTTCGGGACGGAAAAACTGGAGCAAAAAGAAAAATCAGCAGCCTTGCAGAAAGCCATTGGACAACTTCCGGACAACTTCCGTGATGTCCTGGTCCTGAAAGTATGGGGAGAACTGACTTTTGCCGAGATTGCCCAAGCCCTTGAAATCCCGGCAAACACGGCAGCTTCCCGTTATCGTTACGCCCTTGAGACATTGCGCAAAATACTTAAACCAAATTCCCTCTGATTGACGCTTTAATAGAAAATGGCCCAAGAAGACGAACATTTTGAGTCCAGCCTGCGTGAGTTTCCTCCCGCAGAGCTTCCACAGCCATTGCAGTCGAGCATCCTTGAACTCTTCGACACCCCAGCGGAAACCGCTGGTCAGCCCGCAGCTGCCGCGGAAAATATTAGCCGCTTTTCCCTGCTCAGCCCCCTCGCCGTTGCCGCGGCTATCCTGATTGCCGCAACCGGTGTTTTCTTTGCCGTCCTCAACAATCTCGACACTCATCCCGGCACGCCCCCTGACAACATGGTCATGTCCCGGGAGAAAGCGCCTTTTGTTCCTGTTCATGCAAAAAACGTCTTCGAGGGCGTCGATGATGAGGGAATTTTTCTCACCGGCGGCAAAGTCCCTGTTCATGGTGTCCGCTATCGTTTTTCGGACTCCTTTCAGTGGAAGAATCCCAAGAACGGATCAGTAATCGAGATGACTGTCCCGAGCGAGCGACTTTATCTGATCCCGGTTCGCACCGACTGACATGCCACTCACATCATTTACCCATTCGTAAAAAAACAGACTATGACAATGAAAAGCTCAACCCTCCCCTTTTGTCTTGCCGGCACGGCACTCATCGCAATCGCGTTTGGCATCACTGCCAATGCAAAGCCTGACCGGGAACCTGTGGATGAAACAACACAGGCTCCGGCTTGGCTGGGCGTGGCAACCGCACCCGTGGATGAAGTGCTGGCGGCACAACTCGACCTCCCTGAAGGCATTGGAGCCGCAGTCAAGGTAGTCATCCCCGACAGTCCTGCCGAGGCCGCCGGCATCAACAAGCACGACATCCTCTTCGAGATTGATGGTGAAGCGGTAAAGTCGCCGGAACATCTTGGTGATCTCATCCGCAGGAAATCCACAGGAGACCCGGTGGAACTCTCTGTCATACAGCGCGGCGAAAAAAAATCGCTTAACCTCAAGCTTGGAGAACGCCCGGCTCACCTGCAGGAGGACGCCGAGCAAAACCCGAAGCCATTCGGGAACCGGATTGAGCTGGGTGACCTTGGCGGCCTGGATTTCGAAATGCTTCCCTTCAAGGGCAATGATGCCGCATTCGGCAACTTCCAGCAGCAGATCGAGAAAATGCGTAAGCAGATGGAAATGCACCTTGAGGGCATGTTTGAACTTGAGCAATTCGACAATCTCCTTCCCGGTGCCGGTCGTATAATGGGCTCAAGCAGCATGATGCTCAGCAATGAGGAGGGCAGTATCGAGATTCGCAGTAAGGACGGCAAGACCGACATCACCGCCAAGGATCCTGAAGGCGGAATCATTTACGAGGGTGCTGTGAATACCGAGGAGGAAATTGCCAAGCTCCCTGAGAACCTGCGCAAAAAACTCGAGGAATTCAAGCAATCCAGCAACGGGCTGAGCTTTAAGGGCTTTCGTTTTGGGGGACCACAGTTAAAAGTCCCGGGCTTAAAGAAACCGCAGAAGCAAAAGGATACCCCTATCCCTCCTGCAGAAAAGGACGGAAAGAAAATCAGGCTCTAGATCCCGGGTTCCTCATAGAGATTTCCTGGATCACTTCCGGCAAGCTCGACGAAAAATCCCGCAAGTTTTCCGGCCAGTTCATCAAGCAGGCGCTCGCCCTTTTCAGCAGAGGCATGCGCGGGATTTCCCGACCCGGTGTCATTGGTCGCCTTTAACCAATCACGCTGGCTCCATGCCCATCCCTCCCGGAAGGCACGGATTCTTGAAGGGTTGGTTGACCCGTCCCCCGCCCGGTCGATGGGCAGGACAAGGTCAGGCGCCACATGCATCATCAGACTGGTTTCCACTTCATCCGCATGATCGCCCGGCTCATCAAATATATCATCGAAGTTTACAACATTGAACCAGTCCACCGTGGACAGGAACACCTCGGGGAACTCCGCCTGGAGTTCACGGAGTTGTTGGCGGAAATTATTCCCCCCATGGCCATTGAGCACCGTCAGCTTTGCAATCCCCTGCCCGGCAAGTGAACTGATGACATCAGCAAGGACTGCCGTCTGGGTGGATGGATTCATGTTGATACAGAAAGGAATGTCAAGTTGCCCGGTGTTCACGCCAAAGGGGATACAGGGCAGGACCCCAATCCTTGCCCCCTGCTCCCAGGCAAGCCTGGCTGCACCTGCCGCAATGGCATCCAGCTGGATATTGTCAGTGGCGTATGGCAGGTGGTAATTGTGCGCCTCGGTAGCCCCCCATGGCAGCACCGCAAGTTGATAATCCAGAGAACGCAAATCCCCCCAGTTTGTTTCTGCAATTAAATACGGCCTTGGTTCGCTCATGGAATGACTATTGACCCCGGGACCGGAGAAATTCCAGTGTTAAGACAGGAAGCTGTAGACCCGCTTCATAGCGCCGGGAGGCTTATCAGGCACATTTCTGACTCTCTGCCCCGGCAGCTGACCCGCCCGTGATGACATCAAAGCTACAACTCCCCCCCTCAAGGGATACACGGATGCAGTCCCCGGCATGAAAGTCCCCGGCCAGTAACCTGATACTCAAGGGGTCAATAATCGAGCGCTGAATGAGGCGTTTCAGGGGGCGGGCACCAAACGCGGGGTCATATCCCTCTTCGGCAAGGAAACGGAATACTGCACGATCCACATCAATACTGATGCCCTGCTTCTCCATTCGCCGGGAAACAATCTCAAGTTGGATAGCGACAATGCCGGAAAGGTCACTTTTGGAAAGGCGCTCAAAGACCACCTGATCATCAACCCTGTTGAGGAATTCCGGACGGAAATGACCGCGCAATACTTCCTTGATCCTGACCTCGCGGACCTGCGCGTCCTTCTCTTCAAGGATCACCTCACTGCCCAGATTACTGGTCATGATAATCACCGTGTTACTGAAATTAACAGTTCTTCCCTGCCCATCAGTAAGCCGGCCGTCATCAAGCACCTGCAAGAGCACATTGAAGACATCCGGATGTGCCTTCTCAACTTCATCAAGCAGGACAACGGAATACGGCTTGCGACGCACCGCCTCACTGAGCTGACCACCTTCACCATAACCGACGTATCCCGGAGGTGCGCCAATCAACCGGGCAACACTGTGCTTCTCCATGTATTCGCTCATGTCGATGCGGGTCATTGCCGACTCGTCATCAAAGAGAAACTGTGCTAGTGCCCTGCTCAGTTCCGTCTTACCCACGCCGGTGGGCCCGAGAAAGAGAAAGGATCCTGTCGGTTTTCCCTCATCCCCAAGCCCGGCACGGGCCCGGCGTACGGAATTGGCAACCGCCTCAATGGCATGCTGCTGGCCGACAAGGCGTTCAGCAATGCGCATTTCCATGTTCACCAGCTTCTCCTTCTCGCCCTCCTCCAGCCTGGTAACAGGAATACCTGTCCACGCAGCCACCACCTGGGCTATATCCCCTTCTGTTACCTCCTCCTTTAAAATCCTCTCCCCCTCCTGTTGCAGTTCACCAAGCGTTTCAGAGTGCGCCTTCAGGGCGGCTTCGGCATCCGGCAGCAAGCCATACTGGAGCTCACTGGCCCGCCCGAGGTCACCTTCCCTCTGCAGGCGCTCCAGCATGTTACGGTATTCCTCTATCTGGCCCTGCAGCCGGCGGGATTCCTCAATGACCTCTTTTTCCTTCTGCCACTGCCCCTGCAGGACACCACACTTCTGCTCAATCTCTTTAATCTCCGCCTTCACTCCCGCAAGCCTCTCCCTGCTGGCATCCTCTTTTTCCCTGACAAGTGCCTGCCTCTCCATTTCCAGTTGTGTCACTGAGCGCTGCAAGCGGTCAATCTCCTCAGGCATGGAATCAAGCTCTATCTTCAGGCGCGATGCCGCCTCGTCAATCAGGTCAACCGCCTTGTCGGGCAGGAAGCGCTCAGTAATATAGCGATCCGATAAAGTAGCGGCAGCAACCAGCGCCGTGTCGAGTATTCTCACCCCGTGATGCACCTCATAGCGCTCCTTGATACCGCGCAGTATCGCGATGGTGTCCTCAATGCTTGGCTCATCAACCATCAATGGCTGGAAGCGGCGCTCAAGCGCTGCATCTTTCTCAATATAGTTGCGGTACTCATCCAGCGTCGTGGCACCGACAGCTCGTAATTCGCCGCGTGCCAGTTGCGGTTTTAACAGGTTTGAGGCATCCACGGAGCCCTCACCTCCGCCAGCCCCGACAATGGTGTGAAGCTCATCGATAAAGAGAATCACCTCACCCTCTGAACCGGTAACCTCGCCAAGGAAAGCCTTGAGGCGTTCCTCAAATTCCCCGCGGTATTTTGCCCCAGCCAGCATGCTGCCGATATCCATGGAAATGAGTCGCTTGTTCTTCAGGCAATCGGGAACATCACCGCTGATAATTCGACGGGCAAGTCCCTCTGCAATTGCCGTCTTGCCGGTTCCCGGTTCACCAATAAGCACCGGGTTGTTCTTCGTACGCCTTGAGAGGACCTGCATAATGCGCCGTATTTCGCTATCACGCCCGATCACCGGGTCAATTTTTCCACTCCTGGCAAGGGCAGTAAGATCGTGCCCATAGCGCTCCAGGGCCTGGTGTTTTCCCTCCGGGTCACGGTCAGTGACCTTGCTCTTGCCACGAACCGTCGCCAGCACGTTCAGGATTTTGTCCCTGTCCAGCCCGCTTCCCAGAAGAATGTTCCTTGCCGGAGAATCCACCTCAACCAGTGCCAGCAATGCATGCTCCACACTGAGATATTCATCACCAAGCTCAATACGCTGCCTGCCAGCCTCATCCAGGAGCCCTGATAACTCGGGACTCACACCCGGGCTGGACATTCCTCCCTGTTTTCGGGGTAATTTCTCCAGCAGTTTTTCGCTTGCCTCAACCAGTGAGCCAGCTCCAAGGTCGAGCTTTTCCAATAACGGGCTGACAAGCCCCTCAGGCTGTTTCAACAGGGCAAGAAGCAGGTGCACTGCATCAATCTGTCCATGCCCGGCCCGACTAGCCTGTTCATGCGCACCAGCGAGAGCATCCTGCATTTTTATCGTCAATTCTTTCATGTATCTGTTCCTCCTTTATTTTCGATAACATAGCACACAAGTGTTCACTAATACAGATAAAACATAACGCTATTGTGTTCACTATTTTAAGGGCAAAGACAACTCCTGAAAGAAATCGTAAAAACCAATGGAAACGCTTGTTTAAAAGCGGTTTACATTGCCCTCTAGAAGCATTGCCAGGAGGGCTTTCCGGCAAAAACCTCCTTGTAATAATCCTTTTGCTTCAGTCGGGAAGCAGCGGCCTCATCAAGAAGGATTTTCACTTCCGGGTGCATTTGCAGGGCACTGGCGGGAACCATCGCGCTCACAGGCCCTTCAATAGCCGTGGCGATGATTTCCGCCTTGGCCTCGCCAAAGGCAAAAAGCACAATCTGGCGACATTCCATGATCGTCGCAACCCCCATGGTGATGCAATGCCGCGGCACCTCCTCGATGCTGTCAAAAAAACGGGCGTTATCCTCGCGAGTTTCACCGGTGAGGGTTTTGATCCGTGTCCGTGAACCCAGCGATGAGCCGGGTTCATTAAAGCCAATGTGCCCATCAGAGCCAAGCCCGAGTATTTGCAGGTCAATGCCCCCGCAATCAAGTATGGCCTGCTCGTAAGCCCGGCAATGCTCCCCGACATCATCAGCCAGTCCATCAGGCACGTGGGTCCTCCCTGGCTCTATGTTAATGTCCTTAAAGAGCTCCTGTTCCATGAAGTAGCGGTAAGAACAGGGGTGATCCCCCGGCAAGCCGATGTATTCATCAAGGTTGAAACTGGTAACCCCGGAAAAATCAACCTCCCCCGCCCGGTTCATCCTCACTAACTCCCCGTATAATGGCAACGGAGTGCTTCCGGTAGCCAGGCCAAGCACCGCGTTAGCCTTTGCCTCCAGTAATTTCCCGATAATGCGTGCACCCGCAGCTGCGCAATCAGAGGGATTGGGTTGAATAATAACTTCCATGAATACAAGAGGCTTCGCCCGTAGAACAAATCAGTTCGAATAATAACGTTCAAGCTTGGATTTAACATCCGCACCAAACTTGTTGATATACGCCATCACGTAATCGGCCAAGTCAATGGACTCATCCTGCACCAACGGTGTAAGGTCCATGGCAAATGTCACCTGCTCAATCTTGTCGCGGGCCTTGGCATAAAAGAAAGTCGCATTGGCGTAGCGCCTTCCCACCGCGGCACGGTCGTAGCGTTTACCCCCGGTAATCTGGCTATCATAGACACCAACCAGTGCGTTGGCCAAATTTTCCCGCTGACTGACATCCAGCACCACCTTATCCTCGTCAGGCAGCCAGTCGAGATCCCGCCACACCTCGCAGCCATATACCAGCTTCGGGCGGTCTTGCGGCTCAAGAGCATGTATCGCCCGCACCACCCCCTGCAGGACGGCAATGTGAGTTGAATGCTTGTCCGCAGGGTTATGGGTGTAGACAACTTCAGGCCTGGCCTGCTGCAGAATTTGTGTCAGGTCATCCTTGAGTATTGTCGCGCCATCCGACTCCTTGATCAGCGAGCTGGGAAGGCACAGCTGCACCATCGCCCCGTATTTTCCGACCATTGCCGCCTGACGCTGCTCCTCCTTGCGGATAGCAACCATTTCAAGGTCGGTATACTTGGCATAAGGGCCAACCCGCGAACTGCCCGCGCCATCAGTGCAGGTCACCCCCGAAAACCATTGCCCCAACTCGCCGTAACATTGAGCAATCCCGTGGTAAGCCATAATCTCAAGGTCATCCGGATGCGCCCCTATCGCCAAGTGACTGGTTCGTGCAAGTGCCTCACTGATCTCCATGCCGTCCGGCACATAGAAATCAACGGCCGAGTTAATAGAGGCATCATCATGCCGCTTTTCGAGTTCTGAGATCATATTCCTAGTTCCTTTTTTACCATGATAAATTTTTCCACCGCACGCTCAAGGTCGTCCCTCTGCAACGCCGCTGACAATTGGCAACGAATCCGCGCCATCCCCTTCGGCACCACAGGATAACTGAAGGCTACCACGTAAACACCCTCCTCCAGCAACCGTTCTGCCATCACTCCGGCCAGCTTTGCATCTCCCAGCATCACCGGAACAATCGGGTGCTCCCCGGCAACCACGTCAAATCCCGCAGACGTCATGGCTTCACGGAAAAAAACGGTATTCTCCCACAACCGGCGCCGCAAATCACCGGACCGGGCAACCAAGTCAATGGCCTTCAGGGAAGCCGCAGCAATCGCAGGGGCAAGGGTATTGGAAAACAGGTAAGGCCGAGAACGCTGGCGCAGTATCTCAATAATTTCCCTGCGCCCGCTTGTATAGCCGCCGCTTGCCCCCCCCAGTGCCTTGCCCAGCGTTCCCGTGATCACGTCAACGCGCCCGCCCACGCCGCAGTGCTCATGGGAGCCCCTGCCGGTCTCGCCGAGAAAACCCACCGCATGGGAATCGTCCACCATCACGCTTGCCTGATTTTTTTCCGCAAGGTCACAAATACCGGCAAGGTCGGCAATCGTCCCGTCCATGGAGAAGACCCCGTCAGTGGCGATCATGATGTGACGCGCACCCGCT
>Ga0315316_10004440_pt1 | contig 10252 bp, 7 predicted proteins | sample M160m3416metaG_FD_203702 | JGI IMG/M metagenome (GOLD analysis project Ga0315316, IMG submission 203702) | Ammonia-oxidizing marine archaeal communities from Monterey Bay, California, United States - M1 60m 3416 | ecosystem: Environmental > Aquatic > Marine > Intertidal zone | place: USA... | reverse complement strand
CAGGGCTTGATATCTCTTGGATACTCGAGCTCAAAACCCATGTGGCAACCGAAAATACAAGCACGATCGCCGCAAGTCGACCTAGAAATAAGCGAATCGCCAGTAGCAGGCCTCTAGTAGGCTCTAGTGGCTTGCCTTCCCAGTCAGCACGAGCAGAAACAGAATTCATACATTGACATCCAAATAGCTCTGATTAAGTTAATTCTACTCAAGCTGGTCCGTTGTGTTATCGATCATAAATGATCAGGCTTACTCTGGGACTATGAGCTTTTTCAAACTGACCAATTGGAAATTACGATTTACACTTATTCTGCTGGTCGTGACAACCCTGATTAGCAGCATTGTTTGCCTGGGTAACCGATATAACGGTGAGAAATGGCGCATCGAGTTATTTGAAGCCCAACATCTAGTTAGATATGTTTATTTCGGGGTACTTACGCCTACTTATTCTGAAGAAGTAGGCGACAATGAGTTCTCTAGTTATTTTCGGCCACAGGCTGACGTGGGTCTGTCATCAAGTAAACCCGAAGAATCCGTCATAGAACAAGAACTTGCAAGAAGAGTGACTCAGGCTCTAGCCCGACTAGATTTGAGTATCACGAATCTGGCCTTTTTAGATATATTCCCACCTGTATCAGTCAAGCTTGCCACTCCTCCAAAATACGTCGTCATATCTCCTCGCACTAAAATCGAACATTCTGATGGTTACCTCGTCAAGCAAAATCTTACGCCTAGACAGATTGATGAAATCGAAAAAAATATCGAACTGTCAGGTGAAAAATCCGCCTATGCAGTAAAAATTAGTGGAATAGCGACATATCCTGCCTTAATAGACAATAATCTTTCCTACCGAGGGACAGTCTTTGCTATAGCTCACGAATGGATACATCATTATTTAGCGTTCTTTAGCTTGGGAAGAACGTATTTTTCTGGTGGTGCCGCAATAAATGAAACTGTTGCCGATATAGCTGCTCTGGAAATTACTGACATGGTCCTCAAACATCATCCACCAACCAATGAAAGAACTGTATTGCATGAAGCTACACGGTTTGACCTTACACTTCTCCAAAATCTGCGTCGAGATGTTGATGCACTATTGCTTAGGCACGAGGTACTGGCTGCAGAAGAATTAATGGCTGCAAAACGTTTAGATTGGTGTGGAGAATTTAACTGGTGCCCAAGGAAAATTAATCAAGCATATCTAGCTTGGATCGATCAATACTCAGCTCAAGATGGGTCTAAAAATATTGTGGGTGAACAGCTGAAAAATATCAGGCGATCAACAGGCTCGCTACAAGACTTTCTGATGGTCGTTAGAGAGATCGATTCTCCGGAGTACCTAACGATGATCCAACAACAGATCGTTGATAATCGCTAAACTCTAGCGGCTCAGGTTATTAATTTCCACAGGTAAACTGGCTGTGGTGACCCCCGTAGAAGCCTCCTTTAGCTCGAAAATCAATGTATAGATTCCATTCTCATATTGTGAGGAATCAAACGGAAAGGCATTAGTGACGCTAGGTCTATCGATTCGTGTCAAAAGTTGTGGTGGCGCACCTTCGCTCAGAGGTGATTGAATAAAGATAGAAAGTTGTCTGATATCCCTACCGTTCAGCTCAGCATTGATATTCGATATTCCTCGAACAACCGAAAAAGAGTCTGCTCCAGAAATTTGGATCGATGGCCCCAAGCCAGAGAATCCATTCACGAGAGTCACGGGGATCTGATATTCAGAATACTTCTTGTCTGGTAATAGAATGCTGGCTCTTAGTCGATAATAACCGTCCGGAAACAATCGAGTATCCCAATCTAATCCCGTAAAAGCCTCAGTCTGGAATGGTAGCTCTTTGAGGAGCGTCCATGAATTAGTACCTAAAGCTGATAATTCTAACTTGATAACTGAAAAGTCAGGGTACGTATTGTTCAGCCTAATTCTCTGTATGCCTGACAACTGCTGATTTGCTCCCGGATATGATATAAACATCGACATGTCAGTGGCTTCAATATCAACTTGCTGGGGAAATCGGGGGATTAATTCCTGAATCCCTTGCAATCTAGCCCACTCAAAAATCTCCTCCCACTCCCAGATCTCGTTCCATGGCAGCACCAATCGAAGCTCAGATTTAATGAACTGCTTTGGTGTAAGCGCTCTTGCAATTTCGTTTGTTCGCTGATCAATCAAAACTAATTTCCACCAATCATCGTAACCAGACTCATAATTCAGTCCAATGTCCCATCCATCAGTCGCAGGAACAAATTCAGAGTGCACAGTATCTGAATCCTCTAGAGAGATTTTTTCCTTATCCTCGTCAAAAATCGGAACAGGCGTTGGTGTCAGCACAACACTCTCATTCACGGTAGGTTCACTTCTTTGGATTCTCTCCAAAACCTCTGTGGCATAAAGTGATTTCTCTCTCCTCCAGTCAGGGCAATATTCTGTGACCAAACGACCAGAAGGCCAACAAACCTCTACCTCTGAGATGCCTGGAGGACGAACAAAATCATCCGGAGGAATCTCTAAAATTTCAAAGGAGTTAATCATGACTTGGCGCCAAACTGGGAATGCGACGGTCGTTGAATAAATATCTCTTATGATCGAGTTGTCGGAGTTTCCAGCCCAAACGCCGACAACTATGTTCGGGGTATAACCGATGGTCCAAGTTTCTCCAATCAAGCGTTGTATATTTTCGCCCGGCACATTCTCTTGAGCAAACGGTTCACTTGTTCCTGTCTTTGCCGCGGTTGCATAGCCATCTATAACCTTTAATCGGTTGCACGTAGCATAAACCAAACATTGATTTTCACCATTCGATAGAATTGATGTGACCAGATATGCGTATTCGGCACCTACAATTCGTCTCTCCTTTGGCTCCTCAAAATTATGAAGAATAGCTCCCGAGAAATCTGAAACCTTCAGCAAAGTTATAGGCTCCAGTTCGCGCCTAATATCCTTCACGAGATCTATAGATTGTGGCTCCTGACCACGCATTATTCCCTTGTTTGCTAGAACGCTGTAGGCAATTACGTGATCAAACAACGAAATATCGCTTCCTCCAGTAATCAAAGCAGGTCCGTAACCTAAAGGATTATCAAAGGACGTATAGCCAACTGCCTGAAGCGTCTCCAATAACGCCGGAACTCCCGTATATATGGCCATCTTGATTGCACTAACATTCAACGAATTACCGAGCGATTTGGCCACAGAAAGTGGACCAGCCCAATACGAAAGTGGATCAACCGGTCGCCACTCTTCATCAGTTTCACTATCAACTAAGGAGAACGGTGTATCTAATATCGCTGTTTGCGTGCCCCAACCCTTACCAAACGCTGTTAAATAGCCGAAGGGTTTTAAAGTAGACCCTGGTGAATTTAAAGACATTATGTTGTCATTTCTACCTTCGATATCATCTCGGAAATAATCGCGAGACCCTACATAGGTCAATATTTGTCCTGTTTTGGGATCAAGAACTAAAACTGCTCCATTATGTAAACCTGCTGAGTCTCCGTTCTCGCTTATAGTCGATTCAAGAACACGTTCCGTCGTTCTTTGTAGTTTCATATCAAGAGTAGTAATCACCTCAAGACCATCATTAAAAAGCGAGTCTTGTCCAAACCTTGCGATGAGCTCATTTGCTACACGACCAAGAATAAAATGGGGGGCATCGATATCAAATTCAACTGTTTGAAATTCCAGCGGTTCCATAGCTGCGGCTTCAGCCTGAATTCGAGATATCACACCACGCCTGACCATCAAATCAAGTACCCCTGATTGTCGCGCTTTGGCAGGAGAGCCCCATACAAGCTGTCCGGTACTGGGGTCAAAGTTCTGAGGCGAGAAGGGGTCGTACAAGGCAGGTGACTGAGGAATGCCAGCAAGCAAAGCTGACTCAGCAAGTGTCAGATCACTAGATTTCTTTCCGAAATACGCTGAAGATGCAGTTTCTATTCCTACATATGGTCCGCCATATGAAATTGAATTAAGGTACCAAACTAAAATATCGTCTTTGGGATACTTACGTGTGAGCTCAAGAGCTACCACTGTTTCCTTTAATTTTCGTGTGTAGCTTCGCTCGAGTCTCTCGTCTTTGGGAATATAGATATTCTTCGCCAACTGCTGGGTAATTGACGATCCACCTGATCCTTCCAACACTTGATTAGTCCGTGAACTAAACCAAGGAAGCAGATTCTCTACTGCAGCTCGGACTAAACCAGTGATGTTTAGTCCATTATTTGTATAAAACGACGGGTCTTCAACAGATATCGTCGCGTCCACAACCCATGCCGAAATTTCCGAGAGTGGAACGGGCTGGCGAAGGCCATCAGTGGGACTCACAAATTGATATAAAAATTGTCCATTCCTATCATAGATTTTGGCCGACCCGCGAGAATATTCGCTCAATAATAATTGAGGTTCAACTACATTTTCTGAAACGTCTTCATAGTAATCTTTTGCGAGAAAGCTGACGGTGAGCATCAAAACCAAACTGATAGAAATTACAAAACCCGCAGCGAGTATTAGCGCCAAAAATAACTTCGATACAGATTTCTCTTTGTGAGAGAAAATATTCGCTCGCTCTAAAGCTAACAACTTCCGAATTCTTGAAGCCATTATTGCCTAGGTTCCTTCTGTAAAACCATGAAATGCGAAAGCCCAAGCCTACATAGTGGCGTTCGTTCAAGTCGATAACAGACAAAGCGCAATACATTAGCTAAAACCTTAGATCGCCTATAAATATTGTCGAATCCTGGGAAAACATAAGAGTGCTCCAAGATGGTGAAGGAAAGATTCTGGATTAAGGATTCGAATTCCAAGTGGCCGTACACTCTTGCATGTGGCACAAGCTTATTTCTCATTCTCGCAGGTAACCAATTCACAATTGGAATATTGCCAAAGATATATTTGTTTCGCCACCAAATCCCATGAGTTTCAAATGGATAACCTTTATTTGGCGCAAACAGAATGCAAACACCACCTGGTTTTAGTATTTTATAGATCTCTCGTAAAGTCTCTTTATCATCTTGTACATGCTCAATCACTTCATTCATCAGCACAGCGTCAAATGACTCGCCCTCGAAGGGTAATGCTTCGCTAGCAGCAAGCAAATAACTAGCAGGCGTGAACTCACTTGCGTCCACTAATTTGTCTCTTGCCGTTGCATCAAGTAGTCGGGGGCGTTCAATATCTATTCCAACACATTCAGCACCCGTCAACTTGATCGCGCGTACATATTCGCCTACACCACATCCTAAGTCAAGAATCAAGTCGTCAGATTTGTAAAGAAATGGCCTAATGAAGTTTAGCCGACGTTCTTGCCCAAATCTCCATAGGTAAGATGGGTTGCCACGACGTGATGCCACAGGTTCAAAGTTAGCTTGATCCATTTCCAGTCCTAAAATATCTAAATGATCATATGTTCGGGTAACCTGCTTTAAGTATGCCACTCCTGTAGAACTCTTGAAAGTCGCGAAAATTCTATCTAGATTGACTAGATTGAGTGTCTCCCCGATCGTATGCTAGACCCATGAAAATTTCGAAAGAAGATGTGATCCATGTGGCTGAACTGGCTCGAGTACAACTCAGCGATGCCGAGGCTATTAGGTTGCAAGCAGATCTTTCACTGATTTTTGGTCACTTTGAATCTCTGAACGAAGTAGACACCAGTGAGGTGAATCCAACATTACATGTATCTGGGGAAGAGATCACCCTAGCAAGAGAAGATCTTGAAAAATCTCATCAAAATCTACGCAAGGATAAGATTCAAACTCCGCTTTCACCTAATCAGGTCCTCCAAAATGCTCCTCGGATAGAAGATGGATTCATTAGAATCAAAGGGGTTCTCGACTAATGAATATACGGGTATTCGCATGACGATCGATTCTGACATAGGTGGTACTGCTGCCCAACACGCAGTGAATTTCCGATCAAATAAATACACACCCACGGATTTATTTAAGACCTTAAACGCCAAAGTAATATCCCAAAATAAAAATCTCAATGCGTTCATTTCCTTTGCTGACGAGGCAGCACTAGCAGCTGCGGAAAATGCTACACAGCGCATTAAATCAGGTGAAAATGGTCCGTTGATCGGTATCCCAATTGCGGTCAAAGACCTGCTTAATACTGCCGGCCAGCGTACAACTGCCGGTTCAAAAATGCTTGAACACTTTATTCCTGTTGAGGATTCCACCGTCGTGCAAAAACTAAAGGATGCAGGACTTGTAATCGTGGGAAAAACGAATCTAGATGAATTTGCTATGGGCTCTTCGAATGAATATTCTGCGTATGGTCAGGTTCACAACCCATGGGATTTATCGAGAGTGCCAGGCGGATCTTCTGGGGGGTCTGCTGCCACCGTTGCGGCGAGAGGAGTTCCTCTCTCAATTGGAACGGACACAGGAGGGTCAATTCGACAACCTGCTGCTTTATGCGGTGTAATGGGACTCAAACCCACCTACGGTCGTGTGTCTAGGTTCGGCGTAGTCGCATTTGCCTCTTCACTTGATCAGGTAGGACCGTTCTCCAGAGACGCAAATGATATGGCTGACCTACTTCAAGTGATAGCTGGTCACGACGACAAGGATTCGACTTCTTCACATGAGCCTGTTCCCAACTTCAAATCTACGTTTGGCCAAGGGTTTGACGGGGTCAAAATCGGGATTCCAAGCGAACTATTACAAGAAGGTGTCGAAGACAATATTCTTGAGTTATTTGAACAGGCAATTAGTGAATTCCAGGCTAGGGGTGCGATTATAAACAGAGACATTTCTATTCCCTCGATTAAGGCGGCGCTACCAGTTTATTATTTATTAGCGCCATCCGAGGCATCAGCAAATTTGGCACGATATGACGGTGTGAAATACGGTTTTTCAGCACTGGATGGCAAAAACGCAGAAGAGGTCATGTCAGCTAGCCGCGGAATAGCGTTTGGACCAGAGGTCAAGAGAAGAATAATGATCGGCACATATGCGTTATCAGCTGGATATTATGACGCCTACTATCTAAAGGCCCAGAAGGTTCGGACCGTCATTCAAGAGGAATTCAATACAGCGTTAAATGAAGTTGATACTATCTTCACGCCAACTACGCCAACTACAGCCTTCGAAATTGGCTCTAAAATAAACAATCCGATAGAAATGTACCTGAATGATTTATTCACGTTACCCGCAAACATAGTCGGTCTCCCGGCCCTCTCCACGCCTTGCGGTTTTTCAGAGGGCTTACCAATCGGTCTTCAGATGATTGGAAAAGCTTTTGGTGAAGCAGATTTAATCGGCTACGCCCACGCATACCAAAGCGTTACTGAGTGGCACAAGTCCGCACCAACCGATGAGTGACCTAGTTTCCGTCGTCGGCGCCATGCTTTTTAATAAAAGTTTCCAGCAAGCCAAACACATCGTCTGCACCCTCGCTAAGGCCGTGCCCTGCGCCTTGAATTATCGCGATCTCTTTTGGCTCGTTCGCACGACTGAAAATATCCTCAGATGCGGCCTTATCCAAAACATCGTCGGCTGACCCGTGAATTAGTAATAGTGGCTTGTTGAGCACATCTACCTCTGATGTTCCAAATCTTTGAGCCGAAAGGCTGCCTACAGCCACTACCGCTTCTGCCAACGCGGCCGCCTTAATCACTACTGCTCCTCCAAATGAGTGTCCCACCAAAATAATTTTCTCCGCCCCTATACCTTTCAAGAAAGAGCACGCCGCGAGGGTATCCAGAACGCATTCTTCAAACTCGCCAGCCTCCCTATATTCCACTCTAATCGCTGCTATCGCATTGATTTCGAGTGAAGCTGCTAATCGAAGATAAACTTCATCAGCTGGGCCTTTAACCCCACCCGCAGCACCGCCTACGAATACAGTTGCACTTACCGCACCTTCTACAGGTCTAAAATGTAGCGTGACATCTCCACGAGACGTATCTAGCTGAACATCCATCTCACCTTCTATTTCTGCTGGTCTCGCTTTTGCAGATTTAATGGACAAAGTCATCTCTTCCAAATTATTTGAGGTCTGATCTTCATTTTCATCATTTCTTGGAAGACCAAATCGTCCTATCCCTGAAGCCATAATCACTCCCTCTTTCAGTCAATGTAAACAAATACCTGAGCCTCGTAAAAATTACGTTTGCTCAAGCTCTGCTAAGTACATGCTAGCTCACAAAAACGCCCAAATCCCAATCGGAGTCATAATATTTTGCGGTAGAAGGGCTCAGCGATGGGTGATATCATTCTCTAACGATCTAACAGGCGGCGAAAACCGATCGGTCTGCTGCCTCGTGTTAACTGCGGTTTGATTGATGAAAGGAATCAATATGACAACTGGCTCACCTAGTTACAGCCCGGGGCTTGAGGGCGTTCCTATCTGCGAGTCTTCTTTATCATTGGTTGAAGGACAAGCTGGTCGCCTGACCTATCGGGGATATTCAATTGAAGACCTCACGCTACATGGAGCGACGTTTGAACAAACCGTCGCTCTTCTTTTTGATGGCGAATTACCAAGTCAAACCAGACTTGACGAGATTGGCTCTATTTTAAAAAGAGAACGCAATCTCAGTGACGAAGTTGTTGAAATAATAAGAAGGATCGCAAAAAATACACACCCAATGTTCGCGATACAGGCGGCGATAGCACTTCTTGGGCCTAAAGATAACGACTTCGAACCAAAAATTAATTCCATCCGCGACCGTTCGCTTGCTCTTGTTGCGAAGGTGGCGACAGCAGTTGGCGTCGTTGCTCAGGCTTATACGGATCAACCCTATGCTGGACCCCGTGATGACGAATCGCACGCGGAGATGCTCCTGCGAATGATTACTGGAAATGAGAGTCATCCAGAGGGACATGTGGATGTAATGAACCAGCTGTTAACTCTCCAGGCGGATCATTCTGCAGGGAATGCTGGGACTTTCACCTCACGGGTGGTGACCTCAACTAAGGCTGAGCCTGAGGCCGTGGTTTCTGCTGCAATTGGGGCACTTTCTGGTCCTGCTCATGGCGGTGCGAATGAAGGCTCCCTAAGACTTTTCATGGAAATCGGAGACCCCAATAACGCAGAAGTTGAAATCGGTAAAAAATTAGACGATAAGTTCAAAATTCCAGGTTTCGGCCATCGCGTATACAGTGTCAAGGATCCACGATCGGAAGTTATTCAACGACTCGCCGCAGACATTATTGAGGCAAATTCAAAAGTCGATGATTATTACAAAATCGCGCTCTCAGTCGAGGAAGTTGCCACTGCTCGTTTAGGCGATCGAGGATTATTCCCAAATGTCGACTTATTCAGTGGGTGTGTCTTTGCGGCGATTGGTATACCAGTTGAGCTTTTTACCCCAATCTTCGCGGCCGGAAGAACTCTAGGCTGGGTCGCGAACATGGAAGAACAATGGGCAAGTGGAAATCGCATTTATCGTCCTACACAAATCTACACTGGTGAAGCTCATAGAGAATATGTACCAATCGAAAAAAGATAGCTTACATAGTTCTAAAAATCTTATAATACCCTGGGCAATATGCTCTAACCGAACCAAAAGGCGTGAACGTATAGCCTTATCCAGGATTAAGATAGATCAACAACTTCATTTGTTAGAAAGTCGATAGATGACAAAAGACTCGCAGCACTCTGATAATGAACGCATTTTGACAGGAGTCAGACCTACCGGACCGTTACACCTGGGTCATTACGTCGGTGCATTGGAAAACTGGCTCGATCTGCAGCCCAAATATGACTGTTTCTTCTTGATAGCTGACTATCAAGTTTCCGACCATGCTGATGATTTTGATAGAGTTCGTAAAAGTGTTTTTGAAGTTGCGCTTGACTGGTTATCAATTGGACTTGATCCCGAGCAGAGTCATTTTGTAATAGAAAGTGCCGTGCCTGAGCATGCAGAACTCACCACATGGCTGTCATGGTGGACACCGCTGGGCATGTTACAGCGCAACCCAACTCTGAAAGCTGAACTCGCGGAGATCGAAAATCAATCGACCAAACGATCGGCACCTTTGGCTTTTTTCAATTATCCAATGATGCAGGTTGCAAATATTCTGATGCCTAAAGCAAATCTTGTCCCAACAGGAGAGGACCAGCAACCACATATCGAAATGAGTCGTGAGATTGCAAGAAAATTTAATAATATTAGCGGGCGAGAATTATTTCCCGAACCTCAAGGTCTGATAGGTCGAGTGGGACGGCTAGTTGGTATCGACGGACAAGCAAAGATGAGTAAAAGCCTTAATAATGCAATATTCCTTGGAGATT